>WNFI01105409.1_pt1 | contig 29898 bp, 30 predicted proteins | sample 5400471 | NCBI WGS metagenome assembly WNFI01 (sample SAMN13153348, study PRJNA577476) | soil metagenome | isolation source: 100 cm saprolite on Douglas fir-dominated hillslope | place: USA:California | collected 2013-09-17
AGCTTTGCTGCTCCCATGAAGCTGATGTCAGGATGGCGATGGGAAAACAGCTGGTTGATCTTCGCACTGTCTGGGCTGATCGTCTTTCCCTGGATTATTACCTTTGCTACGGTGCCGAATGTGGCAAGCGTTTATGCGGGAGCGTCGCCGTCCACGCTCATCAAGGTAGTTCTGTTTGGACTGCTATGGGGCGTAGGAGCCACGTTGTTTGGTCTCGGGATCAGCCGCGTGGGCATGGCGCTGGGGTTCGCGGTGATCCTGGGTATTACGGCTTCTTTTGGCTCGTTACTTCCGCTGGCGATCCTTCACCCTGAGCAACTCGTGGCCAAGCGCGGGCTGGCTCTAATCGCCGGCACTGCCGTCATGGTTCTGGGCCTTGTCCTTCTCGCACTTGCTGGACGCACTCGCGAGCACGACTTGGGAACGAGTAACGGTGTACGCTCCGGTTTCACCATCGGACTGGTGATCTGTATCTTGTCCGGCATTTTCTCGTCGATGATGAATTTCAGCTTCGTATTCGGCGATGAATTGAGACTTCGTGCGCTCCAGTCCGGAGCGAGCAATGCGATGGCGGCGAATCCGATCTGGGCGCTTACGGTCACCGGAGGCTTTGTCGCCAATTTCCTTTACTGCGTGTATCTGCTGAACAAGAACCGCACATGGTCTGTATTCCGTGAAGGGAATCCGTCCGTCTACTGGCCGCTCGGCATCGCGATGGGTTTGCTGTGGTTCGGTGGAACTGTTTTTTACGGAACGGGTGCAGCCTCACTGGGGTCGCTTGGCGCAATCGTGGGCTGGCCCATCTTCATGACCATCGACATCATCGCTGGCCTGTTCTGGGGTGCTGTATCTGGCGAATGGAAAGGTGCGAGTCGCCGCGCCTTGGTCTACAACTGGATGGGAGTCGCGGTCCTACTTGTGGCAATTGCCCTCATCTCCGCCGGCAACGCGACATAGTCTGGGTCTACGTTCGGCTCAATGGCGCCTGGCTATTTGACCTTCCCGCTGGGCATCGAGATCCGCACCGAACTAGCTTGGTGGGTCTTGCTCTGATCAACTCCGCTACCTTCTCGAACGACGTAGTACTGATTCGCGGGAAGGTCGGAGAGCGTCTCGACTAATCCGCTGGGCCAGCGAATTACGATCTTCTCCGCTTTCGAGGATTTGCCCAGGCCGAAATGCAGTCGCAGATCGCTCTGCGAGATGTAGCCGTCGCCGCTGCGCACTTCCTTCTCGTACTTATCACTCCCTTGTTGGAGGGTTGCCGCAGCGCCCAAAGCGGCGCGATTCGATTTCACACCAACCAGTTGTAGGCTGATCCAGTTCCCGACCGGCGAAATGTTGAAGTAAAGCGACGGCCTCTCATTCATGTTGTTCACCAGCGCTTCTTCACGGCCATCGTTGAACAGATCGCCAAGCGCCATGCCGCGACCGGAATGCGGCTCGCTCAGAACCGGGCCCGCATCTACAGTAATGTTGGCGAATGTCCCATCGCGCAGGTTGTAGTAGGCGGCCTTCGGTTCGCGATAGCTGGTACCCAATGCCTTGCCATCCACCTCTGGATACACGTGGCCATCGGCGATCAGGATTCCGGGCCACCCGCTGTTGTCGAAGTCGTAGAATTGCACTCCCCATCCCAGCCACGTTTTGATCTTACCCAGGCCGGCGGGGTATGTGACGTCATCAAAATTGTCGTCGCCGCGATTCAGATAGAGCGTCGGAGTGTCATCACTGAAATTGGTTTTAACGATGTCCTGATGCCCGCTGTGAGTGAAGTCGGCGGCGGAAAGACCCATGCCTGCCTGCTCGGACCCGTCCTCGTTGTATGCCACGCCGGCTTTCTTTCCGATGTCGGTAAAGGTCCCGTTCTGGTTGTTGTGATACAGAATGCTGGCGGTAGAGTCGCAGGCAACGTAGATATCCGGCCATCCATCATGGTCGAAATCCGCCGTCAGCGATGTGAATCCGTAACAAGGCGTTGTATTGAGAATGCCGGATTTCTGCGGGATGTCGGTAAATGTGCCATCGCCATTGTTGTGATAGAGGGCATTCACGCCTGCCTTAAGCCCCCGCGGCCCGCACATGACGTTAATCCCTTTCCACTGGCACCAGCGTCCCTCTCCCGGCCGCGGCACTGAGTCGTAACTGAAGTCCACGTAACGCACCACGAGAATATCGGCTTTGCCATCGCGGTCGAAATCCACAAAACTGCAGCCGGTACTCCACTCGTCTTGCGAGGTCTTGAGTCCGGCCTTGGCAGTCACATCGGTAAATGTCCCGTCCCCGTTGTTGCGATACAGCACGTTCTGTCCCCAATACGTGGCGAACAAATCGAGATAGCCGTCATTATCGTAGTCACCGACGCACCCTCCTTGCCCCCAGCCCGAGCGCGCCAGTCCGGCATGCGATGTGACATCGGTAAACGTCCCGTCATGGTTGTTGTGATAGAGGTGCGCGGTAGGGGCTTTGTCTTTGGGAAATCCCTCAACCGTCGAGCCGTTGGGAAGGTAAATGTCAGGCCATCCGTCGTTGTCGTAGTCGAAAATGACGGCGCCGTTACCGGTGGTTTCAATGATGAATTCCTTGCGAGTGTCGCTGCCGTAGACGTTGAGCGCGCTCAGGCCCGCCTGCTGGGCGATGTCCTCGAAATGAATTTCGCCCGGCCTGACTTTCGGTGTCGCCGTTTTGGTGGGCTGCGTTGTTTGGGCGGCAAGCCAGGTTGCTAGCGCTGAAACGGCTGCGAGAAACAAAACGGATCTGGACTTTCGGACTCGTCGGACCGGAATCACCCTGACATCTTAAAGCAGAATCGCAAGCCATCTACACCATCTCATCTAGCCGGACGGGTACTGACCGCATGAACAGCTGCGGGTAAGTTTCACAAGATAAAACAGCCTCCCCATTTTGTACGAAGAAATACAAATATTTTGTCCGCGGCAGGGGTTGCTGCTAGAGTTTGCGTTTGCCCAAGACGCATTCGCGCAAGTGGTTATGAAAAGAGACTCTGAATTACCTGATGTTTTCCCGCATCTCGATTACAAACCCAAATTGCCTCAGCGCATGGACCGCGGAATCGGTATTGTCGGCGCCGGAGGGATCGTCAACTATGCGCATCTGCCCGCCTACAAAAAGGCAGGGTTCAAAGTTGTCGGCATCACCGACCGGAATCGTGAGCAGGCGGAGCGCACTGCCAAAGACCACGGAATCGCGGAAGTCTACGCCAGCGTCGACGATCTGCTGCGTCAGCCGGAGGTCGAGATTGTCGACATCGCTGTCTATCCGGCCGAGCAAGTCAACATCGTCGAACAGGCCGCGGCCGCCGGCAAACATCTGCTGTGTCAGAAGCCTTTTGCCGATGAGTATTTAAAAGCAGTTCGCAGCGTTGAACTCGCCGAACGCGCCAAGGTGAAGATTGCGGTCAACCAGCAGATGCGCTGGGACGCCGGGATCCGTTGCGCTCGCCTGCTGATGGATGATGGCTGGCTGGGCACACCCACCTACGGCGCCATCCAGGTCCACTGCAAGACCGATTGGAGTCTTTGGCCTTGGATTTATCAGGGCAAACACTTGGAGATCATGTTCCACAGCATTCATTACATCGACTCGCTCCGTTATCTCCTGGGCGATCCCGCCTATGTCTTCACCAGCGGGAGTCGAGCTCCGAGCGAAACCACGAAAGCCGAAACCAAAACACTGACCACCTGGGAGTACACGTCCGGCCTGCAAGTGCTGATCGATGTTTGTCACACTACTTGGCAGGATGATCCCTATGCCATTTTTCGCTTCGAAGGCACAGAAGGAGTCATCAAAGGAACAATCGGACTGATGTACAACTATCCCTCTGGCCGCCCCGATACTCTGGAGTTCATGTCGAAGCGCAATCCGGGTTATTGGTTCTCTGCTCGCCTCGACAGCATGTGGATTCCTGATGCGTTTGTCGGCCCGATGGCGTCACTCATGCGTGCCATAGAGAGCGGCTCAGAGCCAGAAACCAGCGGACGCGACAACCTGCATACGCTGCAAGTTATGTTTGCCGAGTACCGTTCCATGGCCGAGAAGCGCGCGGTCCGCCCGGAAGAGATCACTTCATGAACATCAGCATGAAAATCAGCCTGAAGATCAGCGCGTGAAGTTCGGCTACGCTCCCGGTCGCACACCTTTCAGGTCGGAGGAGGAACCAGGCGCTTGCGGGGTCGCATAGACGCCATTCTCTATGCGAGCGGGATTCACGAAGTGCGGCTGTAAATGCGGAATGCATTCGAGGAATACCGCTTCGTGTCCCATGGCGATGTGATTGAACAGAACCAGATGCTGGTGAATTTGTCCCATGTCACCCACATGAGGAACCACCCGCAGTCCGAATTTTCGCGCCAGCAGGCTCACCGTCAGGAACTCGGAGATCCCCGCAACCCGCGTGCAGTCTACCTGCACGATCTGAACCGCTTCCGCCTGCATGAAGTTCTTAAACATGATTCGGTTTGGAACATGCTCGCCCAATGCAACAGGAATGGGCTTGATGGCTTGGGCGAGCATGCGGTGCGCTCGAATATCGTCTGGATGTGTTGGCTCTTCCACAAAGTAAGGAGACATGTCCTTAAGCTTGGCGCACATCTCCAGCGCACGTGGGAGCGTCCACTGCTGGTTGGCGTCGACCATGATCAGCGCATTTGATCCGGCAAGTTCCCGCAGCATGAAGGCGCGGCGCAGATCGCGCTGGCCATCGTGGGATCCAACTTTTAGCTTGAAAGCGTGGAATCCCTTCTCCATGGCCTGACGCGCCAGTTCCCTGACCTGACTGTCTTCGTACTGAAACCAGCCGACGGACGTGTCATAGCCAGGATACCCGCTGTGTAAAATGCCTTCCCGCTCTCGCCGAGAACTCGTGTGCTTTCGCAGAATCGCTTCGGCTTCATTCCGCGTGAGCACGTCTTCGAGATAACTCAAGTCGAGCAGGTCAACGATCTTTCTTGCATCGAGATCGAGAAGCAGCCGCCAGAGCGGTACGCCGCGGCTCTTGGCCCACAAATCGAAACATGCGTTAGTGATGGACGCGAGCGCCAGATGAACCACCCCTTTCTGAGGACCCAGCCAGCGAAGCTGAGGATGTTGAGCAAGTTTCTGCGCGACCGTCCCAAAATCCGCCATCAGCTCTTCAATTTCCCAGCCAATCAACTCCTTGCCCAGATATTCAATCGCTTCACAAACCAATTGGTTCCCCAGGCCAAGAGTAAGCACGATTCCGGTACCGAAGACTTTTTCATCGGACCCGAGCAGCGCAGTGGCAAATGCGTACTCCGCTCCCGAGTGTATTGCGTCGCTACCCGCGCCTTGCTTCAAGGGGTAGCGCACATCGCGTGTTTCGAGTGAGGTAATCCGATGTTCCATATTAATTTCTGCGAGGGTAGATCGCCTCGGTTCTCACAATTTATAGCCGCCCTTCAAAGGCATCGAATATAGTGGAGCGGCTTTGGAGAGTGCAGCGTGACCACTCTCGGTGTCACTCTTGGATTGAACATCCTAACCCGCAAACCGATCGTGAAAGGACAATGAGATGAAGCGCTACGGCTCTGTGATCAAAGTAAAACCGGATGCTATCGAGGAGTACAAGAAGTACCATACGGCAGTATGGCCAGAAGTGCTTGCCATGATCCGGAGTTGCAACATTCGGAACTATTCCATCTATCTAAAGGACAATCTGCTCTTCGGATACTTCGAATATCACGGTACGGACTACGCGGCCGACATGGCGAAAATGGCGGCGGATCCAAAGACTCAAGAATGGTGGACCATTATGATGCCGATGCAGAAGCCGTTGGAAACAAGCGCCGCAGGCGAATGGTGGGCCAATATGGAAGAGGTCTTTCACGCAGATTGATTTGACGGCTCCCCAAGTTGGCGGTTAGAGTTTCCGCCCGGTCAACCAACCATGCAGAGCGTATTTATGCAGATCATGCTATGCAAATTGTAGACACACACCAGCATCTCTGGGATCTCGATCTCTTTCGTTACGCGTGGCTCGATTCGCTTCCGGCACTGAACCGCTCCTTCCGAATGCCCGACTATCTCGCGGCCGCCAAGGGACTGAACGTGGTGAAGTCTGTGCATCTGGAGGCCGATGTCGATAAGCCCTTTATGCTCGACGAGACCCGGCATTTGCTCGCGCTTGCCGATCAGCCGGACAATCCACTCGAAGGCGTAGTGGCTTGCGGTCGGACCGAGAGCGAGGATTTCAAATCCTATCTTGACCAGATCGCAGGTCATCCTAAACTGAAAGGAATTCGTCGCGTACTCCATACCCAACCAGACGACGTGGGCCAGGGAGTGACGTTCATCAACAACGTGGCTGCCCTGTCGGGCTACCGCCTTTCATTCGACATCTGCGTTCTGGCTCGCCAGCTTCCCATCGCGACCAAACTAATCTCTAAATGTCCGGATGTAGTTTTCATCCTTGACCACTGCGGAGTACCGCAGGTTAAGGAAAAGAATCTCGATCCGTGGCGCGCTCACATCACGGAGATCGCCAGGTTTGCGAATGTCTCTTGCAAAATCTCTGGCCTGGTGGCATATGCGGATCCCAAGAACTGGACTGCGGAAGACCTTAGGCCTTTTGTTGACCATGTGATCGCCAGCTTTGGCTGGGATCGCGTCCTCTTCGGCAGCGACTGGCCGGTCTGCACTCTTTCGGCCAGCTATCAGCAGTGGGTGGAGGCATTGCAGGCAATCACGCAAGGGGCCGGCGAAGTCAACCAGAGAAAACTGTTCTACGACAATGCTGTCCGCGTGTACCGATTGGGCTAAAGACCAAATTCCTTCTGAATTGTCTCGGTGTGTTCTCCCACTCGGGGAGCGAGTCGCTCGCTCGTCAGCAGACCGCCATCCAGACGAATCGGCGGGCGCGTGGTGAGAATCTCGATTCCGCCTCCGTCGGTCAGGGTCTGCAGCATCGCAAGTTGCTCGAAGGCTTGAGTAGCGCAGAGCTTGGGCCAATCGAGAACTTCCGCGCACCAGATGTCAGCGGCATTCAGAATCTCGAGCCAATGCTCGGTGGTGTGCTGCTTAAGACGCTGGGCAATGATTTGCTTGATCTCGTCGCGGCGGCGAAACCCGTCGGCCTGGTCCGCAATTTCCTGGAGCGCAGGCAAATCAAGTAACTTGCCCAATGTCGGAAGATGCGTCATGGCCAGCGCAAGATAACCGTTGGCCGTGTCGTAGACTCCATAAGGCGCCGCCAGGTAGGGGTGCGCATTGCGGAACGCACTTCTCCGCGGCGGACGTCGCCCGTCATTCAAGTGCGTGGTGAGCACTTCAAATTGGAAATCCAGCAGTGCCTCAATCAAACTGGTTTCCACTAATCCGCCTCGGCCAGTCACGCCGCGTCGCACCAGGCAAGCCAGGATTCCCTCGCAGAGGTTATGTCCGGCCAGCATATCCGCAATGGCCAGAGTCATCGGCGTAGGAGGATCTCCCTCATCGCCGCTCAGCCACATGATTCCTGAGCGCGCCTGCGCCAGCAGATCTTGTCCCGGCCGATCACGCCATGCTTCAGCATTTCCATATCCCGACACGATTCCGTAGACCAAACGACTGTTGATCTGCGAAACCTTGTCATAGCCGAATCCCAGCCGTTCCATCACGCCCGGACGAAAGTTCTGCACCATCACATCGGCCCGCGCAATTAACGCACGCAATTTATCCATGTCAGAGGATTTCTTTAGATCTGCCGCGTAGCTTTCCTTGTTGCGATTGATGGCGTGGAAGAGCGTGTTCTCGCCATGCACATCGGTATCGCTCAAATAAAGTGAGCGGCCGAGATCGCCAGTCCCAGGTCGCTCGATCTTAATCACGCGGGCTCCCATGTCCGCCAGCCGAAGGGTGGCCAGCGAACCCGAAAGAAACTGGCTGAAGTCCAGCACCAGAATGCCGTGGAGAGGCCTTTCTGGTTTCTCATCGATGCGGTCTGTAAAGACTCGAGCTGTGGAAGTGGTCACGAGAGGGCTCCTGACAGAGATAAGCTAAATTCTATCAGTGAAATAGTTATTTCATTAGGGAAATTACGTAGTAAACTAAAAGAGGTTGCTCAACATGACCGCCCGGAGTGCGCTCTCAACTCGACGGCATTTAACTTCTCGGAGAAGCCGTTACCCAGCTCCTGCCCTTGAAAAAGGCCTGGACATCCTGGAACTTCTGGCCTCGGTCTCCGAGGCCCTGACCCACAGCGAAATCGCCAGCCGTCTCGGTCGCACCCTCACCGAGGTATTCCGCATGTTGGTATGCCTCGAGGAGCGAGGCTACATTTCCCGCACGGGCCCCGACGAGCGCTACCAACTCACGCTGAAGCTGTTTGAAATTGTCCACCACCATCATCCACTGCAACGCCTGATCGCGCAGGCGCGCCCTCTGGTGCAACGCGTTGCAAGCGACACGGGCCAATCCTGCCATCTGGCAATGCTCAATCATGCTGAGGTGGTGGTTGTAGCGCAGTTCGACGCGCCGGGGATCATGGGCTTCTCCGTGCGTCTGGGAGCAAACATTGACCTCTTGAACACGGCTTCCGGACACGTGATTCTGGCTTTTCAAAGCGATGAACTTCGCGCCCGTGCTCTGGAAGCGTGGCGTCTGCGCTCCAGAAAACGAGTCCCAACCGGCCTCTACCGTCACCTGAACCAGATTCGCCGGCGCGGCTATGAAGAACTGGCCAGCTACCAGGTGCACGGCGTGGTGAACATCAGTTACCCGGTATTGAATCAGCACGGCGAGGCAATCGCGGCGATGACAGTTCCCTTTCTCGCGCGCATTGGAGACAGCGCCGGCCCACCCCAGGTCAAAGAAGCGTTGAGCTTGGCTTCCCGTACGCTTTCCTCAGTCATCGGTGGAAAGAGGCTGAAACTTTCTTTCGGCGCGGTGCAGCCATGACGCGAACCGAGTACTTCGAAGATTATGTAGTCGGCGCGCAGCGAGTCACCTCTGGACGCACCATTACCGAGACTGACGTCGTCATTCATGCGGGGCACACGGGAGATTACTTTCCGCACCACGTAGACGCGGAATTTGCCCGTCAGACTTCCTTCGGTCAGCGTATCGCCCACGGGACCATGACCTTTGCCATCGGCATCGGCCTCACGGCGGGTCTGATCAATCCCGTCGCCTTCACGTACGGATACGACAAATTGCGTTTCCCCAAGCCGGTTTTCATTGGAGATACGCTGCGGACTCGAGTCACAGTGAAGGAAAAGCAGGAAGACCCGAAGCGGAAAAGCTTGGGTCGCGTCGTGGAAGCTTGTGAAGTACTGAACCAGCGCGATGAAGTGGTTCTGTATTGCGAGCACATTCTGTTGGCCGAGAAGCGTCCGGCCGCTTGACCGGCGTCTGACGACACTTCTGAAGCAAGGAGTTAACTGTGGGAATAACTCTGAAAGGGCTCACCTGGGATCATCCCCGTGGTTATGCCCCCTTGTTCGGAGGCATTCCCGAATACGAAGCACAAAATCCCGAAATTAAAATCCAGTGGGACCGGCGAACTCTCCGCGAATTTGGCGAAGCTCCCATCGAGCAATATCTGGATCGTTACGATCTCCTCATCGTGGATCACCCGTTCGTCGGCTTCGCCGCAGCTCATGGTGCGTTAGTTGACCTTGCTACCTACCTCAGCGAAGCTGAGAAGCTTCATTTTGCTGCAGACTCCGTAGGTCCTTCCTGGCAATCCTACTGGTACGGCGGTGGCCTTTGGGCTCTCCCCATCGATGCCGCGACGCAGGTCGCATCATACCGGCCCGATCTGTTATTAGCGTTGTCTCCCAATGTCCCGAACACGTTCGACGACGTTTTGGAACTGGGGAAGAAGGCACGCAAAGCGGGAAAATATATCGTGGCGCCTGCGTGTCCGACGGATGCGATCAGTCTCTTCTTCACGCTGAGCGCGAATCTAGGATACCCCATCCCTGAGGAACGCGAACTTTTCGTGGACGACTCCGTCGCCGCGGAAGTTCTTGGTCATCTTCATGCACTCATCACAGTTGCGCACCCCAAGTCTGTGGAGTGGAATCCGATCCAGGTTTACGATTTCATGAGCAGCAGTTCTGACGCGATCTACTGTCCGTACGGTTTCGGGTACTCCAACTACTCGCGAGTCGGCAACTCGGTACCATTGAAGTTCACGAACGCTCCCGCTGCCGGCCAGCGCGGATATGCCGGGACGATGCTGGGGGGAACGGGGGTTGCAATCAGCAAGCGCAGTCCACATCCATCGGAAGCCATCGCCTACGCCAAATGGCTGGTGAGCCCCGAACACCAACGTGGTACCTATTTTCGCGACGGAGGCCAGCCTGCCAGCTTGGCCGCGTGGACCGACTCGTCAGTGAACGCCGCAACCGACGATTTCTTTTCCGGCACGCTGCAAACCCTCCAGACAGCCTACCTGCGGCCCCGCTTCGACGGTTTCGTTCGTTTCTTTGAAGTCGCAGGAATCGAGATCAATCGCTGCTTGCGCGGAGAAGTGAAGGATGCTGCCCTGATCCAATGGCTTGATGATCGCTATGCCACGCAGCGAGTTGCAGCACGCCAGATCGCGTAACGACAAAAGAGGAACCGGTGAAGAATCCAAATCCTGATCCCGCCAAGCACAAAGAAATCGCCATCTGGAATGCCGAGGATTGGTTATACGAAGACTTCGAAGTCGGCAAGCGTGCGCGCTCGATTCGCCGCACGATCTCCGAAGGTGAAAGCATGCTATTCAATGCCATGGTTCTCGACATGCATCCCTACGTGGCCGACGATGTCTTCGCCAAAGAAGAAGGAGTTTTCGGGAAGCGCCTGGTAGCGGGCGCTATGGTATTCAGCCTGGGATTGGGTCTGATGGCGCACAACAACGTTCACACATTCAGCTATGGATATGACAAGTTGCGCTTCATTAAACCGGTTTTCGTAGGCGACACGATTTACACCGTCCGTACGCACCTTGAAAAATCGCCGAAGTACCGCGAAATGGGGATGGTGAGAGTCTCGTACGAAGTTTTCAAGATGCCGGGAGAACTGGTTCTCTATTGCGAACACTTGCAGACCGTGAAGTATCGCGATCCTGCGAAGTTCAAGGACCAAGTACAGTAAAACCGAACTGCAATGACGCTAACAACTACGCTAGCCGATAGGCTGAGAGACTGCTACTCCGGAGCCGTCCATGACGTGCTGCGAGCGAAGGGCTATATTCGCCAGACGCTCCCGCAATACATTCGGCCTCTGAACTTACAGCACAAACTCTCCGGCCCGGTTTTCACGATTCAGGGCAAGCGCGACGATTCGTTGGATGCCCATCAAAGTCTGCTTAAGTGGTGTGATCTGTTGTCCAAAGCGCCGGCGAACACTGTCCTGGTCTGTCAGCCCAACGACCATAGTCTCGCCCACATGGGAGAGCTGTCTGCCGAGACTTTGGTCTACAAGAAAGTGCTAGGCTATATCGTGGATGGCGGTTGCCGGGATTCGGCCTTCATCGAAAATCTTGGCTTTCCGGTCTTCTGCAAATATTTCACTCCGGTGGACGTGGTCGGCAAGTGGGCAGCGACCGCGTTAGGCGAGCCGATTCAGGTCGGCGAAGTCACGGCGCTCACCGGCGACTATGTGCTTGCCGACCGCGACGGAATTGTGATCATACCGGGTGCAATCGCAGCGGAAGTAGTGCAAGAGACCGAAGAGGTCCTGCGCAAAGAGAATCTCGTGCGCAAGGCGATTTTGCAGGGTGTTGATCCGGTTGAAGCTTATTTACAGTACGGGAAATTTTGATGCAAACCGAAGGCAAGTCGCGAAAACTCTTACGAATCCATCGCGACGATAATGTGCTCATTGTGGTCGCGCCCGTAAGGCCCGGGAACCGTGACGTCGTCGATGGCCACGAAGTTGTGTTCACGCAAAATATTGCCATCGGGCACAAAGTCGCCGCCCGCGATATCAAGGCCGGGGAAAAGGTGTACAAGTGTGGTGTACCGATTGGCTCCGCGAAAGAGCCGATTCCGGCCGGAGCCCACATGCATCTGCATAACCTGAAGAGTGACTACATCGCCACTTATACCCTGGACAAAGATCATGTCTTCGTCAAATAACTCGCCCGCACTGCAAGGCTTCCTTCGCTCTGATGGAAGAAAAGGAATCCGCAACTGTATCGTTGTCGCCTACCTTGTGGAATGCGCTCACCATGTAGCCCGCGAGATCGTTGACTCTTTCCGAGGTCAACCGGTTCATCTGATCGGCTTTGGTGGTTGCTACCCGAATGCGTATGCAGACCGCATGATGAACACGTTGTGCACGCACCCCAACGTCGGAGGAGCCCTCCTGCTCTCCCTCGGATGCGAAAGCTTCAATCGCCATCGTCTCGCGCAAAACATCGAGAAGACCGGCCGGCCGGTGGGGACGGTCGTGATTCAGCAAACCGGTGGCACGCGGAAATCCATCGAATCCGGCAAGGAATGGGTGGAACAGGCTCTCCGGCAGATTGAAGCTGTCCCCAGAGTGCCGCTGCAGTTGAACGAACTGGTGGTTGGAACCGTGTGTGGCGGCTCCGATGCCACGAGTGGGATCACCGCCAATCCAGCGGTGGGACGCGCCTTCGACCTTTTAGTTGAACAGGGTGCGGCGACCATCTTCGAAGAGACCGGTGAAATGATCGGACTCGAGGATGTCATGTCCTCGCGCGCCGTTACCCCGGAACTAGGCGAGGAGCTGAAGAAATCTGTCGAGAAGGCGGCTTACTACTACAGGGTCATGGGCCATGCCAGCTTCGCTCCGGGAAATGCTGAGGGCGGGCTGACCACGATAGAAGAGAAATCCATCGGCGCGTATTGCAAGAGCGGAGATTCGGCAATCTCGGGGCTGATCAAGCCGGGTGATGTTCCGCGGAAGGGCGGATTGTATCTTTTGGATGTTGTGCCCGATGGCGAGCCACGCTTCGGTTTTCCCAATATCAACGATAACGCCGAGATCGCAGAGTTGATCGCCTGCGGCTCCCACGTAATTCTTTTCACTACCGGGCGCGGCTCCGTCGTCGGCTCAGCGATTTCTCCAGTCATAAAAATTTGCGCCAATCCCGAAACCTACGACCGCATGAGCGATGACATGGATGTTAATGCCGGAAGAATCCTGCGCCTGGAAGCGAGCGTGGACGAAGTCGGCAAAGAGATCTATGGCAAGGTGTTGGAAGTAGCATCGGGTGTGCAGAGCTGCTCTGAGAGCCTCGGACATCAGGAATTCGTGCTCACATATAAGTCCTTTGAGCCCATCGGACCGCATTGCCTGCCGACGTGAGGTGATCAACGGACAAACGAGGTCGGTGTCTAAACGGGGCGAGGCGATTCCCTAGAAAGATTCATGGACTGGGAACCTGTGTATAATGATGAACTTACCGCAGCAAGTGGGCGCTTAACTCAGCGGTAGAGTGCCATCTTCACACGGTGGAAGTCATAGGTTCGAATCCTATAGCGCCCACCATTAACATCTGGCTTCACGGGGGTTACCGTGTCCTCCGTGCCCGTAAATATTTTTCCTTCTTGCACTTGTTCGTATTTCGTAAAGCCCATGTTTTCTGCAGGGTATGCGCTTCGGATTCCCACAGGCTAACTTTCACTTTCCGAAGGACTTCCTTCCCGCCCGAGCCCACCCTGCACGAAAGTAACCTTCCCAACGTCAGTCCCTTCGGGAGATGATGGGCCTGCCTCCGATGCCCGTATCGATCCGAAAGTAATCATCATGCCGCAGAAACTGATGGATGTGCTTATGCTTGGGCGCTGCTCTCACGAGTTTTCATGGCCGCGGCGCGGCGCCGATGGGGACTATTACCAGGTTTGCCTTCTTTGTGCGGCCGAGTACAAATACGACTGGGCCACGATGCGCCGGACCGAGCGGGTGGAGCATGCCAAGCCTGAGACCGGTATCCGGCGAAGCCACGCGCGGGAAAAGCGTCCTTCCTGGGTACCTCGCGCGCGACGTTTGAAACTGGATCTCCCTCTACGGTACCGCGTGAACAAAACCAGCACCTGGTATGAGGGCACCATCGAGAATATCAGTCAGACCGGCGTGCTTTTTCAGGGACCGCAACCACTCCCCGTGAACGCCCTGATTGAGATGGTATTTGAGATGCCTGAAGAAATTTCCGGGCAGAAGAACAGCAACGTGGTTTGCCAGGGCCGCGTCATGCGAGCCAAAGAGATGAAAGAAACGAACGAAGGCTCCACCGTCCTGGCTGCTTCGATCGTCGACTACAAATTCATTCACTGAAGCCGGCCGGGAATCTGCCGATCACGCGGTAGGCTGCAATGATTTACGCAAGTTTGGGCGCGTTTTCAATATGGGCTCCCTCCCGCTTCTTCGGTGCAAATTACATCTATACGCTAGCTCGCCAGCATCTAAAATGTACTAGAGCAAATTTTTTGGGCCGCCCATGCTTGGGCAACGTCAGGAGTCGAGCGTGAAAAAAATATCCCTGTCTGTTTCTCTACTTTTCCTTGCCGCAGTTCTGGGCTTGGGCACAGGCTGCGTCAAGAAGCCCGATGACGCCAAGATCGCGGGCGATATTCAGAACAAATTCAGCCAGGACTCCGGTCTTTCAGGCAAGCAGCTCACAGTGCAGGCCAGTGAGGGCACAGTGACGCTCGGGGGCACTGTCGACAGCGACTCTCAACGCGAGGCCGCGTCGCGGCAGGCCGCATCCGTGCCCGGGGTCAAGCAGGTTATCAATAATCTCCAGGTTGGAACGGCGCCGGTGGCGCGCTCTGCGGAACCTCCCGCCCCTTCGCCGGTGGCGGAATCCAAACCTGAGCCGAGCAGGCCCGCTAAAAAGTCGCACAAATCACACGCGACCGAGAATGCCGGCATGAACGATGGAGGCTCCGCAATGGGCGATAGATCGGGGGATACGATGGCCAAGAACTCTACGCCTCCGCCTTCGCCCGCGCAGGTAACTACACCGCCGCCGGCCCCCGCTCCTCCACCGCCTCCAAAGAAGGTGACTGTCGATCAGGGGACGCAACTGTCGGTTCGGCTGGTAGATCCGGTTGACAGCGAGAAGAATCAGACCGGGCAAACATTTCACGCCACGCTGAATACCCCGCTCACCTCCGACGGAGAGGAAGTGGTACCCGCGGGTTCCGACGTCGTCGGTCACATCGCGGAGCTGAAGAGCGCCGGCAAGTTCGCCGGGCAGTCAGTGGTGGTCCTGCAACTCGACAGCATTACGTCAGGAGGCCGGACCTACAACATTCAGACCGACCAGTACAAGAAGCAAGGCAGTTCGCGCGGCAAGAACACCGCAGAGAAGGTCGGCCGTGCTGAACTTTACCCTGCAGGCTCCGGTGACCGTGATTCAAGCGCCGAATCCGAATGCCAACCGGCAGAAGCTGGGGGAGTCGCAGTAAAAAAGCAATCTGTTAGCGCCGGAATCTGCCGATTATATAAAGCACCAGGGACAGCACCGCACTGAGAAGAATCGATGTGGCGAGCGGGAAGTAAAAGGTCGTGTTCTTCCCGCGATAGAGAAAGTCCCCCGGCAAACGCCCAATGGGCAGGCCGCTGCGTCCAAGAAACAAGAAGAGCACTCCCAGCACCAGCAGCATTACACCCAAAAAAACGAAAATCTTCCCGACGTCGGTCATTTCTCAACTCTGGTCTCGACTCTGGATCGCACGATCCTACACCTGACAAAGCGCCGCTCGCTATACGACCCTCGATCGGGCGAACAAGAATCGAATCAAACCCGTAGCGCGCCGTCCCCTAGCCGCTCCTTCCGCAGACTCACCACGGGACTTGCACACACTTCCCCTTTCGGCGCAAGCTTGCTGTTGCTCGCCGACCGCCAGAGAGAGACCATCCCCGCTGGTCAGAGGCTCGCGCCGTGTTTCCGGGAGTGGATTCCATGGTCGAAGACAGACTACGCCACCACTTTGACTACTATCTGGGCAAAACCGAGGTTGTCGTTTACTCCGTCCTCGCCCTCTTGCTTGCCATCACCGCCCTGATGACACTTGCGATCGCCGGCGAAATTCTTTGGACCAGCCTTAGTCACTGGACGGCTGCAGCGCAGACACTGCGCGTACTGAACGAACTGCTGGTTGTGCTGATGCTGGTGGAGATTCTGCACACGGTGCGCATCTCGATCCGGTCGCATGTTCTGGTCACGGAGCCATTCCTGGTCGTTGGACTGATTGCCTCGATTCGGCGAATTCTCATGATTAGCCTGGAAATGGCTACTCTCACCAAGGAAGCGACGTGGTCGAACGAGGGCGCAAGCATTTTCCGCGCCTCCATGATTGAACTCGGTTTGCTCGGGGCACTCGTGTTCGTTTTAGTATTTTCAATTGCGCTCTTGCGCCGCTACCCTCCAATGACGAAAGACATCCCTCCATCTTCGGGATAAACTCGCGGACGCGTCTCTCTTTCAAATATTCGCGACAGGAGATTGCCAATGAATCCCACTCAGGTGCTGCTTCTCGCATTTCTTATCGGCGTTATCGCCGGCTTGCGTTCTCTGACCGCGCCTGCGGTCGTGTCCTGGGCGGCTCACCAAAACTGGCTCAATCTCCACAACAGTTCCCTTTCATTCATGGGGTCGACTGCCGCGGTCGCTGCCTTCGTTCTGCTAACTCTCGTCGAACTGGTCGCTGATCAGCTTCCTTCAACCCCGAGCCGGACGAAACCTCCAGGTTTAATTGCACGCATCGTTCTCGGTGGGCTGTCCGGCGCGTGCGTTGCCGTGGCTGGGGCGCAATCCATCGCGCTCGGCGCTGTCTTGGGCGGGATGGGCGGTATTGCCGGCGCCTTTGCTGGTTACGAAGTTCGCGCACGTCTGGTGCGGGCTCTCAAGGTCCCGGACTTCGTTATCGCCGTCCTGGAAGACGCGGTCGCGATTGGCGGAGGCCTTTTAATTGTGTCCCGATTTTAGTCCAAGGCTGGGGCATACAATTTTCACGTTGCGTAAGATTCTCCGATTCCAGGAGCGTTTTGATGAGTGCGGCCGATCACTACCAGGCAATCGTCATCGGTTCGGGCCAGGCCGGAACTCCGCTGTGTACGGCGCTGGCGGATGCCGGACTTCGAACCGCGCTGATAGAACGCCAGCATGTGGGCGGAACCTGCGTTAACGAAGGTTGCACGCCAACGAAAACCATGGTCGCCAGCGGACGAGTCGCATACCTAGCGCGTCGAGGCGCTGACTATGGCATTCGCACCGGGGACATCCGCATCGACATGGAACGTGTCCGGCAGCGCAAACGCAACATTGTGAATAGCTTTCGTAACGGCAGCCAGAGGCGCATTGAAAAGACAGCAAATCTTGATCTCATTTTCGGTGAAGCCAGCTTCACTGGGCCTAAGTCCGTGCTCGTCCGGCTGCGAGACGGTGGTCAACGTACGCTCACCGGCGAGAAGATCTTTATCAATGCCGGTGCGCGCCCAACGGTGCCGGCACTCGACGGCCTCAAGGACATCCCCTTTCTCGACAGCACTTCTATTATGGAGTTGGATACTGTTCCCGAACATCTGATGGTTCTCGGCGGCGGTTACGTCGGGCTGGAATTTGGACAGATGTTCCGCCGCTTCGGAAGTCACGTCACCATCGTTCACTCGCATGCGCAACTTCTCCCGGGCGAAGACGCTGATGTTGCGCGGGAGATTGAGAAAATTCTGACCGAGGACGGGATTGACCTTCTGCTGGAAGCGCACGCATTGAACGTATCCCGCGGCGGCAACATCACAGTCCAGATTGAAACCAGGGGAGATGTCCGCGCCATAACGGGTTCGCAGTTGCTCGTCGCCACGGGGCGCACTCCAAACACGGACTCACTGAATGTCAAAGCGGCCGGCATTGAGACCGACGCACGCGGATATATCAAGATGAACGCGCAGTTGGAGACGAACGTATCCGGCGTCTACGCACTAGGCGACATAAAAGGTGGTCCCGCTTTCACTCATATCTCCTACGACGACTACCGCATCATCCGCTCCAACGTGCTGAAAGGCGACCACGCCAGTATTGCGGGACGGCTGATTCCGTACACAGTATTCATTGATCCCCAGCTAGGGAGAGTCGGTATCACAGAAGCTGAGGCACAATCGAACGGAATGGATATCGAGATTGCCAAGATGCCGATGAGCCGGGTGGCGCGGGCTCTCGAGGTGGACGAGAGCCGAGGATTCATGAAGGCAGTAATAGATGCCAAGACGCAGCAGATTTTGGGCGCGGCTGTGTTGGGTATCGAAGGCGGAGAGTTGATGTCAATGATTCAGCTAGCCATGATGGGCCGTGTGCCCTACACCGCGCTGCGCGACGGCATCTTCGCTCATCCAACCCTAGCCGAATCGCTCAACAATCTTTTCCTCGCGCCAGTCCGGCCTGGCTCATGAGTGGCGTCGGTGTTCGAAGATTATGCCGTGCAGGCTATTACCAGGGTCGTACCGGCAACTCCACCCGAAGTAGGTCACAACCTCACTTTCATCTGTAGCATCAATTGTGATATTGTCCCGCAATCGCTAGCATCCCGGGGCGAGGTGAACCCTCTGCGTCGGACCGTGGTCAACTGACCAGCCGGAGCTGTCCGATCGGGAGCACGTGGCAAACCTCAGGCCCGAAAGGATAAGGTCAGATTCCATGGGCAGCAGCAGAAGAGACTTTCTGAAGGTGACCACGCTGGGAGGCGTGGCCGCATCGTTGTTGGGGTTTGAGTTGACCTCACCAAGAACGGTCTCGCGATGCCGGTCGTTGACGAACTCGCTACCATCCCTCTAAACCTTTGGGCTCAGGAGCACGGCTACACAAAGCTGCAGACAAACCTGCTGGGAATTTAACGTAGCGATCGTAATCAGTTGGTAAACGATGTGGAGCGGCTTGCACACTCTCGGGAGCGAGCCAGAAGCAACTCGCGCTCGCGGATATTGCGGGTCAACGATGCGGCGTGCTCGAATTCCCCACGAGCTTCGTTGAAGCGGCCAAGCTTGACGAGCAGGTCGCCACGCACGCTTGGCAAGAGATGGTAATTCTCCAGTGACCGCTCTGCAGTGAGCACATCGATAAGCGCGAGGCCGGCTTGCGGACCCGCGGCCATCGCTACCGCAACCGCGCGGTTTAACTCCACGATGGGCGACGGCGTGATCTGGGCGAGCTCTCCGTAGAGAGCAACGATGCGCGCCCAGTCTGTGTCCTCCGGGGTTAGCGCCTGGGCGTGACATGCGGCAATTGCAGCCTGCAACGTGTATGAGCCCCGCGCGCCGGCCAGCCTCTCAGCACGATCGAGCGCGGCGAGCCCACGACGGATGAGGAGTCGATCCCAGTGTGCGCGATTCTGATCGAAAAGCAGGATGGGCTCACCCGACGGGCTCACGCGCGTCCTCGAGCGCGAGGCCTGGATTTCCATCAGAGCGACCAAGCCATGGACCTCCGGCTCCCGCGGAGCCAGTTCAGCTAGGACACGGCCGAGGCGGAGCGCTTCTTCACAGAGCGTAGGACGCATCCAGTCGTCACCGGCGGTGGCCGAATAACCCTCATTAAATACTAGGTAGACGACTTCAAGCACAGACGACAGGCGCGCTGCAAGTTCCGCCCCGCGCGGGACCTCGAAGGGGACACGCTCTTTGGCGAGAGTACGTTTGGCTCGGACGATTCGCTGTGCAATGGTCGGCTCGGGAACGAGGAAAGCACGCGCGATCTCTTCCGTTGTCAGCCCTCCGAGCAAGCGAAGTGTGAGCGCAGTGCGCGCCTCGGTGGAGAGAACCGGGTGACAGGATACGAACACCAGGCGCAGCAGATCGTCGCCGATATCATCGTCGAGCCTGGCGTTGAGATGCGGCACGGCCAACTCCTTGGTCTCGAGCTCGCGACCGAGTTCTTCGTGCTTGCGCTCGAGCCGCGTGTTTCGGCGGAAGTGATCGATGGCACGATGTTTGGCGGCGGCCATGAGCCAGGCGCCCGGGTTGTCCGGGACACCCGACTCCGGCCACTGCTCGAGAGCGGCGACGAGAGCATCTTGCGCGAGATCCTCGGCCAGACCGACATCCCGCACGATGCGTGCGAGACCAGCGATGAGTCGAGGCGACTCGATCCTCCAGACCGCATCGATCGCGCGATGGGTATCGGTAGCCGTCACAGCTACCGATCACATCACGTTCAATCCATCCAGTGCAAGTCGAAGGACGCCACGACCAGTTGATTAACGGCTTTCTTCTGCGGCTGCTCGCGTCACGCTTACTCGAATACCTGGCGAATCTCGCTCTCACCGTCGCCCGCCACTTTTAGGAACTTCTTGATGATTTCGATCGCCTCTGGCTTCGACTTCGCCTGGATCAGCGCGAAGCCTCCGACCACTTCCTTCGCCTCGGTAAAGGGACCATCGGTCACGGTGAACTTTCCTCCAGAAAGCCGGACACGCGCGCCCTTTGCACTCGGCAGGCAGCCCTCAGAAGCGAGCAGCACGCCAGACTTCGTCCAGTCCTCGACCAACTTCCCCATCTCGGCCATCTCTTGCTGGGTAGGAGGAACGCCTTCCTGCTTGCTAGATTTGTACAAACACAAAAATCGCATCGTAATGACCCCTTATCCTTATCGTTATCGTTATCGTTTTTGCTTTGGCAGCTGAGCTTCCCGGCGTTCTCGACCGGATACAAACCCAGGCTCTGTTGAGATGTCGAACGAAGCCTCGCGAAATCGATAGCTCACACGAATTTCTGGGCGAACGGCGCCTACTTCTTCGCGCTCATCTGCTGACGCAGACGCTCCTCCTGCTCCCTTAGTTCGGGAGTGAACTCCGCACCGAAGTCGTCCGCCTCAAACACCTGTCGAATTTCGATTTCGGACTCGCCCTTCTCAAAGGGATTAGGGCAGCGCTTGGCCCACTCTATCGCTTCTTCCATCGACCTCACCTGCCACAGCCAGAAGCCGGCGATCAGTTCCTTGGTCTCAGTGAAAGGACCATCGATCACGGTCCGCTTTGCTCCGGAGAACTTGACACGCTTGCCTTTGGAACTCGGTTGCAAACCCTCGCCCGCCAGCATCACGCCCGCCTTCACCAACTCTTCGTTATACTTCCCCATGTCGGCAAGCAGCTTCTCACTCGGCATCACGCCTGCCTCCGAGTCTTTGGTAGCTTTGACAATAACCATGAATCGCATCGCAGTTCTCCTTAATTTATTTCAGATTTGAAATTGGAGGCCGGGTGGCCTCCATCGCCTGATCCCAGCTTCTGTCTAGTCGAGGTGTGACGGTAGCTCGTCACGGCTACCGGTCACACCATCTTTCCTTCACTTGACGTCGACCGCTCCTATTTCTTGGGCGCAAAAGTCTTCCGGTCCGAACATCTGACGAACCTCAGTCTCGCCCTCCCAGCCCGGCCAGTATTTCTTGTGAAGTTCCATGAAGCGGACCGCCCCTTCGATCGCTTCCTTCTTCGATTTCAGCTCGAACTGTGCGTAGCCGCCGATGACCTCCTTGGCCTCGGTGAAAGGCCCGTCGGTAACGGTCACCTTCCCCCCGGAGAGTCGGACGCGAGCGCCCAGCGCAGTTGGCCCAAGCCCTCCGTTCCCGATCATTGTGCCGTTCTTGCTCTCCTCTTCGCTGAGAATGGCGATCGCGTCCATAAGTTCCTTGGGTGGCGGGCCTTGCCTGTCGGCAGTCTTGACTATCATCATGAATTTCATCGTCAGATCTCCTTTAATTGGTTTGGGTTGGTGAGCCAAGTTTCCGCACGGTCTTGACCGGCTGAATCTGGGGCTCTATCTATACGTCGAACGAGGGGCAGCGAAATCGACATCCAGTGTTTTTATTTTGGAAAGTATTTTTTTGGAAGTGTTGGTCAGGTGTAAGCGCTGCTTTAACTTTATCCGTGAAGGCATCCCGCAGCAACATGGTTCATACGATGACGAGAAGCGGTGGCCAGAATGATATCAACATCCGAAGCAGGCACTGCAAAACCCCCTGGTGATCAAAAGCACAGGCGGGCACACCTTGCGAGGTCGCGAGGATAACAGCGGGCAGCACCCCAAGCGCTTCGGAACCATTAGCGTCGAGGACGTGCCTCAATTGAGCAACGGCGCCAGCCATGTTCCCATACAGAATAAACATCCCGAGCCCGACGAAGGCTGCTCCTGCGATTGACTTAGAACTCCGAAAAGCTGTCCCTTGCCGTGCCATATCCGCCTCCTCCGGGCCGTTTTTTCTTGGCTCTACTTACTCGTCGAACGAGGAGCCGCGAGATCGACAGGTTTCAGTATTTTTTTTCGGCGGGGGTCATGCGGATCATCTGTGGACCCTGTTGAGAGGGGTCCGGTCAGTCGTCACCGGGAAGTTCCAAGCGTCAGACGTGCAATCGCCCCAGAAACGAGCCCGATTGCTTTCACCGCTAACGGCGGTTATTTCGGTTATCTCCGAGGCAACCCTGAACCCGTCCCCCCTGAGACGGTCAGAATGTAAGGTGCAGCGCCATCTGAATGAACCGCGGGCTGCCGATGGTATGCTGCAATACTCCCAGGTTGCCGGACGGCGGGAACGCATATCCAAGTACTCCCGAACTGCAAGTTGGATCCGATTGCGGGGGGTAGCAGAACCCCGGATTGAAAGAAACATTGTTGCTGGGGATATCGAAGCTGGGATGATTGAAGACATTGAACGCCTTCAGGTCATACTTTAGCTGGAACCTCTCGCTAATATTGAAATTCTTAAACAAGCCGACATCCCAGCGATGCTGGAAGGGACCGCGGAAAATATTGCGGCCGCCACTCGCATAACCGTTTTCAAAGTTGTCGCAGACGGGCGTGCCGGTGCTGTTGTCGCAAAGCGGCACTCCGTTGGTGCCCGGAGCGTAAGGCGCCGGAATACCGAATGCGTTCGCGTTCAGCACCGGTTTCTGCGCATTTATACCCGTCGTTCCCTGCAGGATGGGGTTGGTTGCAGTAGCGCCGAAACCACCAACGGGAACGATCGGATTGGTGATGAAATCCTGCCCGTCGCCCCAGTAAATGCTCGCCGCTCCTCCGCTGAAGTCAATGACACTGTACGGTTGTCCACTCTGGAGCACCGTGATACCGCCGATTCCCCAGCCGTTCACCACTTGCTTCACCCAGCCTTTCGCGGCTGCCAGGGAAGGCAACTGATACACATAGCTGACCGTAAGCACGTGTTTGCGATCGAAATCCGAATTGCCATAAGAGGATCGTGGATTGTTTGGATCGTTGCCGTTGTAGAACAATCCTAAGCCGCTTTGTTCGTCCAACGTGTGCGAAAAAGTGTAAGACCCCGAGATCATCAGCCCATGGCTCACCCGCTTGGTGACGTTGAACTGGAGCGCACTGTAGTTCGAGATGCCGATCGCCCGGTTGAAGTCGGAATTTGCGTCGTACCCGATATAAGGCACGCGCAGGTCAACATTGCCGGCGCAGAAACCGACGGCCAGGGTACATACACTTTCCGCATTAACTCCCGGGACTTGAGTGCCATAAGAAAGGGTTTGCTGGTTCGGTCCGCCCGCTAGTGCTGGACTTTGCTGGGTCGCGATACGGGCCTGGTTGAACGGCAGTGGCACTGTTTCGTGAACGCCGTGATTACCTACGTAGCCTAGCGTAAAGACCAAATCATTCTTGGGCTGCCATTGAAGATCAAGAGTCCAATTTTCTGAGTAAGGCAAAGTGTTCTTCGGGTCGTAGCCCCCGAAGAAAAGCGGGCTGCAGAAGGACTCGCCGAGGGAATTGCAATACGGGGTCTGTTGGTTTATCAAGTTGGCAGCGTTGGGAACCAGGGCCTGCACTGCGGAAAGGTTCGAGGGAGGCGGTGGTGGCGGGGCAGTGCCGAACGGCTGCGCAAAAGTTGCGTTCGGCACGGCAAAGAAAGGAACCACAAACGGTTCCTCCACGGTTACGCCGAATGGGCCGCTGATGCCCCCACCGGCAGGCGGAGAGAATTCAGTAAAATATTCGCCCCGATCGTAGTACATTCCAAAACCGGCGCGGACTACCACATTCTTCACGAATGACGGGCTGTAGGCCACTCCGATCCGAGGAGCAAAGCCCCACTGACGGCCGGTGAGCGTAGATTTGCTCACCCCTTTAGTGCCGAAGGCTTTGTTATTGCCGGCCACCACAAGACCGATGTTGTTGATGGTGTCGGTTGCAACGTCGTAGGAATAGTTCTGTGGGTAGAAGTTGGTGAGTAAACCGTTCTTCTCGTAAAGTGGACCATCCCAATCCCAGCGCAGCCCTACATCCAGCGTGAGACGGGAATTGATGCGGATATCATCTTGCACGTACGCGCCGACCTGCTTGGCGATGAAGTGGCGGTTACTCGCGCCGTTCAAGACTTCTGAAACATCCTGATTGCCGCAGGAAGTGTCACCTGGATTGGGGCTGCAAATCTGGCCCAGCAGGAACCCGGGAAAATCGTTGAAATTGATCCGGGCCACCGCGTTGTTCTTGTTGATGACGTTGAGCTGGGTGTCATCGTAGTTGAAACCAGTTGCGATCGAATGCCGTCCGTGGATCCACTTCAAACCGCTGGCCACCTCGAAGTTGTTTTGGAAGATCCCGGCATTCGCGAAATTGTCGACCGGCCCAATCGCGAGCGAGTCCGTGCTGTTTGCGTTGTTGTCCGCATTGCGGATGTTGATCGTAGGGAAGAGACTTAGTCCCGGCAGGCTGATGCCGGCGTCGGTCGGCTTGAGAAATTGACTGGTGTGGGAGTAAGCAATCTCGCGGATGAAGCCGACTCGCTGATCCCAACTGGCATTTGGCGTCAGAGCGGTCGTGTTATCGATTGATACTACCTGGCCGCCGGATTTCATCGCCTGTGGGAACCCCAGCAGTTGGCTTTCCGCAAAAGGAGTGACGTTCGGATCGCGCTGAAAATAGTATTTTCCAGCCAACCGATCTTTGGCTCCAAAGTTATAGTCCAAGTTGCCATTGAGTTGATCGGCGGTGAACCGTGAATTGGGGCCCTGGACGAAAGTGTCAGCTCTGTTGGTAGTCTGTAGACTCGAAAAATTTGGCGACGCGCTGGGAATAAAATATCCGCCCCCCGGCGCCTTCTGCTGAAGAAGCGCAAAAGCCTGGTCTGTGATTTGGCTCGGTGTGATATTGGTCCCGAAATCCTGGTTGACATCGTTGGCGATCACTTGTTTGCTGCTGCGGTCATCTGTGAGGTGCGGTGGCACAGCCACGAATGAGGTAGCAAGTAACTGGTCGCTCACCCGCTGGCCCTGGTAGGACGCGAAAAAGAAGAGCTTATCTTTCTTGATCGGACCTCCGATAAAGCCGCCGAAGACGTTGCGGTGCATTTGGGGACGGGCAAGGCCGTTGAAGTTGAAAAACCATTCGTTCGCATTCCAGCCGGTTTGCTGGTGATACTCATAAGCGCCACCGTGGAAGCGGTTCGTTCCAGTCTTGGTGGTGAGTTCGATCTGAGCTCCACTGTTGGCACCTTGAGAGGCGTCATACATAGCTGAGTTGACGTGCATTTCCTGGATCGTTTCCGGAGGCGGCGACGGGAGTGCCTGACCGATAGCCCCGTAAACCGACGTGCTGGTAACAATCTCTCCGCTTGGATTGTTGCCATTGCCGTTCTGTCCGATATTTACAGCTACTCGGCCGGAAGTGACCTGGCTGGTTGACTTGCCATTGAAAATATTGTTGGCGTAGATCCCGTTGACCGTAAAACTATTGCTGGTGTCGCGCTGCCCATTAGCCCAAATTGCCTGATTTCCCAGGCCAGCGTTACTGCCGGCCGTGTTCAGCAAGTCCGCACTAACGCCGGGACTAAGGACTGCAAGTTGGGTGAAGCTTCCCGTTCCTAGCGGAGTTTCGGCGATCTGCAACTCGTTCAAGGTATAGCCGTTAGTCGTGTCCGTCTCATTCAGCAGTGGCGTCGCCTCGACTGTGATCGTGGACGACACTGCGCCCGGCTTCAACTTCGCATTTACCGTCGTGGTGCGGTTGCCCTGGAGGATGATTTGGGGATATATGGCGGTCTGGAATCCGTCTTTGGTGAAGGTGACCTCATAGGTGCCGATCGGAAGGTCGGCTGCGTTGAATGAGCCGTCGGACTTGGTCTCGGCATTCACTTCAAGGTTCGTGGCCAGAGAACGAACTTTGACAGTGGCCCCTTGCACAATGGCACCGCTGCTGTCGGTGACTGTGCCGTTCATCGAACCCAAAGTCTGTTGCGCTATCGCTAGCGACGAGCAGAGCATAAGGCAAGCGATTGCGGCCCATCCTGAGAAGTGGGGCCAGACACATTTCGAAAGAGCGCAATGGGGCTGGGAAGTCACGAATAGCCTCCTGAGCTGGATTGGGAGAGGATTCTATAAGGAGCAGCTTTCTGAGTTCAAGGAATCGCTCGTTATAATTTTGTGAATATTGATCTCACTCTCGGTGAGCGCCAAGCCGGGCCGAGTCCGGGCTGCAAATCTCAAGCACCCCTCACACACGCTCGCTGATCTGGTCCGATCCCTTGGCCGTGTATCGGCATCCAAAATGTGAAGAGTGAAAATGTAAAGAAATGTAAAGAGGAGGTCTCATGAAGAGATTGCTTGGTGTTCGTGCGCTCTTGTTCTTTTCAGTTCTTCTAACCTCGCTCATCCCCGTGTATGCCGTCGACGCAGGAAACGACGTGCTCGGCGAAATTGAACTGGTCGGGGCTTCCAAGGTTGAGAAAACCTCGGGGGTATGGGTCGACCGGCAGTACGTTGGCTATTTGAACGAACTAAAAGGGTCGAAGAAGATCCTGCTTCTGCCCGGCGAGCACGAGATTGTTGTGCGGCAGGGCGGGTATCTCGATTTCGTGCGGGAGGTCTCCGTCCGGGCAGGAGAGAAGCAAGTCGTCGCCGTGAAGATGGACAAAGATCTGCGCGTACAAATGCCGCAGGTGACCGCAGAAATAAAGCTGGACATAAATCCAAATCGTGCGGCTGTCTTTGTAGACGGTGTGTTTGTCGGTCACGTGGCAGAATTCAGCGGCCTCGGGAGAGCGCTGCTGGTGACCCCGGGAAAGCGCAAAGTCACCATCAGTTTGCCTGGATATCAAACATTCGAAACGGACATCGACTTGGTAGCCAATCAGAAATCCACGATCAAGACTGAGATGGTGAAAGGCGGGCCAGCGGAGGGAACTTCGTTGCCCCAATAACGGATGGCGCGTGATGCGGCAGCGAAAGTTTCCGTGATCGGTTGACTTACACCGAAGCGGATGCGGCTGAGGTTGCGACTCCACGCTGCTTGTGCAATTGCGCAAGAAAGACATCGGCGGGAAGGGCAGATTGACTGCGGAAGAGACCTAGTAAGGGATCATCGGTTTCCGCCGGTCCGGCTTCGCGGTTGGAGGTCGGTCGTAGCTCAACCTCCAGGCCCTCGGGCTCGACCAGCAATTCGGGCGACAGGTCACGATTCTCCGTAAGGACGCCCAGAAACTTCTCGAGCGCCGCGCGATGTTCAGGAGTCGCTTGGGTGAATTCCACTCCCATGCCCTGGTCCGGGTGCATGACCCGGACGATGCCCTCCGCACGGAGTTCGATCCCACCCGCCCGCATCGACAGGGTGACGCGCGTAGTCACGGGAAATGGCGAGGCGATGTCCAGATAGCATCCGCCCAAACTGAGGTCAGTCAGTTGGCAGCGCACGGGCGGGTCGTCCTGTTCTGTATCCGGCGAATTACGCTTCAGCCAGTTCTGCAACTGCTGGGTGACCTCCGGCAGAACTTCCAGGAAGCGCAGGCCCGCCTGAGCGGCTGTTCCTTCCCAGGCAAACTCAGCGGAAAGCTCCAAAGCGGCGTCCGTTCCCGGCAGAGTGAATGAGACCTGCCGGCGTCCCGTAGGATGCGCATGCTTGGGGACATTCACCGCCATCCCGCCCTCGCTCATGTCGCTGGTCGTAACTTTCAGGGTGGCGCCGGATTCCAGGTCCCTGATGGTCACCGGAATTCGAACTGGAATGCGGGAGTTGCGCCGACGTTCGCACTTCATCAGGGCGCGAGCCGCCCGAAAACTCGATTTCGCCCGCTCGCTGGACACCGGCTTGTACAAGACAAAATGAGCTCCAATGTTAAACACCGACCGCAGGCCCATCGCGTGATCTAGGATCGCCACGGCAATCGCGCGCTTGTTGCAAACAGCGTTGCGGGCGCTGCGCAACACTTCGGCCGACCCCTCGTCGCTGCAGTCCACGATGATGGCTTCAAAGCGCTCCCGGGTCAGCTTGCGCAGAGCTTTCTCGGAGTCCGCACACAGTTCGACTTCAATCTCAAGGTCGCTCAAGGTGCGACGCAGCACCCGCACGATCTTTTCGTCCGAACAAAGCAGCAACGATTTCAAACTCATAGCACGGTCCCTGACGTTTGACCGGTGTACCCAGGCGTTCGAGAAGGGGGGGGTCCTATTGCACTTTAAAACCAGGTACTCCTGTGGGCAACTGGTGCGTGTGCACAACCGGTTACGACGGTCACCATTCATTGCACAAACGGAACCGGCACGTGAGAAGCCACCCCAACGACACAGGTGTAAGCATCTCCTTTGTTTACATATCTTTACACTCAAGGATTAATACCAGAGAGGAAGATTGTCATTGACTTTGGAGGGGTTTCGCCATTAATATGTCGAGTCTCCAATTAGTCTGAACTCCCGCTGGGATATCTAGAGACCTAGTTGTCCAGGGGCGATCTCGTTTCAGAGTGAATCCTTGGGATGGTGTAGAGAATCATATAGTTAGCGATATTCAGCAGTTAAATAAGTTCACTCCCCTTTGAGGTGGAAAGGCATTTTTCATGGCCAAGCGACGCGGAAATCCGAACTGGGGCAAGCCTGAGCCGATCGGCCCGATTACCCCGACTATCACCGAATTTGAGCAGGTTGTGCGCGAGTACAAGCTCTCCCCCGATCAGTATTTGCGTTCGACTCGTCTGCGGGAGTGGGCACGCCGCAACAAGAATTCGAAGTACATCCCGGAGCCTTTGCTGGAAGCCTGGGGTTTTGAAATCGAGTCTACGTTGTAATTAGCTAAGGTGAAAGAGATGGTTGAGGGTCGCTCAGAGAGCGACCCTTTCTGTTTTGGGCTTGACGTCTCCGCAGTGAATTGAACTTTGTTGGATTGAATCATGCTCGATGTACTGCAAATCCCGCCCAGTCAGCTCTTCACACTTCTGGCCGCAATCGGATTTGCCGCTGGACTAAACCTCTATGCGACCGTTGGAGTTCTCGGACTGTTGGCGCGCTTCGCTCACCTTCCGCTCCCAGACGGCCTGCAGCTCCTTCAAAGTTGGACGTGATTGCCGCCAGCACCGCCTTGTTTCTGGTTGAGTTCTTTGCGGATAAAGTGCCCGCCTTTGACCTGATCTGGAACGCTCTGCATACCTTTGTGCGAGTGCCCGTCGCAGGTCTCCTCGCCTTCGAGGCGACAAAGCAGCTCTCGCCGGAGCAGCAACTGTTGGCAACCTTGCTGGGAGCGGCCGTAGCTTTGGCTGCCCACGGCGGTAAGACGGCGGTGCGCGCCGCAGTGACACCATCCCCCGAACCGCTGTCCAACATCACCCTCAGTTTGGGCGAGGATGTTCTGGCCGTCGGCCTGACATGGTTGGCCACGCGGCATCCTTACGTAGCCGGCACTCTAGCCACAATCTTCGTCGTAGTCATCGTGTGGCTGACCCGCCGCGTAATCCGCGCCATGCGAGCCCTATTCCGCGGCGCCGAACACGAACTGGCCGGCTAGAGCATTCACCGTTTCACTCGGCTGACAAATGCATTCTCAAAAAAGGGCTCGATGTCTCCATCATCGCAGCCCATCTGGTGACAGAGACTAAGTCGCGGCCTGTGCCCTTGAGTGATTCCTTAAAACGACCGATTCGTTAAGAATCGCAGCCGGGGCCGCCAGGCGACCCGCACTCTTTCCACAGCTTTTCCCAATTCCAGA
>WNFI01167002.1_pt1 | contig 29860 bp, 28 predicted proteins | sample 5400471 | NCBI WGS metagenome assembly WNFI01 (sample SAMN13153348, study PRJNA577476) | soil metagenome | isolation source: 100 cm saprolite on Douglas fir-dominated hillslope | place: USA:California | collected 2013-09-17
CGTCAACGCCTATCTTCGCGAAATCTCCGGCCGCGCCATCACGGCGAAGGACTTCCGCACCTGGGGCGGAACCATGCTGGCGGCGCTCGAGCTGCGCGCGATGGGCCGGGCGTCGAGCCGCAGCGAGGCCGATCGCAACATCATCCGTGCCATCGACGCCGTTTCGGAGCGCCTCGGCAACACGCGCGCCGTGTGCCGCAAGTACTACATTCATCCGGAGCTGCTGCGCGCGTACCACCTTGGCCTCACGGCTCCGGCGCCAGCACGGGCGCGCCCGCGCCGTGCGCGGCCCGAGCGGCCCGAGGCCGCGCTGCGCCGCGACGAGGTCGCAGTCCTGCAGTTCCTCCAGGAAAGGGTTTCCGAGGGCTAGCGGACGCGCTCGATGCGGGCCCCCAGGGCGGACAGCTTGGTCTCGAGCGCCTCGTAGCCCCGGTCGAGATGGTAGATGCGCTCGATTTGCGTCTGTCCTTCGGCGACGAGCGCAGCGAGGACCAGGCCGGCCGAGGCCCGCAGGTCGGTCGCCATCACGGTGGCGCCTTGCAAGCGCTCGACACCTCTCACCAGCGCCGTGTTGCCCTGGATCGCGATATCGGCGCCCATGCGCTGCAGCTCGAGCGCGTGCATGAAGCGATTCTCGAAGATCGTTTCCGTGATGAACGCGCTGCCGCTTGCGATCGTGGCGAGCGCCATGAACTGCGCCTGCATGTCGGTGGCGAAAGAGGCGCACTCTGCCGCCTGCCGCAGCGGTCGCGGCGAGGTAGGTGCCGGTTTCGATGCGGTCGGGCATGACGTGGTGTTCGGCGCCGCCGAGCGAGGCGACGCCCTCGATGCGGATCACGTCGCTGCCGGCCCCCTCGATCCTCGCCCCCATCGCGGTAAGGCAGCCCGCAAGATCAACCACCTCGGGTTCGCGCGCCGCGTTCTCGAGCACCGTGGTGCCCTCGGCAAGGGTTGCAGCCATCATGAGATTCTCGGTCCCGGTGACCGTAACGAGGTCCATGACGATGCGCGCGCCGCGCAAGCGCTCGGTCGAGGCATGCATGTAGCCGTGGTCGATGGTGATCGTGGCCCCCATGGCCTGAAGACCCTTGACGTGCTGGTCGACCGGGCGCGCGCCGATGGCGCAGCCCCCAGGCAGCGAAACCTTGGCGCGGCCGCAACGCGCGAGCAGCGGCCCCAGCACCAGCACCGAGGCGCGCATGGTCTTCACCAGCTCGTAGGGCGCCGTCGGTTGGGAGATGGTCTTCGCCTGCAGAACCACCTCGTTGTCGGCGCGCTCGACTTCGACGCCAAGCTGGCCCAGGAGCTTGATCATCGTCGAGGTGTCCATCAGCCGGGGCACGTTGGCGATGGCGAGAGGCCGGGCGCTGAGCAGGGCCGCGCACATGATCGGCAGCGCGGCGTTCTTCGCCCCCGAGATCCGCACTTCTCCTTCGAGCGGCCGGCCGCCCGTGATTCTCAGCTTATCCATGCCTTAAGGTGTACCTGAGAAAAAGGCGTTTCTGATGGCGAAGGGCTGGCCTTCCTGTGCCCTGCAATCACGCGGTCTCGGCGCCGCCCCGCACCTTCCACTCCATGGGCGTGAGGGTACGCATGGACAGGGCATGGATCTCCTCGCGCATGCGCTCGCCGAGCGCCGCGTAGACCAGTTGATGGCGCTGCACGCGGCTCTTGCCCTCGAACGCGCCGGAGACCACGAGCGCCTGGAAATGCTGGCCGTCGCCCGCGACTTCGACGCGCTCGCAGGCCAGGCCTGCCTCGATGCCCTGTTTCACGCTTTCCGGGGTAACCATATCAATAGCGCAGCTTGTACCCGGTGGCGAGCATCCAGAGCGCGCCTGCCGAGACCAGGGCCAAGCTTACCCCGAGCACCGCCAGGCTTATAGCCGGCGCCACGTCGGAGACGCCGAAAAAGCCATAGCGGAATCCGTCGATCAGGTAGAAAAACGGGTTGGCGCGCGACAGAGTCTGCCATACCGGCGGCAGCGAATGCACCGAGTAGAAGACGCCCGAAAGAAACGTCAGCGGCATGATGACAAAGTTCTGGAACGCCGCAAGCTGGTCGATCTTCTCCGAGACGATGCCCGCGACCAGGCCGAGCGCGCCGAGCAGCGCGGCGCCGAGCACCGCGAAGCCGACCATCCAGAGCGGCGCCTCCAGCTGCGGTCGAAGGAAAGCCGCGGCGGCCGCGGCGACGCCGGCGCCGACCACGAGGCCGCGCACCACCGAGGCGGCGACGTAGGCGCCGAAAAACTGGAAGTGCGAGATCGGCGGCAGCAGGATGAACACGATGTTGCCGGTGATTTTCGACTGGATCAGGCTTGATGAGCTGTTGGCGAACGCATTCTGCAGCACGCTCATCATGACCAGTCCCGGCACGAGAAATTCCGTGTAGGGGATCGTCTGGTAGACCCGCAGCCGGCCGCCGAGCGCGGGCGCGAGTCCGTCCATCGCGTGCGCGAACACCACCAGATACAGCAACGCGGTAAGCACCGGCGCGGCAACGGTCTGGATGCTGACCTTCCAGAAGCGCAGCAGCTCCTTGTGAAACAGCGTCCAGAAAGTGATCACGACTGGCGTCCGGTCAGACGGATGAACACGTCCTCGAGGTCGGGCGGCTGCAGCTCCATCTCGATAATCTTCACGCCTGCCTCGCGCAAGCGCGCCAAGGTCTCCTCCAGGTGGGGGTAACCGTCCAGCTTCAGGACGAACAGCGTACCCTCGCGCGACGCCACCTGCGCCGGAAACGGCTCGGGCAGCTGCTCGCGGTCCAGGCGCAGCCGCACCTCGAGCCCGGAGAACATCTGCAGCAGGTTCCTGGTGGAGTCGAGGGCCACCACGCGGCCTGCCTTGAGCATCGCGATGCGATTGCAGTAGAGCTCGGCTTCCTCGAGGTAATGGGTGGTGAGCACGACCGTATGCCCTTCGCGGTTCAGCCGGCGCACGAACTGCCAGAGGCCCTGGCGCAGCTCTACGTCCACCCCGGCCGTCGGTTCATCGAGCACGATGACAGGCGGCTTGTGCACCAGGGCCTGCGCAACCAGCACCCGGCGCTTCATCCCGCCTGAAAGGGCGCGCATGTTGACGTCTGCCTTCGAGACGAGGTCGAGGTGGTGCATCACTTCGTCGATCCAGGCGCCGTTGCCGCGAATGCCGAAATAGCCCGACTGGATGCGCAAGGTCTCGCGCACCGTGAAGAAAGGATCGAACACCAGCTCCTGCGGCACGACCCCCAGCATGCGCCGCGCGCGGCGGTACGCGCTGACTACGTCTGCCCCCATCACGGCTGCCGTGCCGGCGTCTGCGCGCGCCAGCCCGGCGATCACATTGATGAGGGTCGTCTTGCCGGCGCCGTTGGGGCCGAGCAGGCCGAAAAACTCGCCTTCCTCGATGGACAGCGTGACGCCGTCGAGCGCGCGCAGCGCGCCGTAGCGCTTTTCGACGTTTCTTACTTCGATTGCTTTCAGTGCCGGGTCGGGGCGGCTGGAAGCAGGGCATCGACCCCGTAAAGGCGGGCAATGGTCTGCAGGGCTTCGGGAAGCTTGGCAAACACAAGCTCCTGATCGCGGCTGCGCGCGTCGCGCAGCCACGTGAGGAGCACGGCGAGGAGCGACGAGTCCATGTCGGTGACCTCGCTCAGGTCGACTGCGCGCACCCCTTCTTCCAGATGCCGCCTGCCCTCATCGAGCACGCGGCCGGCATTGGCGAGCGTTACCGGGCCGCCGACGAACATCCGGCGGCCGTCGCGGCGGATCATTTCTTCTCCGCTGCCGGCGCGGCGAGCGAGCGGTTTTTCGTCTGCAGGTTCTTGATCAGGCCCTCGATGCCGACGTCGCGCACGGCGTTGTTGAACTCGGTACGGTAGTTGGCGACCAGGCTGACGCCGCCAACCATCACATCGTAGACCTTCCAGCCGGCGGAAGTCTTCTCCATGTTGTAGTCGATCGGCACCGGCTGAGCCCCGGACTGGATGACGCGCACGTTCACGGTGACGTCGGTATCGGTCGGCTTCGCGCGCAGCGGCCGGAACTCGAGCTTGTGCTCGCTGTAGGCGGCAAGCGCGCTCGCATAAGTTCGCACCAGCAGCGTCCTGAATTCCTCGGTGAGTCGCCTTCTCTGGTCCGGGCTCGCCTTGTTCCAGCTCTGTCCCATGGCGAGCGCGGTCATCGCGGAAAAGTTGAAATGCGGCAGCACCCTCGCCTCGATAAGCTCGATAAGCTTCGCCCGGTTGCCCGACTGGATCTCCTTGTCTTTGGCGATGAGGTCGACGACCTCGAGCGTCACGTTCTTGACGAGCACGTCGGGCGCTCCCTCCTGGGGATTCTGGGCGCTCGCGACGCCGAGAGCGAAGAGGCAGCCGAGCAGCAGCGTTCTAGCGATTGTTTTCATTCTCTGAGGGTCCGGAAGTATTAACGTTTGAGTCGGCCACGACGTTGACGGGTGCGGCAGCGCCGGGCTTCCCGGCGGGCGCAGGCTCCTTTTCTTCGCGCTCCGGGCGATCCTGCTTCTCGTCCTCCCTTGGCTCGCGCGGCGGCCGCCCATCGTAGACCAGGCTTCTGCGCCTCTGCAGATAGGCGTCGCGCAGAAACACGTACTTATCGAGCGCCGCTTCCTCCAGCAGCCGGCCGGCGTCGAGCAGATCGGCGCGCACGCCTGTCAGCCGCAGCGCGACCGCGGAATTACGCGCGCGAATCGGCCGGAAATCGCCCACCGGGTCGAAATAGAAATCCAGCACAGTGCCGGCGCCGTCGCGCAAGCTGCTCGGGCCGAGCAGCGGCAGCACGAGATACGGCCCGTCGCCGAGGCCCCAGCGCCCGAAGGTCTGGCCAAAGTCCTCGTTGTGCTTCTCGAACCCCATGTCCGACGCGACGTCGTTGATGCCGAGGACGCCGAAGAACGAGTTGAAGACGAAGCGCGCCCAGTCCTGCAGCCCGTCGTCAGGCTTGCCTTGCAGGATGTTGTTCACGCCGATGAAAAGATCGGCGATATTTCCGAAAAAATTTCGCACATAGGTGCGCAGCGGCCCCGGGACCACGTCGCGATACGCCGTGGCAACCGGCTTCGCGACCGCCTCGTCGAGGCCTTCGTTGAACTGGTACACCACACGGTTCAGGGGCTCGAGGGGGTCGCGCGGGTCGCCTTCGCCCGTGGTTGCGCACCCGGCGAGCGCCGCCAGGCCGAACGCCATCAGAATGCTCCTCGCCCCTCTCACTTCACCGGGTCCTTCGCAGGCTCCTTGCTCGGCTCCCTGGCTTCCGAGGCCTTGCTGAAAAGAAACTGGCTGATCAGGTTCTCCAGCACCACTGCGGACTGCGTGAGGCGCAGCCGGTCACCGCTCTTCAGCATCACGCCGTCGCCGCCCGCCTCCAGCCCGACGTACTGCTCGCCGAGGATGCCGGAGGTGAGGATCTTGGCCGTGGTGTCGCGCGGAAACTGGAGGTTGGCGTCGAGATTCATCTCGACGATCGCCTCGTAGCTCTCGTTGTCGAAGCGGATGGAAGCCACCCTGCCGACGACGACGCCGGCGCTCTTGATCGGCGCGCGCGCCTTCAGGCCGCCGATGTTGGCGAACTTGGCCAACACCTGGTACGACTGCCCACTCGAAAAAGTGGCGAGGTTACCGACCTTGAGCGCGAGGAAAAGCAGCGCCCCGATCCCCATGACGACAAAGACTCCGACCCAGAGGTCGATGGCGGAGCGGTTCATTTTGCGGTTCCTCCAGTGAACATCAGTGCGGTGAGGACGAAGTCGAGCGCGAGTATGGCGAGCGACGAGGTGACGACGGTGCGGGTGGTGGCGCGCGACACGCCCTCTGCGGTGGGCGGCGCGTCGTAGCCTTCGAAGACCGCGATCCACGTCACGGCGATGCCGAAGACGACGCTCTTGATGACGCCGTTCATGATGTCGTTGCGCAGGTCAACGGCGGCCTGCATCTGCGACCAGAACGCGCCGGCATCGACGCCGATCAACTGCACGCCGACCAGATAACCGCCGAAGATGCCCATGGCTGAAAAGAGGGCCGCCAGCAGCGGCATCGAGATCACGCCGCCCCAGAAGCGCGGCGCAACCACGCGCGCCACGGGGTCGACGGCCATCATTTCCATGGCGGAAAGCTGCTCGGTGGCCTTCATCAGGCCGATCTCGGCGGTAATCGCCGAGCCGGCGCGGCTTGCGAACAACAGTCCTGCGACGACCGGACCCAGCTCGCGAACGAGCGACAGCGCGACCAGCACACCGAGCGACTCGGACGCGCCGAAGCGCTGCAGCGTCTCGTAGCCCTGCAGCGCGAGCACCATGCCGACGAACAAACCCGACACCAGGATGATGATGAGCGACAGCACCCCGGCAAAGTAGACCTCCGCGATGGTCAGCCTGAAGCGGCGCAGCGCCGTGCCCGAGTGCATCACCATGTAGAACAGAAAGCGGCTCGCGAATCCGAGCCGCCACACATGCGAGGTGACGGTACTTCCCAGCCGCTCGAGCCGGCCGCGCAGCGGCTGCGTTATTTTTTCCAGCTTTTCGAGCTGCATCATCAGCCCGCCGCCAATTCGAGATCGGCGCCGTAGTCCGGCGCCGGATAGTGGAACGGCACCGGGCCCTCAAGCTTGCCGTTGACGAACTGGTTGACGAAAGGCTCCGCGCTCGAGCGGATCTTGTCGGGCGTGCCCTGCGCGATCACCTGGCCCCCGGCCATGAAATAGGCATAGTCGACGACGCCCAGCGCCTCCTGGACGTCGTGAGTGACGATAACCGAGGTGGCGCCGAGGGAGTCGTTGAGCTCGCGAATCAGGCGCACGATGACGCCGAATGAGATCGGGTCGAGCCCGGTAAACGGCTCGTCATAAAGGATCAGCTGCGGGTCGAGCGCTATGGAACGCGCGAGCGCCACGCGCCGTCCCATGCCGCCGGACAGCTCGGTCGGCATCAGTTGCGCCGCGCCCCGCAGGCCGACTGCCTGCAGCTTCAGCATGACGAGATCGTGAATCACCTCCTCGGGGAGCTCGCCGTGCTCGCGCATCGGAAACGCGACGTTCTCGTAGACCGAGAGGTCGGTAAACAGGGCGCCGAACTGGAACAGCATCCCCATCTTGCGACGCATCGCGTAGAGGGCATCGCGATCGAGATCCTTCGTCGGCCGGCCGAGCACGCGGGCAGTGCCGCGCGTCGGCAGGTAGGCGGCCATGATGATCCGCAGCAGCGTAGTCTTGCCGCAGCCCGACTGCCCCATAATGCCGACGACGGCGCCGCGCGGAATCGCGAGGTTGATGTCGCGCAGCACCGGACGCGCTGCGTCATAGCCGAACCAAACGCCTTCTATTTCAACGATGGAAGTTTGCTGCACGGCGTAATATTACCGCGCATGAGGGAGGGGTCCGTTACAGACAACAAACCGGCCGTACGCGTGCAGTCGCTTGCGAAACGCTTTGGCGCGCTCGACGCGCTCGCCGGCATCAGCCTGGATGTCGCCGCCGGGGAAGCGTTCGGACTGGTCGGTGCCAACGGCGCGGGCAAGACGACCCTGATGAAGTGCGTGCTGGATCTTTGCACTTTCGACTCCGGTGCGGTGGAAATCTTCGGCGCTCCGTCGCGCGTCGCCGAATCGCGCCGGCGCCTTGCGTATGTGCCCGAGCGCTTCGTGCCCCCGCATTACCTTACGGGCCGTGAGTTCCTGGAAATGATGCACGCCCTCGCCGGTGCGCGCTTCGACGGGGCGCGCGCTGGCCGGCTGCTCGACGAGCTCGAGCTGGAACGCGAGGTTCTTGAGCGGCCGGTGCGGCGGCTGTCCAAGGGGATGACGCAGAAGCTCGGCCTCGCAGCCTGCTTTCTGCTGGAGCGCGACCTATACCTGCTCGACGAGCCGATGAGCGGCCTTGACCCTGCCGCCCGGGTCGCGGTGAAATCGGTGCTGCGGCGCCTGAGCGCCGAGCGCAGGACGCTGTTCTTCACTTCCCATGTGCTCATCGACGTCGAGGAACTGTGCTCGTCGATCGCGGTGCTCGACCGGGGCAGGATCCGCTTCCGTGGCGAGCCGGCTGCGCTGTGCGCGCGCTACGCCGAGCCGCGCCTGGAAGGCGCTTTCATGAGGTGCATCCGTGACGACGAATCCGCACCCCACGTCTGAAGCGATTCCGGCACCGGGCGCCGCGGCAAGACCCGGGCTGCTCGTCGTGGACGACGATCCGCTCATCACCGACACGCTCGCGTTCGCGCTCGGTCCGGATTTCGAGGTACGGGCCTGCGAGTCGCGCCAGCAGGCGATCGACCTGCTGCGCCGGCTACCGCGCGCGCCGGAGCTCGCGCTGGTCGACCTCGGTCTGCCCCCCGCGCCGCATCGTCCCGACGAAGGCTTCCAGCTGATCGCCGATCTGCTGGCGCATTCGCCGGCAATGAAGATCTTCGTGCTCTCGGGCCAGAACGACGCGGCCAACGCGCGCCACGCGCGCGCCCTGGGCGCCTGGGAGTTCATCGCCAAGCCTTGCGATCCGGCGACGCTCAAGCGGGCGCTCGGGCGGGCCCTCATGCTGCCTTCGGCACGCGAGGCCGACCTGGTGGGAGCCAGTCCCGCGCTCGCCAAGCTGATGAACCAGATCCAGCAATTTGCCGATTCGCCGTTCTCGGTCCTGATCGAAGGCGAGTCGGGAAGCGGCAAGGAGCTCGTCGCGCAGAACCTGCATCGCCGCTCGGCGCGCTCGGCCCGACCGTACCTGACGCTCAACTGCGCCGCCATATCCCCGACGCTGGTCGAGCCGACGCTGTTCGGCTATGTCAAAGGCGCATTCACGGGAGCCACCGCGAACAAGACCGGCTACTTCGAGGACGCGGAGGACGGCACCCTGTTCCTGGACGAGATCGGCGAGTTGCCGCTCGAGCTGCAGGCGAAGCTGCTGCGTGTCCTGGAGAACGGCGAGTACCAGCGGGTCGGCGAAACGCAGACCCGCGTGTCGCGCGCGCGGGTGCTCGCCGCGACCAACCGCGATCTTCGCCACGAGGTCAGGAACGGCGCGTTCCGCGCCGATCTCTACCATCGTCTGTCGATTTTCACTCTGGGCGTGCCGCCGCTGCGGGAGCTTGAAGGCGACCGGCTGATCCTGCTGGATCATTTCCGGCGGGTTTATGCCCAGCAATCCGGCGCCCAGCCATTCGAGCTGGACGAGGGGGCGCTCGCGCGCTGGCGGGCCTATCCTTTCCCCGGCAATGTGCGGGAGCTGCGCAACATAGTGATCCGGCTCACCGCGAAGTACGCGGGACAACGCCTGTCGAGCGCCGAGCTCGAGCCCGAACTCGACCTCGAGACTTCGCTGCCGGGCTCCGGCCTGGGAGGAGGAGAAGCGGGAGGCGCGATCGTCGACCAGGCGCTGAGGCTTCTCGAGCGCGGCGGCCCGTTCAACCTCGACGACACCTTGAAGGCCTGGGAGCGCGGCTACATAGAGGCGGCGCTGCGGCTCACACACGGCAACGTCAGCCAGGCGGCGAAGCTTTTGGGCGTCAACCGCACCACGCTCTACAGCAGGATGAACACCGAGGAGGAAAAGTAGGCGTGGCGCTCTACCTGGAGCACTTCGGGATTTCCGAGCCGCCGTTCCGGATCACGCCGCACACCGACTTCTTCTTCGACGGCGCGGACCGCGGCGCGACTCTCGAAGCGCTCATCTACGCCATCCTGCACGACGAGGGCATCGTCAAGGTCTCCGGCGAGGTCGGCAGCGGCAAGACAATGCTATGCCGGGTCCTCATGGAGCGCCTGCCGGCGCACGTCGAGACCATCTACCTCGCAACGCCCTCCCTTGCGCGCGACGAGATCCTGCACGCGATCGCCGACGAGCTGGAGCTGAAGTTGCCCGAGGGCCGCATGACCGTCGCGCTGCGCGAGCTTCAGGAGCACCTGATCCGGCTCTATGCGGCGGGGCGCCGCGTCGTCACCCTCATTGACGAGGCCCACGTCATGCCCGACGAGACGCTCGAGCAGGTGCGGCTGCTGTCCAACCTCGAGTCGAACCGCCACAAGCTGCTGCAGATCGTGCTGTTCGGCCAGCCGGAGCTGGACGACACCCTCGCCAAGCCGGGTCTCAGGCAGCTGCGCGACCGCATCACCAACAGCTTCCGCATGCGCCCGCTGTCGGAGTCGGAGGTGGCGAAGTACATTTCGTTTCGCATGCGAGCTGCCGGTTACCGGGGACCGGATGTGTTCTCGGCGCGCGCGGTCAGGCTGGTGACGCGCGCTTCCAGCGGCCTCACGCGGCGCATCAACATTCTCGCCGACAAGTCGTTGCTCGCGGCGTACACCGAGAATGCGCACGCAATCGCCGACCGGCAGGTGCGCGCCGCGATCGCCGATTCGGAGTTTGCCGCCGCGAGAAAGCCGCGCCGTCCCGCCGTCTTTCTCGGCGCGGCGCTCGCCGTCGGCGTGATCGCGGGAGCGTCGATCCAGTGGGCTCTGTCGTCGCGCTCTGCGCCCTCCGCGCCGCCGGCTGCGGCAGTGCCTGCGGTGAAGATCGAACCCGCTCCGGTCGCCGCGCCGCCGCCGCGAATCGAACCGGAAAAGAAACCGGAACCGCTGCTGGCCGCGGTCGCACCGGCCGCGCGGCAGCTCAGCCGCGAGCAGCAGCGCCGCTTCGCCGGTTATTCGCCGGCGGGCGAGCCGCTGCTCAGCGCGCGCCTCGCGGCGACTCGCGAAACGCTCGATCGTGCGCCTGACGAACGCCACGGGCTCGAGCTGTTCACGACCGGGAACACCGATCCCGCGCGCATGGAGCGTTTTCTGCTTCGCGCGCGCGATCTCGTCCCGCTCGAGAATGTATTGGTGATTCCGATGGCCTCGGGGAAAACTTCGGGCGACCAGTACCGCCTGCGCGTCGTATACGGGGAATTCGCCAGTCGCGACGAGGCACTCGAGGCTGCGCGGCGTCTGCCGCCGAAGTACCAGCACGCCTTTCATGCCTCGCCGCGCAGCTTCGCCGAACTGCGAAGTCAAATTTAGTCAAAACCCTTAAACCACCGGTCACACAGGCGGTTAGACCACTTTCCCCAGCTAGGCATCGTGCTATGCTTGGTTCGGGAGAGTACGCGCAATGAAATCGTGGAAGAAGGCCGCGGCCGCGGTGTTCGTGACGCTTGTCGCGGCGTGCGGCCAAGCGCCGCTGAAGCCGACGCCGACGCACATGCTGGAGGAGCCGCGCCCCGCCGGGGCCATTCCGCCGCCGGTGCAGATTGCGCCGGTGCTTCCCAAGCCCGAGCCGACCGTACGGCCCGAGACCTATAGCGTGGTGGTGAACCGGGTTCAGGCGCAGGAGCTGATGTTCGCGCTGGCGCGCGATGCCAGGCTGCAGATCGACATCGACCCCACGCTCACCGGCCTGGTGACTCTCAATGCGGTGGATCAGACGCTGCCGCAGTTGCTGACCCGCATCTCGCGGCAGATCGACATGCGCTACGAGTTCGACGGCCAGAACCTCGTGGTGATGCGCGACGCGCCGTTTCTGCGCTCGTACAAGATCGATTACCTGAGCGCGAATCGCAACGTCAGCATGCGATCCACCGCTTCCACTCAGTTCGGCACCTCGGGCGGCACGGCAGGCGGCGCCGGCGGGGGCGCCGCCAGCACGGGCGCGAGCTCGACGATCGAGGTGACGGCGCAGAACCACCTCTGGGAATCCATCGTCCAGAACGTGCGCGAGATCCTGCGCGAGACCGACAAGATCATTCCCGGCACGACCGTGACCCCTCCGGCCGCTGCCGCGCCACCGCCGCCCTCGTCGGGCGGAACGCCGCCGGCCGCAGCGCAGGCCCAGGCGCAGACCACTTCGACGTTCCAGGAAGCGGCCTCGGTGATCGCGAACCGCGAAAGCGGCCTGCTCTTCGTGCGCGCCACGTCGAAGCAGCACGAGCGGGTGCAGGAGTTCCTCGACCAGGTGATGTCGGGCGCGAAGCGCCAGGTGCTCATCGAGGCGACCGTGGCCGAGGTACAGCTCAGAAACGAGTATCAGCGCGGCATCGAATGGTCGAAGCTGCCCTCCGGGCCAAGCGGCCTCACGCTGCAGCAGCCCGCCGCCATTGCCGGGAACGCGGGATTCAACGCCAATCCGTTCCTGATCGGGTTCGTGTCGGTGGCGCGAAACCTCTCCTTCAATCTGAAGCTGCTGGAGCAGTTCGGCGACGTGAGGGTGCTGTCCAGCCCGAAGCTCAGCGTGCTCAACAACCAGACCGCCGTGCTGCGGGTGACCCGCGACATCATTTACTTCACCATCACGCCCTCCACGCAACCGATCACCATCGCGGCGGGCGGTGCCGGCGTTACGCTGCAGGCGTCGTTCACCACCACGCCGAACGTCGCCGCGGAGGGCTTCATGATGGCGGTGCTGCCGCAGATCAACGACACCGATGCGATCGTGCTCAACGTCAAGCCGACGATTCGGCGCAAGGTCGACGATGCGACCGATCCGAACCCCGCGCTGGTGGGCACGGCCGGCAACAAGATCCCGGTCTTCGAGACGCGCGAGTTCGATTCGATCCTGCGGCTGCAAAGCGGCGACGCCGCCGTCCTCGCCGGACTGATGCAGGACCAGGTTGAGAACACCGACACCGGCATTCCCGGCGTGCGCAGCATCCCGATCATCGGCGAGGTGCTGTCGCAGCGCGCCGACCTGACGCGCAAGACCGAGCTGGTCATTTTCATTCGCGCGACGGTCATTCGCGAGCCGAGCATGGACGGAGACTTCCGCGGCTTCCGCGACCAGCTGCCGGCTGACGATTTCTTTCGCAAGCCGAATCCGCAGCGGGCTGCCCCGCCGGTGCTGCCGGGCCAGTCCCGCTGACATTCGCGCGATGACATGAGCCTACTGCTCGAGGCGCTCAAGAAAGCCGAGAAGGCGAAAGAAGAGGCGCAGCGCCGCGCCAACGGCGAGTCTCAAACCCCCGCCCCGCTGCAACTGCAAGAGGCGGCGCCGCCGGCCGAGGCCAAGCACGTGCTGACCCGGCCGGAGCTGCCCGACATCTCGCGGCCGCTGGAAATCCTCAGCGACGACATCACTCCCAAAGCGCCTGCGGGCGGCCGCGAGCAAAGGCCGCCCTCCGGCGCGCGTGAAGCCTCGCAGGCGAGGCCGCAAGCGGCGGCGCGCGAAGCCTCGCAGCAGGCAGAGCGCGCCACGGCGAGGAAAGTGTTCGAGGCGAAGTTCAAGGAGCCGAATCCGCGCCTGCCGTTCTACCTCGCGATGGGCGCGCTCGGCTTCGCGGCGCTCTGCACCGTGGTCTATTTCTGGTACCAGCTGCCGCCGTCGCAGCCGCTGGTCAATATCAACCCGCCGCCCGCCGCCGGGGCTGTGGCGGCGGCTACGCCCGCGGCGGCCCCGCAAGCCGGCGCGCCGGCGGCGCCGTTGCCGCTAGCGTCGATTCCCGGGCTGCCCGGGTCTTCCGGGAGCTCGAGCACGCCCGCGGTCCCTCGAGCGCCCGCGCAGACGCCCGCCGCGCGGCTCGCTCAGCGCGACGCGGAATTCGCCCGGCCGGCGCCGTCGCTGCGCTCCCCGTCGGCGGTCGTCAGCCGCCTGCCGTCGTTGCAGCGCGAGCCCGAGCCGAGCGCTGCACGGCCCGCGCCGCAAGTGCATCCGAAAGTCGACTCCGCTTATTCCGCGTACCTGGCGGGCAACATGAACAGCGCTCGCACGGACTACGAACAGGCATTGCGCGACGATCCCGGCAACCGCGACGCGCTGCTGGGACTCGCCGCGGTCGATGTGCGTGGCGGACGCCTTGAGGCGGCCGAGGCGACTTACCTGCGGCTGCTGCGGGCCGATCCGCGCGATGCGCACGCGCAAGCCGGCCTCATCGCGCTGCGCGGCGGTCGAATGGATATTTCGCCTACAACCTGGCGGTGAGCCTCGATCACTTGCGTCAGCCGAAGCCCGCCCTGGAGTATTACCAGCGTGCCCTCGCGCTGGTCGCCAAGCGCGGCGGCAGCTTCGACGCGGCGGCGGCGCGAACACGCATTGCGCAGCTCGGCGGCTGACAGAATCTGACCCGTAGCCGACGGCGCCGGGTCAAATTTGACATCCGGCCTAGGGGGTCCCGGTTATCATGCAGTTTGGATGAATTCACCCGCGAATCCGCAGGCCAAGCGGCACATCGGCCAGATCCTCATCGACCAGGGGATCCTCACCGAGGACCAGTTGCGCATCGCGCTGCTTGAGCAGACCAAGTCGCATGTTCCGGTGGGGCGCCTCCTGGTGCAGCTCGGGTTCCTGTCCGAGGCGACCCTGCGCGACGCGCTGTCCGAGAAGCTCGGCCTGCAGTCGGTCGATCTCGCGCACATCATCGTCGACCCCGCCGCGCTGAAAATGCTGCCGCGCGACATGGCGCGGCGCTATCACATCTTCCCGGTCGCGCTCGACCGGCAGTTGAAAAAGCTCATCGTCGCGCTGGCCGACACGAACAACATCGTCGCGGTCGACCAGTTGCGCGCCTACCTGAAGGGCGAGTTCGAGATCGAGCTGCGGCTCGCGGGTGATTCGGAGGTCGAGCGCGCGATCGAGCACTACTACGGCCACGAGTTCTCGATCGACGGCATCCTGCGCGAAATCGAGACCGGCGAGGTCGACTACACGACGATCGCCGAAGGCGACGAGTACTCGCAGCCCGTGGTGCGCCTCATCTCGGCACTGCTCGCCGATGGCGTGGAGCGCGCCGCCTCCGACATCCATTTCGAACCCGAGCAGAACTTCCTGCGCATCCGGTACCGGATCGACGGCGTGCTGCGCCAGATCCGCTCGCTGCACAAGACCTACTGGCCGGCGATGGCAGTGCGCGTCAAAGTGATGGCGAAGATGAACATCGCCGAGACCCGCGCGCCGCAAGACGGCCGCATCTCGGCGACGATGTCCGGGCGCGTGGTCGATTTCCGCGTGGCGAGCCTGCCGACGACCCACGGCGAAAACATCGTGCTGCGCATTCTCGACCGGCAAAAAGGCCTCGTGCCGCTCGACAAGCTCGGCCTGGAGGAGGCGCAGCTCGAGCTCCTGAAGCGCATGATCGCGCGGCCCGAGGGCGTCATTCTGGTCACCGGCCCGACCGGCAGCGGCAAGACCACGACGCTCTACTCGATCCTCAACCATATCAATTCCGACGGCATCAACATTATGACGCTGGAGGATCCGGTCGAGTACCCGATGACGCTGATCCGCCAGACCTCGGTGGCGGAGGCGGCCAAGCTCGATTTCGCCAACGGCGTGCGCGCGATGATGCGGCAGGACCCGGACGTGATCCTGGTGGGCGAAGTCCGCGACCAGGAGACCGCGGAGATGGCGTTTCGTGCCGCCATGACCGGCCACCAGGTGTACTCGACCCTGCACACCAACTCGGCGGTCGGCGCGATTCCCAGGCTGCTCGATATCGGCATCGTGCCCGACGTCATGGCCGGCAACATCATCGGCATCGTGGCGCAGCGCTTGGTGCGCAAGCTCTGCCGCACCTGCCGGCAGTCGTACGATCCGGACGTCAGGGAGCGGCGCCTGGTCGGCATGACCCCCAGCGAGGCGGGCGCGCTGTTTCGCGCGGTCGGCTGCGAGCAGTGCGACTACCAGGGTTATAAGGGTCGCGGCGGCATTCTCGAGCTGCTGAAAATCGATCCTGGTATCGATGAATTGATTGCCCGCCGCGCTACCGCGAGGGAGATCCTCACCGCCGCGCGCGCCAAGGGGTTCAAGACCCTCGCCGATGACGGCGTTCGTCTGGTGCGCGCCGGCGCGACCAGCCTTGAAGAAGTCATGCGAGTGGTCGACCTGACCGACCGCATGTCCTGAGCGGCGAGGGGCGGATGCCTCTTTTCAGCTACAAAGCCATCGACGTTAGCGGCAAGAACGTACTGGGCCGGGTCGAGGCCGTGAATCTGTTCGACCTCGAGCAGCGCCTCGCCCGCATGGGCCTCGATCTGGTGAACGGCGCGCCCTCGAGCGAGCATTCGCGCCTCTTCCGCGGCCGCAGAATTGCGCGCCAGGAGCTGATCAACTTCTGCTTTCATCTGGAGCAGCTGGTGGGCGCCGGCGTGCCGGTCATCGAAGGGCTCGTCGACCTGCGCGAGAGCGTCGAAAACGCGCGCATCCGCGAGGTCGTGTCGGGGCTGATCGAATCGATCGAGGGCGGCCGCAGCCTGTCGCAGGCGATGGCGGAATTTCCCGAGGTCTTCAGCAAGGTTTTCGTCAGCCTGGTGCGCGCCGGCGAGCAGACCGGAAAGCTGCCGGAAGTGCTGAAGAGCCTCACCGAATCGCTGAAATGGGAGGACGAGCTCGCCTCGCAGACGAGAAAACTCATGATGTACCCCGCCTTCGTCGGCAGCATCGTGCTGATGGTGACTTTCTTCCTCATGATCTACCTGGTGCCGCAGATGACCGGCTTCATCCGCAACATGGGCCAGGAGGTACCGCTGCAAACGCGGATCCTGATCCAGGTGTCGGCGTTCTTCGTGGCCTACTGGTGGGCGATCCTCGCCGCGCCGTTCCTCATCTGGGGTGCGGTCAAGTTCGCGGTCAGAGGCAATCCGGCCTTCGAGTACGCGATCGACCGCTACAAGATCTCGGCGCCGCTGATCGGTCCGATCCTGCGCAAGATCATCCTGTCGCGCTTTGCCTCGAGCTTCGCCATGATGTATTCCTCCGGGATCACGGTTCTCGATGCGATCCGCAGCTGCGAGGAGATCATGGGCAACAAGCCGCTGGAATACGCGCTGCGCACCGCCGGCCAGCAGATTGCGGAGGGCAAGAACCTGACCGCCGCGTTCCAGGATCTTGGGCTGTTCCCGCCGCTCGTCATCCGGATGCTGCGCATCGGCGAGAATACCGGGGCGCTCGACACGGCGCTGCTCAACGTGAGCTATTTTTACAACCGTGAAGTGCGCGAAGCGATCGGCAAGCTGCAGGCGATGATAGAGCCCGCACTCACCCTTCTTCTCGGCGCGCTGCTCGGCTGGGTGATGCTGTCGGTGCTGGGGCCGGTCTACGACTCGATCTCGAAGATGAAGTTCTAGCCATGGCCTTCGGCGAAGAGCGCATCCTCTATTTCACCGCGGAGCATAACTACCTGTATCGCAGCGCAGGCGGCGCGCTCGAGCTCGAGGCCAGGTTCTCCGGCGATGACGCGGGGGTGAGTGACTTCCGCGAATACCTGCGCGGGGACCGCGGCGCGCTGTTCTCGGTGCTCGTCGACCTCGCCGGGGAGGACTTCCACGAGGACCAGATTCCATTCCTGCGCGGCAGCGACCGCGAGGCGGTCGTGCAGCGGCGGCTCGCGCAGCGCTATCGCGATACCCGGCTCGCCGCCGCGCTGTCGCTCGGCCACGTGATCGCTGGCGAGCGGCGCAACGAACGGCTGCTCCTCGCCTCCTTCACCAACACCCAGCAGATCGCGCCGTGGCTGGATGCGCTGGAAGAGTCCGATGCGAGGCTCGCCGGCGTGTACTCGGTGCCGCTGCTCGCGCCCGCCCTTGCGGCGAAGCTCGGGGCGCGCACCGGCCGCTGCATCGTCGTCACCTCCAACCGCGGCGGTCTGCGACAGTGCTTCGTCGAGGACGGCAAGCTGCGCTTCGGCCGCCTGGAGCGCACCGCCGAGATGGTGCCGCAAGCGCTCGCGATGTTCGTGCGCTCGGAAACCCAGCGGCTCGCGCAATATCTCGCGACGCTGCGAGTGCTGCCGCGCGAAGGCGCGCCGATCCAGGTCCTGGTGGTGTCCCCGCCCGGGCAGCGCGCCGCGTTCGAGCAGGCGCTCGTGTCGGACGCGCGCCTCGTGTTCCGCACCGTGGACGCGGCCGACGCGGCGCGGGCCGTCGGGCTTAGCCGCTCGCCGGAGGGAACGCTGGCCGAGGGGCTGTATGTGCATCTCGCGGCAAAGAAGGCGCCCCGCGAGCAGTTCGCCAGCCGCGCCGACCGGCGCCGCTATTTCATCTGGCAGCTGCAGCGCGGCCTAGGGGCGGCCGGCGCCCTGGGATTGGCGGCCTGCCTGCTGGTCGCCGGCTCGCGCTGGCTCGAGGCCATGGATGTCCGCGAGCGCGCCGCGATGCAGGGCCGTCAGTCGCAGACCGCCGCCGAGCAATACCAGCGCATCACCGCCGGTTTTCCCGTCACGCAGACCACCACGGAGAACCTCAGGGTCGCGGTGGTGGAGTTCCGGCGCCTCGCCGAGCGAAACCCTGCCCCCGAGCGGTCCCTCGTGCACATCTCGCGCGTTCTGCAGCAATTCCCCCAGGTGGAGCTCGACTCGCTTGTCTGGAGCGTCGGCCGGCCGGACCGCCGCGATGCGAAGCTCGCGCCGGCGCCTGCCGCCTCGGGCGCCGCGCCCGCAAAACCGGAAGCCGCCGGCGACTCCGCGGTACTGCTCGAGATCACCGGCCGGGTCAACGCGACCCAGCACGACGATTACCGCGGCATCACCGCCCAAGTGCAGCGCTTTGCCGGTGCGCTGGGCGGCTCGTCCGGCTTCGAGGTCATCGCCACCAAGCTGCCATTCGACATCACCTCCGAGGGCACGTTGACCGGCGACATCGCCGGCGGGGATTCCGAAGCTCCGCGCTTCACGATCACGCTCTCGCAGAGGCTGCCGTGACGCTGGACCGCGAAGAGCTGGCCAGGCTCGCGCTTCCCGCGCTCGCGGGGGTCGCGCTGCTCGCCGCAGGAGCGGGACTCGTCTGGGGCGCAGGCGAGTCGCTGCGCGCCGCCAAGCAGCAGCTCGCCGTCGCGCAGGCCGAGCGCATGCAAAACGGCGAGCGGCTCGCGCGCATCGCCGAGGAGGAGCGCGAGGTCAAGGAGAAGATCGAGGTCTACCAGCAGCTCAAGCAATTCAACATTCTCGGCGAGGAGCGGCGTCTCGAGTGGGCCGACGCGATCACCCGGATCCGCGCGCAGCGCGATCTGCTCGATGTGCGCTACCGCGTAGAGCGGCAGAGGCTGCTCGTTTCGCTGCCGGGCAAGCCGGCGACCGTGGATTTCTTCGCGAGCACGATGAAAGTCAACCTGGCCCTGCTGCATGAAGAGGACCTGGTGCGTTTTCTCGCGGATCTGAGAAATTCTGGCAACGCGTACTACATGGTGAAGCGCTGCGCGCTTTCCCGCACCGGGCAGGCCGCCACCGGCACAGGCATCGTGCCGCGGCTGCGCGCCGAGTGCGATATCGATCTCGTCACGCTGCGCGACCGGGCGGCAAAGCAATGAAAGGCGCTGTCGCCGTTCTTCTGGGCGCCGTGCTCGCTTCGGCCGCCGCGGTCTGCGAAGCGCAGGAGCTCGGGCGCCTGTTCTTCACTCCCGAGCAGCGCAGCGTGCTCGACGCGCGGCGCAAAGCGCGCATGCCCGACAAGCCCGCCGCCGCGACCGTCGCTTCGCCCACCACGCGCCTTGACGGCTACGTCAAGCGCTCGGGAGGGCGATCGACTGTCTGGATCAATGGCGAAACGGCAGATGATGCCCGCCCGCCTGCCGGCGGCAGCGATTCAAGGGTGGGCGTCCCGGCCGGCGAAGGCCGCGCTCGAGCGGAGCTGAAGCCTGGCGAAACGCTCGACCGCGGCAACGGCGAAGTGCGCGACGTGATCGGCGACGGCGAAATCCGGATCCGGCGCCGCAGTCCAGGCAAATGAACGTTCCCGCCAAGAGATATCAACGCGGCGCCGCGCTCATCGCGCTGCTCGCGGTAGTGATGCTCGCCGCCTCGTGGATCCTAGTGTCGCGCTTGAATGCCGCGTCTGGTGATTTCACGGCAGCCACGCGTATGCGCAACGCGCTCGTCCTGAATCAAGCGAAGCAGGCGCTCATAGGGTGGATCGCCCAGCAAGCATCCAAATCAGGCGAACCCGATCCGGGCCGCCTTCCGTGTCCGGAGCCGAGCGGTATCGCCGGAAGCACGACCGAAGGCGGAACGGCCGGCAGCTGCGGTGCCGGCCCTGCGATAGGCCGGTTTCCATGGCGCACGCTCGGCATGGATCGGCCGGTTGACGCGGCGGGCGAGCCCCTCTGGCTTGTCGTCTCATCGGGATGGGCGAAAGCCAGTGGCGGGGCCTTCCTTACCATCAACTCGAGCAGCGTCGGTCAACTCACCGTCGACGGGCAAGCCAATGCGGCGGTAGCGCTGATCGTGGCGCCGGGATCGCCCAAGAATGTTCAGGCGAGTGCGGGCTGCGCGGCCCGGAACCAGCAGGCGCGCCCCGCGCCGGCTCCCGGCATCAACCCGCTCGACTATATTGAGTGCTTCAACGCCGCGACGGCCAGCTTTTCGACCACCGGGCCCGGCGATTCGTTCAACGATCAAGTGGTGACGATCACTGTGGCGGACGTCATGCCGGCGCTCGAGGCCGCCATTGCGCATCGTATCGAGCGCGACCTCGCGCCCAAGCTGAAACAGGTATATACCGCAGCCAACAATTGGGGCCTTTCTCCGGGCGTCGCGCTTCCCGCGGGCACTTCCCTTTTCCCGTACGCCGCGACGTTCACCGACCCTACCGCCGTGCCCGACGCCCCGAATACGCCGGATCGCGTCGTCTACACGGGTGCCGCGGGGACCTACGTCGGGCTGGTCCCGCTTGCAAAACAGATGCCGGGAAGCGTCGCGTGGGTGAATCCCGCCACCGGGTTCACCTTGAGTCTTCTGGGCCCGGGGGTCTTGACCGCAACGGATTGCAGCGGCTCGACACCGACGCTGTTTTCCTGCAGCGTCATCTTCGCCGTGTCATCAAACTTCACTCTGGACGTCGACGCTTCGAACATCGGGACCGGCTTTCGCCAGGCGCCCGGGCTGCAGTCCAGTCTGGTGGTCACCGGCGGAACCGGGACGGTAACTAATTCCCTGAGAGCGGATGGATCCGCGCGCGTGCGAATCGCCGTCACGCCCTCGTTTCCCTTGATAGGGACCGCCTCCATCCAATTGCCAATCAATGCCGCGGACGCGGTCACGGACGACATTACCGTGACCGAGACCTGGTATTTCCGCAACAACTGGCATCAGTTCACGCTCTACATGGTGTCGAAAGGCCTTGCACCGGGGTCCGGTGTCGGCACGACGCCGGTCGGGGCATGCGGCGGAGGGAGCCCGCCCTGTCTCACCATCAACGATTCGCGCTATCCCCCGATGACGAGGCAAGCCGCCCTGATTCTGGCGGGGCGCGCGCTGCCGGGCCAGTCGCGCCCCAGCTCGACGCTTGCGAATTTCCTCGAAGGCGAGAACCTCGCACCGCTCGATGAGGTGCTAAGGCGCGGCGCCGCGAGCACCACGATCAACGACCGCATCGTGAGTGTCGCCCCTTGAGCGTAGTTCGCTTGGCCGGTGTTAGCACGCAGTTGCGCGGCCGACGGCTCGGCTTCACGCTGGTGGAACTCGCGGTGGTGATGGCTATCGTGGCGTTGCTGCTGGGCAGCCTCATGTATACCCTGTCAGCGCAAGTCGAACAGCGCAACTTCGAGGAAACCCGCCGGCGCCTGGAGCAGGCGCGCGAACTGGTGCTTGCGTTTGCCATCGTCAACGGCCGCCTGCCGTGTCCCGCGCGCAGCAACAGCGCCGGGTTCGAGACTCGTGATGCAATCACCGGCAACTGCACCAGCGGCGGCGTCGACGATTACTACGGCGGAACGATTGCGGCAGGAGTAACGGGCGGCCTTTTGCCGGCGGTCACTATCGGCTACCAGCAGAACGACGGCAGCGGATTTGCACTCGACGCGTGGCAGAACCGCGTTCGTTACGCGGTGGCGAAGACAAATACCAACTGCTCGACGACCCCTCCTGCAAATACCCGGCTGTTCACGCATGCGGCGAATCTGAAAACCTACGGCCTTAGCTGTCAGCCGAACGACCTCGTCGTGTGCAAATCTGCGACAGGCATTACCGCCAGCGCTTGCGGCGGGGCAGGCAATCAGATCATGACGCAAGATCTGGTGGTGGCGATTATCTTCTCCACGGGCAAGAACGGCGCAATCACCGGGGGCGCCGGCGCCGACGAGGCGGCCAATCTGAACGGCGACCCGGTGTTCGTTTTCCACACACCCGCTCCAAGCACCGCGGTAAACGGCGAATTCGATGACCAATTCACCTGGATCACCGTCGGTGAGTATTACGGCAAGCTCATAGCCGGCGGCGTGCTGCCTTAACGGCTCAGGCCGCGGGGCCGCTCAGGGCAAAGCAGACTTCGCCGTCGCGGTTCGCCTCCAGCGTCAGCCGGTAGCCCTTCGACTCGGCCAGGCGCGCCGCCTGGTAAAGGCCGATTCCCAGACCGTCGGGCGAGCTGACGGGGGCGCGCAGCAGGCTTGGCTCCATCTGCGCCGGCACGGCGCTTCCCGAATCGCACACGCGCAGGGTGACGCCTTCGCCGCACTCCAGCGCGACGCGCACTGTCGTGCCTTCCTCGGCGGCGCACTTCGCGAGCGCGTTGCGGATCAGGTTGTCGGCGACGTTGTCGAAGAGCGAGCGCGGCAGGCGCGCTTCCGCCGGCAGCCCGCCCGCGGCGAATTCGACCCCTTCGCCGTGATACTGCCGGGCGAGCGCCTCCCACCAGTCCTTGGCCACGGCGTAGGCTTCCGGGGCCTGCTGCGGCCGCTGCAGCTTGTCGAGCGTTTCCGAAAGGCGCTGCGCGATGGCCGGCAGCTGCCGGCGCACCAGCGCCTGGAGCTCGGGGGAGTCGCGATTCTCCTCGCGCGCCGCCGCCGAGGTGAGGACGTTCAGCGATTGAAGCAGGTTCTTGATGTCGTGGGTCATGCGGGCGCCGGTTTCGTGCACCGCCTGCAGGTAGCTCGCCTGGCGCAGCGTTTCCTCGCGCTGCTTGGCGAGGAATTCCACCGCGTGCGGGCTGGCGGTGCCTTCCTCACCGCCCGCACCGTCTGCGCGCCAGACGAGACCCGAGATCCACGGCAGCCGCGCCAAGGCGGCAACCGCTTCGGACAGAAAGCGCTCCGGACGCGTCTCGAGCTGAGACAGCTCCGCAAGAAAGTGCAGCCACCTCTCCATCGGCAGGCCGATCGAGAAAAGGTAGCGCGAGAAGAACACGTTCAGGCCGGCGAAGCCGGTGCGCGGGTTCCAGGCAAGCGCGACGAGCAGCACCGCGCCACCGACCAGCATGACCGTCGCGGCGAGCGCCTCGATGTAGTTCATGCGCGCGAGGGTCATGATGGTGAAGCTGCCGAGGATCACCACCACCAGCACCAGCATGAGGAAGATGCTGTAGAAGAAATCGATGATCTGCGCGGTCTCGGCGGCCTCCTGCTCGGCCGGGAAAAGCGCGATCAGCACGAACAGCAGCGGCAGGCCGTACTCGGCATAGCGCCGGATCTCGGGCGCGATCTCGCGCCGCGGCGCGATCTCGGGCAGGATCACGACCGCGAGCAGCGCCACCAAGTACACGAATACCACCAGGTAGCTGCGCCGCTGCCAGCGCGCCGCATGCTGGTACACCTTGCCGCCTACCAGCCCGGCGAGCACAACCACCCAGAAAGCGAGCAGCCACCAGTCGAGGCGCACCATCACGATGAACGCGCCGAGCATGAGAACCAGTCCCTGTGTCGGCGATATGCGCTGCTGGGCGCGCACGAACGGCTGCCACAGCAGCAGCAGCCCAAGGTGCGCGAGCAGCATCGCACGCGCCCAGGGGTCGGCGACGCCGCGGACGACCGCGACGTGCAGCAAGGCGAGCATCGCCACCACCACCAGCCGCCAGTAGCGCTGGCTGAATCCCCAGACGGAGTTCGACAGCCGGCTGAAGACCGAGAGCGAGAGGGCGGCTGGTTGCATCATTGCGGACCTGCGACTAGTCTACAAACGAACCCATGCCCGCGGCCACTTTCGCACGTTTCGTTCTCCTCGAAGCGCGCCGCAGCGGGCTTCCCTGGCTCGCGCTGGCGTGCATCGCGCTCGGCGCCGGGCTCGCCGGCTTCCTGTCGGAGGTCGCGCTTACCGAAAGCCGCGCCCTGCAGGCCGCGGTGGTCGCTGCAGTGCTGCGCGCCAGCGCGGTGTTTCTGATCGCCACGCACGTCGCCTCGAGCACGTTGCGAGAGATGAACGACAAGGGGCTCGAGATCATGCTTTCCCTGCCGCTCCCGCGCTCGACCCAGTATCTTGGCCGGCTCGCGGGATTCGGCATCCTGGGCATTCTTCTCGCCGCGGCGTTTTCGGCGCCGCTACTGCTCTGGGCGCCGCCCGGCGCCGTCGCATTGTGGGGGATCTCGCTCGCCAGCGAGTGCGCCCTGGTCGCGGCCGCAGCGCTATTTTTCGCCACCGCGCTGGCGCAGCTCGTGCCCACGATTGCGGCTACCGCAGGCCTGTATCTGCTGGCGCGCTCGATCGCCGCCATTCAGGCGATCGCGAGCGGGCCGCTCGCCGAGCCTTCGCTTGCCGGCCAGGCGGCGCGCGGGATCGTCGGCGCCATCGCGCTTGTTCTGCCGCAGCTCGATTCGGTGACGCGCGCCGCGGTTCCCGCCTGGCTCTGGCTGGTGCTGGGCGCGAGCCTCGCCGCGCAGCTCGCGTGGCAGGGCACGCGGCTCCCGGGGGGGGCGGCGGCGGCGGACCTGCCGCCCGCGCCGCGGCCCGAGGCGTTGCGGCTCGCGAGCTTCGGTGAGCCCGAGGCGGCGGCGCGCCTCGCGATGCTCTATCTGCAGTCTTTCGATCTCGGCGGCGCCAACACGCTGCCGTATCGCGAGCTCGACTATGCGCGCCTCGTCGCTTGGCTCGCCTCGATCCTGGCGCTCGATCCGCGCAGCGAATACCCGCTATTTTCGGCCGCGCGCATCTACGCCGAGATCCCGGACCCGGCGCGCAGCCGCGCGGTGCTGGAGTTCGTGTACCGTGAGTTTCCGCGCGATCCGAACAGGCGCTGGCCGTGGCTTGCGCACGCCGCGCTGCTCGCCAAGCACCGGCTGGGCGACCTGCCCCTCGCCCTGCGCTATGCGACTGCGATCGACCAATTGACGACCTCGCCCGACATACCCCTGTGGGCGAAGCAGATGCGCATCTTCATCCTCGAGGACATGAACGAGCTCGAGGCGGCGAAAATCATGCTCGGCGGACTGCTCGCAAGCGGCACGATCCGCGACCCCGCCGAGGCCCGGTTTCTCAGACAGCGGCTCGAGGAACTCGAGGCCAGGGCTGCCGCGGCGAAGGTCAAATGATGTCAGACCCTCGACGTAACTGTCGGAATACTGACGCTTTTGCCTCAGGTGTATTTCCTAACAATCTGTTTTCATGCTACTTTTACACTGGCATACAGTTTGCAAAGCTCTGCTGCGTACAGGACAGGTACAAGAGAGAGAAGGAACACATGAAACGACAACAACAAGGCTTCACCCTGGTGGAGATTGCGATCGTGCTGGTCATCATCGGGCTGCTGCTCGGCGGCATCCTGAAAGGCCAGGAAATGATCACCCAGGCGAAGATCAAGAACGTGATGGCCGACTGCTCGGGCATCTCGGCCGCCTACCACGGCTACCAGGATCGCTATCGCGCGATTCCCGGTGACGATCCGGGCGCCAACGCGCGCTGGACGCTCGGTATTGCCGCTCCGGCGTCGGGCGCGTTCGGTGACGGCGTCGTGTCGGGGGCCTACAACTCTAATATCAACAACGACGAATCGCGTCTGTTCTGGCAGCATCTGCGCAGCGCCGGCTTCGTGTCCGGCACCCTTCAGCAACAGCCGTTCAACGCAGTTACCGGCATGCTGGGCGTGCAGACCGGCGATGCGGCGGCCGGGCCGACCTTGACCAATGCAGGAAACGGATTTGTCGGCCTGATCATCTGCTCGGCGAACCTCCCGGACAAGATCGCGATCGCGGTTGATACGCAAATGGACGACGGCGTGCCGAACACCGGAACGGTACGGGCGATTCTGCAGGCGGCGCCCAATCCCACCATCGGCGTGGGCCTAGCGGCGGTGGGCCCGGCATACCTGGAAAACGGCACCAACATCTATACGCTCTGCAGGTCGTTCTAGGGAGCGCGCAAGAAAGCAGCAAAGGCCGGCGATGAGCCGGCCTTTTTTTAGCCTTTCAGCAATCGATCCTCGGCGGCCGCCAGCCGCTCGGGGTCTCCAAGCAGAACCACCACGTCACCCGCCTGCAAGGGTCCCGCTTCCGCAGCGGCGAGTTTGGTTTTCGCGCCCATGCGACGCACCGCCCTCACCTGCACGCCCAGCGCATCGAGCTTCAAGTCCGCGAGCAGCCTGCCGAGCGCGCTGGCATTTTCGTGCAGCGTGACCGAGTGAAGGCGCGCGAGCCCCTCGCCGTCAAGCTCGTCGCTCGTGCCGTGGAATAGCCCGCGCAGCAGGCGGTACTGCTCGCCGCGCACCTGGCTCATGCGGCGCATCACGCGCGAGAGCGGCACGCCGACCCAGACCAGAGCGTGCGAGGCGAGCATCACGCCGGACTCGAACGCCTCGGGCACCACCTCGGAGGCTCCTGCTGCGGTGAGCCGCTCGATGTCGCTCTCGTCGCGCGCGCGCACGATCACCGGCACGGACGGATTGAGATCGTGGATATGGGTGAGGACGCGGGTCGCCGCGGCGACGTCCGCAAAGCTCACCACCACCGCGGCGGCGCGCGAGACGCCTGCCGCTGCGAGCGCCTCGCGCCGCGAGCTGTCGGCGAACACCACCGCGTCGCCGGCGAGCGCGGCTTCGCGCACCCGCTCCGGGTCGAGATCGAGCGCCACGTAACGCACGCCCTCCGCCTCGAGCAGCCGCGCCAGGCGCTGGCCGTTGCGGCCGTAGCCGAGAATGATCACATGCCCCTCGACCTCGATCGACTGCACCGCGACGCGATGCAGCTCCAGCGAGCGCAGCAACCACTCGGAACGCGAAAGCCGCATCACGATGCGGTCGCTCGCCGCGATCAGGAAAGGCGCCGCCAGCATCGACAGGATCATGGCGGCCAGCAATGCCTGGAGGACTTCTTCCGACACCAGGTTCCCGGTCATGGAAAGCAGCACCAGGCCGAATTCGCCCGCCTGGGCCAGGGCAAGGCCCACCCGCAACGCGGTTCCGCTCGCGGCGCCAAAGGCTTTTGACAGCAAGGTTATCAACGCGAGCTTGACGCCCACGAGGAGCGCAAGGAAGAGCAGCACCAGGGCGAACCTGGCGATCGCCAGGCGCGGGTCGAGCATCATGCCCACCGTGACGAAGAAAAGCCCCAGGAGCACGTCGCGGAACGGCTTGATGTCCTCCTCGACGCGGAAACGGTACTCGGTCTCCGAGATCAGCATTCCGGCTAGGAAGGCGCCGAGCACCAGCGAAAGCCCGGCGAGCCCGGTGACGAAGGCGAGCAGCAGCGTGATGAGCAGCACGTTCAGGACGAACAGCTCGTTCGAGCGGCGCCGCGCCACGACCCCGAGCCAAGCCCGCATCAGGCGCGGGCCGACGAGCAGCAGCACCGCAAGGGCGGTCGCCGCCTTGCCCAGCGCGATGGCCACCGCGATGCCGATCTGGTCGGCGCCTTGCCCGAGCGCTGGAATGAGAACCAGCAGCGGCACTACCGCGAGATCCTGCAACAGCAGCACGCCCATTACCTGGCGCCCGTGTACGCTCTCGAGCTCCAGCCGCTCGGCGAGCAGCTTCGACACGACCGCGGTGGAAGACATCGCGAGGATGCCGCCGAGCGCGACGCCTGCCTGCCACGAGCCGCCGAGGGCCAGGGCCGCCGCCACCCCCAGAGCGATGGTCACGCCGACCTGGGCGAGCCCCAGGCCGAATACCACGCGGCGCATCGACACGAGCTTCGGCAGGCTGAACTCCAGCCCGATCGAGAACATCAGGAACACGACACCGAATTCCGCGAGGTGGCGAATCTCGTCGCGGTCGGACACCAGCCCCAAAGCGTGCGGGCCCAGGGCGAGCCCCGTGACGACATAGCCGATCATCGCGGGCAGCTTCAAAGCCCTGCACACCGCCACCGCGAGCACGCTGCTCGCCAGCAGAACGAGCACCGATTGCAGGGAATTTGTGGCCGTATCCATCGCGCATCGATCCTAGAGCGTCGAGCCTCTTGGGCTATACTCGGCCCCTATGATAAAGGTGGCGCGCAAGCCCGAGAAAAGCGCGGCAGCAAACCCGACGCTCGCGCTGGCGCGCAAGGTGCTTGCGATCGAAGCCGAAGCCGTGCAGGCGCTGATCGAGCGTCTCGATGAGCGCTTTCTTGCGGCGGTCGATCTGATCCGCCGGCGCAGCGGGCGCGTGATCGTCAGCGGCATCGGCAAGTCCGGCCACATCGCACGCAAAATCGCCTCGACGCTGTCGAGCACGGGTACGCCAGCTTACTTCGTGCATCCTGTGGAGGCGAGCCACGGCGATCTCGGGATGATCGAGAGCGGCGACGTGTTCATCGCCATCTCCTATTCCGGATCGAGCGACGAGCTGCTGGAAATCGTGCCGCTGGTGAAGCGCCTGGGCGCCAAGCTGATCGCGCTCACCGGCAACGCGCAATCGGCGCTCGCGCGCGAAGCCGACGTGCATCTCGATGGCGCGGTTGCGCAGGAGGCCTGTCCGCACAATCTGGCGCCCACTGCGAGCACGACAGCGGCGCTCGCGCTGGGAGATGCGCTCGCGGTCGCGCTGCTCGACGCACGCGGTTTCTCGGCCGACGATTTCGCCCGCAGCCATCCCCGCGGTCGGCTGCCCCGGCAGGCGTTGGTCCATGTCTCGGAGGTGATGCGCACCGGCGACGCCGTGCCGCGCGTGCCGAGCGGCTCGAGCGTCAGGCTGGCGGTGCTGGAAATGTCACGCGGCAGCATGGGGATGACCGCGGTGCTCGGCGAAGCGGGCGCCGTGAAGGGGGTGTTCACCGACGGCGACCTGCGCCGCGCGCTGGAGAAGAGCACCGACATCGATGGGCGCCGGGTCGACGAGGTCATGAGCTCGAATCCGAAAACGATTCGCGGCGAGACGCTTGCGGCGCAAGCCGTGCACGTAATGGAGCAGCACAAGATCAGCCAGATGCTGGTGGTCGACGCGGGCGGCGCGCTCGTGGGCGCCCTGAACATGCACGATCTTTTTCGCGCCAAGGTTATCTAGCACGGCATGCAATTCGCGTCCCCGGACGCGCTCGAGCGGGCACGGCGCGTCAAGCTCATGATCTTCGACGTCGACGGCGTGCTGACCGACGGCAGGCTGTGGTACGGCCCTGGCGGCGCGCGCCGCCGAGCTCGGCATCGAGCACGTCGCGCAGGGCGCCGGGCACAAGCGCGAATCCTATGAGGCGCTGCTCGAGCGCCTTGGGCTCGGGCGCGACGCCTCGGGTTACATGGGCGACGACGTGGGCGACGTTCCGGTGCTCGCCCGCTGCGGCTTCGCCTGCACCACGCCCGAAGCGCCCGAAGAGGTGCGCAAGCGCGTGCACTACGTCAGCGCCTCGCCGGCGGGCGGCGGGGCGGCGCGCGAGGTCTGCGAATACCTCATGCGCGCCCAGGGAACGCTCGAGCGCGTGCTGGAGGAGTACCTGAAGTGAGGCTCTCGACAACGCGGCTGTTTCCGCTGGCGCTCATGTTCTCGCTCGCCCTGCTCACGTTTTACCTCGAGCGCGCGGTGCGCGACGAGGATTCGCATTCGTCCTTGCGCAGGCACGATCCGGACTACCTGGTCGCCAACTTCACCACCACCACCTACAACAAGGACGGCGCCGCCGAGTCGATTCTGTCGGCCGCCCGCATGATTCATTTTCCCGACGACGACACGACCGAGCTGACGGCGCCGCGCGTGGTCCAGAGCAAGCCTCGCGAGCCGCGTGTGACGGTGAGCGCGGAGCGGGGCACGCTGTCACGCAGCGGCGAGGAGATTTTCCTGTACGACAACGTGCAGCTGGTGCGCGAGGCCGCGGGCGAGCGGCCGGAGGCGCGCATGACCACGAGCTTCCTGCACGTGGTGCGCGACCGCTCGCTCGCG
>WNFI01035640.1_pt1 | contig 29858 bp, 23 predicted proteins | sample 5400471 | NCBI WGS metagenome assembly WNFI01 (sample SAMN13153348, study PRJNA577476) | soil metagenome | isolation source: 100 cm saprolite on Douglas fir-dominated hillslope | place: USA:California | collected 2013-09-17
GCGCCCCGGCGTCGTCTTTTCCCAGCGGGAGCCGGCGGTGTCGGTCACATAGAAGTAGATCGCCGCCTGCCGCGAGATGCGATTCAGCGCCAGCTCCATCTCGACCTCGAGGACGGAGGTGTAGCGTTTGAGCGTCTTGACGTCGACGGAGTTGAAGTTGGCCGGCGCCTTGGTCGCGAAGTAGCAGCCGAGCACGATGTCCTGTGTCGGTTCGGCGACCGGACGACCGTCCGACGGCTTGAGAATGTTGTTCGACGACAGCATGAGCAGACGGCACTCGAGCTGGGCCTCGAACGAGAGGGGGACGTGCACGGCCATCTGATCACCGTCAAAGTCGGCGTTGAACGCCGCGCAGACGAGCGGGTGAATACGAATGGCCTTGCCTTCGACCAGTACCGGCTCGAACGCCTGGATGCCGAGCCTATGCAGGGTCGGAGCCCGGTTCAACAGCACCGGATGGTCGCGGATGATCTCCTCGAGGATCTCGTACACCTCCGGAGATTCCCGCTCGACGATCTTTTTGGCGCGCTTCACCGTCTCGGCGATTCCCTTCTCGACGAGCTTATGGATGATGAACGGTTTGAAGAGCTCGAGCGCCATGAGCTTGGGTAGGCCGCACTGATGCAGCTGCAGCTCCGGTCCGACGACGATGACCGAACGGCCCGAGTAGTCCACGCGCTTGCCGAGCAGGTTCTGACGGAACCGGCCCTGCTTGCCCTTGAGCATGTCGGACAGGGACTTGAGCGGACGCTTGCCGCGACCGCGGATGGCCTTGCTGCGACGGCCGTTGTCGAACAGCGCGTCGACCGCTTCCTGGAGCATGCGCTTTTCGTTGCGGAGAATCACTTCCGGCGCGCGATGCGTGATCAGCTTCTGGAGGCGGTTGTTGCGATTGATGACGCGACGATAGAGATCGTTGAGGTCTGATGTAGCAAACCGTCCTCCATCAAGGGGCACCAGCGGGCGCAGGTCGGGCGGGATCACCGGGATTACATCGAGGATCATCCAATCCGGATGGTTGCGCTGATCGCCGTCGTCACCGGAGTTCCGGAAGGCGTCGACGATCTTGAGCCGCTTGAGCAGCATCTTCTTGCGATGCTGCGACGTCTCGGTGACGACCTGCGCGCGCAGCTGTTCGGCCGTCTTGTCGACGTCGAGTTTGCGCAGCAGATCGCGAACGGCCGGCGCGCCGATGTCGGCAGAGAAGGCGCTATCGCCTTCTTCCTTCGACTTCGTGCGCAGCGCGAGGTATTCGTCCTCGTCCAGCAGCTGGCCCTGTTCGACCTCCTGCTTGCCCGGCTCGACGACGATGTAGTTGGAGTAATAGATGACCTTCTCGAGGTCACGGAGCGTGACGTCGAGCAGGTTCCCCATCGGACTGGGGAGGGTCTTGAAGAACCAGATATGGGCAACGGGTACGGCGAGCTCGATGTGCCCCATGCGCTCGCGGCGCACCTTCGACAGGGTCACTTCGACGCCGCACCGATCGCAGATCACCCCACGATAGCGGATGCGCTTGTACTTGCCGCAATGGCATTCCCAGTCCTTGACGGGACCGAAGATGCGCTCGCAGAACAGGCCGTCCTTTTCCGGTTTGAACGACCGGTAGTTGATGGTCTCGGGCTTGGTGACTTCGCCCCACGACCACCAGGTCCGAAGCCCCTGAAGCTCGAGGCGCTCGCGCTCCTTTGGATCCTTAGGACCACGGATCTCTTCGGGCGAAGCGATTCGAACCTGGATGTAGTCGAACGCGCTGGCGCGCGACTCACGAACACTGCGAAAATCAATCATGATTTATTCCTCGCCTCCGCGGCCGTCTTTCTCGAACGTGCCGCCGTAGCCATCACCTGTCTGCCCCATCGCGACCCTGATGCCCAGCGCTTGCAACTCCTTCACGAGCACATTGAACGACTCGGGAATTCCCGGCTCTGGCAGGTTCTGCCCCTTCACGATGGCTTCATACACTCTGCTGCGACCGTTCACATCGTCGGACTTGACGGTGAGAATCTCCTGGAGCGTGTGCGCGGCACCGTACGCCTCGAGCGCCCACACTTCCATCTCTCCGAAACGCTGGCCGCCGAACTGCGCCTTACCGGCCAGCGGCTGCTGCGTGACGAGCGAGTACGGTCCGATGCTCCGCGCGTGGATCTTGTCGTCCACGAGGTGCGACAATTTCAACATATAGATTTCGCCGACGGTCACCGGCGAGGCGAACGTTTCGCCCGAACGGCCGTCGCGCAGCTTGATCTTTCCAAAGGCGTTCAGTCCGGCGAGACGCATCAGATCCGCCGCCGCGGCGTCCACGTCCGCATCGGACTTCTTGCCGAGCATTCCGGCGAGCGCCGGCAGCTCCTGCTCCGCCAGCACGTCGGATAGCTCGCGGGCCTTGCGCTTCTCGAGCTGCTTGAGCGCGGCCTTCATCTCCACCCGCTTTGGCGCCGACAGCGTGGCGTCCTCCGCGGACTCGGCATGGAACTTCACTTCGTGGTCGACCGCGACAGTTTCGCGCTCGGCCAGCTCGCGAGCCGCGGCCGCGAGGTAGTCGCGGACCCGGTGGAACATGTCGCGAGTCTCCTGCGACATCGTTCGGCCGGCGAACTCGTTGATCGATGCCTCCTCGAGGCGGTGGAACTTCTCCGCCTCTTCGGTGCGATCCGGTTTGATGTCGGCGAGCAACGTCCGAATGTCCTTGTCGGTGATCGACGGCACGGGCGTGCGCAGTCCGAGCGCCTGCCCGGCCCACGTCAGTCCGGCGAGCTTGAGCAACAGCGCGATCTCACGCTCGTTCGTCCCCTGGAACACCGGCGTCTTGGCGTAGAAGCCGAGTCGCTTCGCCGCCCAGCCGAGGTGCGTTTCGAGGATCTGTCCGACGTTCATCCGGCTCGGCACGCCGAGCGGATTGAGCACGATGTCGACCGGACGGCCATCGGGGAGCAGCGGCATGTCCTCTTCAGGCACGATGCGCGCGACGATACCCTTGTTGCCGTGACGGCCGGCCATCTTGTCGCCGACCGAGACTTTGCGCTTCTCGGCGAGATAGACCTTCACCAGCTGTATGACTCCGGGCGGTAGCTCGTCTGGCTGGAGGATTCGGTCGATCCGTTCCTCCGCCCGCTCTTCGATACGCGCCTTTTCTTCAGTCGATGCTTCGATGACCTGACGGACTTTCTCGTTCACGCGCTTTGCTTCGACGCGGAACGTCTTGAGGTCGATGGTCGACAGCTTCAGTCCTTGCAGCAGCGACCCGGTGAGCTTCGTCCCGGCCGGAATCGCCTCTTCGACGGTTCCCGACTTGAGCGCGAGGGCGATTGTCTGACCCTCGAGCAGCTCCATCAACTCCGCGTCGCGGACTTCATTGACGCGAATCTTCTCGTCGCCCTCGAGCCGGCGCACTTCGCCGATCCGCTCGCCGCGATCCTTTTCGACGACCTGGTCCTCGATGCGTGAGAAGATCTTGACGTCGATGACGACGCCTTCCATTCCCGGTGGAACCTTGAGGGACGAGTCCTTCACGTCCTTCGCCTTTTCACCGAAGATCGCCGTCAGCAGCTTCTCTTCCGGCGACAGCTCCGTCTCTCCCTTCGGAGTGATTTTTCCGACGAGGATATCGCCGGGTTTGACGTGGGCGCCGATGCGAACGATGCCGCGCTCGTCGAGGTCGTTGAGCGCCTCTTCGGCGACGTTCGGAATCTCTCGCGTGATCTCTTCCTGGCCGCGCTTCGTGTCGCGGACGTGCAGCTCGAGCTCCTGGATGTGGATCGACGAATAGACGTCGTCCTTCACCAGCCGCTCGGACAGCACGATGGCGTCTTCGAAATTATGGCCATACCAGGGCATGAACGCGACGGTGACGTTCGCACCGAGCGCGAGCTGACCCTGTTCCGTGGCCGACCCGTCGGCGAGGACTTCGCCGACCTTGACCTTCTGGCCAAGGCGGACCAAGGGGCGCTGGTTGATCGCCGTGTCCTGGTTGGTGCGCCAATACTTCTTGATCCGGTAGCGGTCATGCTGTGTCAGCTTGGCCAGGGGACGGTCGGTATCGGTGTCCTTGGCTTTCGTCGATTCGGCGTCGATGATGATCTCATCGGCGGTGACGCGGGTGACGACGCCATCGCGACGGGCGATGATGACGGCACCCGAATCGCGCGCGACCTTCTCCTCCAGCCCCGTGCCGACGAGCGGCGTGCGCGGATTGAGGAGCGGGACGGCCTGACGCTGCATGTTCGAGCCCATCAGGGCGCGGTTGGCATCGTCGTGCTCGAGGAATGGAATGAGCGCGGCGGCAATCGAAACCAGCTGCTCGGGCGCCACATCCATGTAGTCGACACGATCCTTCGGGACGAGCGGCAAGTCACCCTGCTGGCGGGACAGCACGAGCTCTTCGATCAGGTTGCCCTGAGCGTCGAGGCGGGCGTTCGCCTGGGCGATGATCGCGTCTTCTTCCTTGTTGGCGTCGAGCCAGACCATCTCGCCGGTGAGCTTGCCGTGCCTGACGACGTAATACGGGGTCTCGATGAAGCCGAGGTCGTTGACGCGCGCGTAGCATGCCAACGACGTGATCAGTCCGATATTCGGACCTTCCGGCGTTTCGATCGGGCACATACGGCCGTACTGCGAGTAGTGAACGTCGCGCACCTCGAAGCCGGCGCGCTCGCGCGTCAGGCCGCCGGGGCCAAGCGCGGAGAGGCGACGCTTGTGCGTCAACTCGGCGAGCGGGTTCGTCTGATCCATGAACTGTGACAGCTGGCTGGATCCGAAGAAGGCCTGGATCACCGCGCTGACCGTTCGCGCATTCACGAGATCGTCCAACGAGATTTTTTCCGGATCGGTGTTGATCGACATGCGCTCCTTGACCAGGCGCGCCATACGGGACAGACCGACCGAGAACTGGTTCGCGATCAACTCGCCGACCGAGCGGATGCGCCGGTTGCCGAGGTGGTCGATGTCGTCGACGTGCCCTCGACCCTCGTGGAGCTCCACGAGGTAACGAATGATTTCGATGAAGTCTTCCTTCGAGAGTACCGTGTAATCGGCCGGGGTCTTGAGACCCAGCCGCTGATTGATCTTGTACCGGCCCACACGCCCGAGATCGTACCGCTTCGGGCTGAAGAACAGGCGCTCGAGCGCCTGTTTGGCCGTCTGCGCGTCGGGCGCGTCGCCTGGGCGGAGCAGCGCGTAGATCTGCTGGAGGGCGAGATCCTCGCCGGTCTTCGACGTCACCGGCACCTGCTTGATCCCGTCGGAGGTCTTCACGTTCAGGTGCGCCGTCGGGTCCTTGCCGATCGTGTTCTTGATCAGCGTCGACTCGGCGCGGCCCGACGTGACGAAGACGTTGACCTTGGTGATGTCGGCCTTGCGGATCTTCTTCATCACCGTGTCGGTCAGATTCTGTCCGACTTCGGCAATGACTTCCCCGTCGGCGTCGACGACGTCGAGGGCGAGGGCGCGGCGCTGCGGGCGCTCGCCACGCTCGACCGCATCGGCCTCATCGCGGAGGTCGACGAGCATGTACGAGGCGAACACCTTGACCGACTTGATTCCCTGGCGGAGCAGGCGGTTGAACACCTCGTCCGTCAGCTCGTCGCCTTCCTTGACGAGCATGACGTTCTCGGCGCGCTCGCGCTCGGCCTTGGCCTTCTTGGTGCGGGCCTTGGGCGCGTCTTCCGGTGTCGCCTCGCCCGGCAGAGCAATGTCTTCGGCAATGATCGCGCCGACGGCTTCCTTCACGTCGACGCGGCTTTCGCGCTTCTTGGTGAGGTCGAGGGTGCGGACGGCGAAGAAGAGCCGGAGCAGATCGGAGTTCGATCCGTAGCCGAAGGCACGGAGCAGCGCCGTGGCCGGGAATTTCTTCTTTTTGTCGATGTGGACGTAAATGACATCGTGGATGTCGACGGTGAACTCGACCCACGACCCGCGAAATGGAATGATGCGGGCCGAGATCAGACGCTGACCGTTCGGGTGCGTCGCTTCCTCGAAGACGACACCCGGCGACCGGTGCAGCTGGCTGACGATGACGCGCTCGGCGCCGTTGATGACGAACGTTCCGAGCGGCGTGAGGAGCGGCAGCTCACCGAGATAGACTTCCTTCTCGATGATGTTGCGCGGGCGTTTGACGCCGTTGACGTCCTCGTTGATGACCAGCTGGAGCGTCGCCTTGAGGGGCGCCGAGTAGGTCATGTCGCGCTCGATGCACTCCTCGACCGAGTATTTCGGCTCGCCGAGAGAATACTTGACGAACTCGAGAGAGAAATTCTCGTGGACGTCGGCGATCGGGAACAGGTCCTTGAAGACCCGCTCGAGCCCGATGTCCTCGCGTTCGTGCGAGGCGGCATCCGTCTGGAGCAACGCCTCGAAGGCGCGCACCTGGATGTCGAGGAGATGGGGCATGTCCATCCCCTGGTCGAGCTTCGCGAAAGAAATCTGCTTCAACATTTCTGGCATTCGTTCACCCGTGGTGAGGTGATAAAAAAACGGCGGCAGCCCCTCGACCGACGCTTTGAAAAGCGGCGATCGCCGGGGCGAGAAACTGCTGGGTCGTACGTGGTGTTGTTGTGTTCACTCAGGGGCGTTGGAAGAAGGGAAGAGAGCTTGGAGCTGTCATCGTGAACGGAGCGAACGATCTGGGACTACCGAGACTCCGCGGGCACCAGATCCTTCGCTGTGCTCAGGATGACGCGCTTCGCGCGTCACTTCACTTCTACCGTCGCGCCCTGTTCTTCGAGCTTCGCCTTGATGGCCGCGGACTCGTCCTTGGACACGCCTGACTTCACCGTCTGGGGCGCGCCGTCGACCAGGTCCTTCGCCTCCTTCAGGCCCAGGCCGGTGATCTCGCGGACCACCTTGATGACCTGGATCTTCTTGCCGCCCGCTTCCTTGAGGACCACGTCGAACTCCGTCTGCGCTTCAGCAGCCGGAGCAGCGGCGCCACCGCCAGCACCGGCGGCCGGGACGGCAGCGGCGGCGGCGGCAATCGTGACGTTGAACTTGGTCTTGAAGGCTTCGATCAGCTCGGCGAGGTCGAACACCGACATGTTGCCGATGGCGTCGAGGATCTCGTCTTTGGACAGTGTGGTAGGCATTTATTTATCTCCGATTCGGTAAAAGCGTGGATGGAAGCTGGCAGCTCTGAGCTGACAGCTGTCAGCAGTGACTTCTATGTGGTTCAGGCGGACTCGCGCTGAACCTTCAGCGCCTCGACCGCACCTACGAACGTCGTAAACAGGCTATTCATCGCACTGACGAGGGTCACCATCGGCGCCTGCATGCTCGCGCCGAGTTGCGAGAGCATTTGCTCACGGGACGGCATCGCGGCCAGCTTGGTGACTTGCTTGGCGCTGATGGGGCGACCCTCGAAAATCCCGCCCTTGACCGTCGGACGCTGCTCGTTCTCCTTCGCGAAATCCGTGAGCACTTTCGCGGCGGCCACGGCGTCTCTGGACATGACGAGGCCCGTCGGCCCGCGCAGTCGCTCGCCGACGAGTCCCGACTCGTTGACAGCGCGAAGCGCGAGGGTGTTCTTGATGACGACGTACTCGACCTTTGCCCTGCGCAGGCGGCGGCGAAGTTCCGTCATCCGCTTCACGTTCAGGCCAGTGAAGTCGGTGTAGTACAGGGCCGTGGCACCCTCGAGCTTTTCCTTGAGCTCGACGACGAGCTGCTCCTTGTCGGTTCGTTTCATGGCTCGTCTATGTCCGGTAAATGGTTGCGTCGATCGTCACGCCCGGCCCCATCGTGCTCGAGACGGACACGTTGCGCACATACACGCCCTTGGACGCCGCCGGCTTCGCACGAAGGATCTGATCCATGAACGCCGTGTAGTTCGTTTCGAGCGCGTCGAGGCCGAACGACACCTTGCCGATCAAGGCGTGCACGTTGCCGCTCTTGTCGACGCGGAACTCGATCTTGCCGGCTTTCGTCTCACGAACCGCCTGGGTGACGTTGAAGGTGACGGTGCCGGCTTTCGGATTCGGCATCAGTCCCCGTGGTCCGAGCACTCGTCCGAGCGCGCCGAGCTTGCCCATCTGATCGGGCGTCGCGATGAGCACGTCGAACTCGAGCCAGCCGTCCTTGATCTTCTGGATGAACTCCGACCCGACGTAGTCGGCGCCGGCTGCTTCGGCTTCCTTGGCCTTGTCGCCTTCGGCGATGACGAGCACGCGCACCGATTTGCCCGTTCCAGCAGGCAGCACGACAGTGCCGCGGACGACCTGGTCCGCGTGGCGCGGATCGACACCGAGCCGCACCGCGATCTCGACGGTCTCGTCGAACTTCGCGAACGCGGCCGTCTTCACGATCTCCAGCGCCTGCTTGGGCTGGTAGTTCATGGCGATGTCGCGCTTCTTGGCGGCGGTCTCGTACTTCTTTCCGTGCTCGCGCATCAGTCGACGACCTCCAAGCCCATCGAACGGGCGGCGCCGGCGACCATCGCCATCGCCGACTCGATCGTGTCGCAGTTAAGATCCGGCATCTTGATCTGGGCGATCTTGCGCACCTGAGCGCGCGTGACCTTGCCGACCTTGTTGCGGTTCGGCTGGCCCGACCCCTTCTCGATGCCCGACTCCATCTTCAGCAGGACGGCCGCGGGCGGCGTCTTGGTGATGAACGTGAACGACTTGTCCGAGAAGATGGTGATCTCCACGGGCAGAATCGTACCGTTCTCCTTCTGGGTCCGTGAATTGAACTTCCTTTTCGACTACCGCTCTCGCGGCCGTTCTCCCACGGTGTGTTTAGAGTCGTCGTGGTAGCCGACTTGCTGCCGTCATCCTGGCCGAAGCGAAGGAGAGACTCTTTCGTTCGCTGCGCTCAGGACGACACGCGCTAATACGCCCTCAACTGCAGGTAATCCAACTCCACAGAGGTCGGGCGTCCGAACAGGCTCACCGACACCCTGACCTTGCCCTTGTCCGGCATCACTTCCTCGACCGTTCCATTGAAATCGGTGAACGGCCCCTCGGTGATCGCCACCGCCTGCCCGATGAGGAACGGAATCTCTTCCTTCGGCTCTTCGGCTTCCGCGGCGTCGGCGACGCCGAGCAGCCGATTCACTTCGTCCGGTCGCAGCGGCTGCGGAAAACGCGCATCGTGCCCGACGAACTTGATGACGCCCTGGATGCTGCCGATGGTGTGCGCCGTCTCCTGGTTCATGTCCATTTCGACGAGGACATACCCCGGATAGAGCTTCCGTTCGACGGTGACTTTCTTTCCGTTCTTGATCTCGACCACTTCCTGCATCGGCACCAACGCCTGCCGGATCGGACGATCCTCCGGCGTGCGCGAGTCGAGCTCGATCTTTCGCTGAATCAGAGAACGAACCTTGTTCTCATGACCGGCGGTGGTCTGAATCGCGTACCAGTGGTGCGCCATGGTGATCATTTGGCGAAGAGCGATGGCAGCAGCTGAATGAGCAACCCGTTCAGCACCGCGTCGAGCGCGGTGATGACGAGCGCGAGAAAGAGCACGAAGATGATGATCGCGATCGTCGCCGATCGAACTTGCGGGAAGTCCGGCCAGGTAACGCGCTTCAACTCCGCGATCACGCCGTGATAGAAGTTCACGACGCGACGGGGAAGGCTTGGGCCCGGAGGAGTTCCCCCTCCCTGCCTCACGACATCAGTCGCCATCTACTTCGTTTCCTTATGGAGCTGATGCTTGTTGCAGCGCGGGCAGTACTTCTGCCACTCGACGCGCTCCGGGTGGAGGCGCTTGTTCTTGGTCGTGAAGTAGTTCCGATTCTTGCACTCGCTACAGGCGAGGATGATCTTGTCGCGCGGCATAAAGACGGTCTCGAGTAAGGCGGTGCGGTGTTCGCTACAGAGCTCACGATCGGGATTGAACCGATGACCTCACCCTTACCAAGGGTGTGCTCTACCAACTGAGCTACGTGAGCATTTCAGCATTTCCGACGGTACATCCTACGATCCCTCTGACACGGCGAGCCGACTTAGCGCCGGCTCGGGCCGATCCTGTCCTGCTCTCGTTGTCCCTCCCATCCTGCACCTGCGTCCCAGAGCGGGAGACGGGGCTCGAACCCGCGACATCAAGCTTGGAAGGCTTGCGCTCTACCAACTGAGCTACTCCCGCGAACGTCGAACTCCTTTCCGGCATTCCCCGAGTGGTGGGGGAAGGATTCGAACCTTCGAAGGCGTGAGCCGGCAGATTTACAGTCTGCTCCCGTTGGCCGCTTGGGTACCCCACCTGACGTTCACAAAGCCGCTACACCTTCGAAACACGCTCCCCTCCCCTCGCCTCACTCGGAGTGGCGTCGCGCCGCCATCACGAAGATCCTTTCCTTCGTCGCTCTCGCTCCTCTGCGCAGGCTCACGACGCACCTCAACAAAGCTGACGGCGAGAGTTGAACTCGCAACCGCCTGATTACAAATCAGGTGCTCTGCCAATTGAGCTACGTCAGCAGAAGGCCCTATTTTCGCGAGACTCGTAGGATAGTCAGGGTGGAAAAGTGTGTCAACTGGTGGGATGATATTGAGTTAGGCTGGCTTCCACATCGTGCCCGCCGGGCCGTCCTCGATCGTGATTCCGCGCCCCAATAACTCAGCGCGGATCCGGTCGGCCTCGGCGAAATCCCGCCGGCCTCGGGCCGCACGTCGAGCCGCGAGTCGCGACTCCACCCAACTGACGAACTCCGGATCCCCAAGTTCCTGATCGGGAACGATATCCAGGATGCCATTCATCGCCAAAAAGGCTTCGCGGGCCTTCTCGAGCCCTCCCAGATCCGACCCCCGCCGGTCCAGCTCGGCGTTTGCGCGGTTGATGAACGAGAACATCACCGCCATCGCGTTCGGGGCGTTCAAATCGTCAAATAGCGCGTCCCGAAAACCGGCCAGCGCGGCGTCAGCCGCGCCGCCCAGCTCGGCCGTGCCGCCCGTTGCCCCCCGGAGCCTGTCGGCGAAATCCCGGACCCGCCGAACGGCGTTGATCGACGCATCAAGCGCCTCATCCGAAAGGTTGAGCTCCTTGCGGTAGTGCGTCGTGAAAACAAAATGGCGCAACGCAGCTGCCGACACGTTCCCGTCTCGCATCCCCTGGACGGTCGTGACGTTCCCGATCCGCTTGGCCATCTTCGACCCGTCGGTCAGCAAAAACGCACCGTGGCACCACCAACGTGAAAACGGCTTGCCAGTCGCGCCTTCGGATTGGGCGATCTCATCCTCGTGATGCGGGAAAACGAGGTCGATACCGCCGCAATGGATGTCGAGGGTCGGCCCGAGCAACTCGATTGCCATGGCCGAACACTCGAGGTGCCACCCGGGCCGGCCGCGGCCCCACGGTGAGTCCCAGGCCGCGCCGGTCGCCTCGTCTTCTGGCTTGGCCGATTTCCAGACCGCGAAGTCCTGGGCGTTTTCTTTTGCATAGTCGTCTTGCGCGACACGCGCCCCCGCTCGCACCTCGCGCCGGTCGAGCCGCGACAGGCGTCCGTACTCGGGGAAGCGGTCGATCGCGAAATACACTGATTTGTCATCGGCCTGGTAGGCCAAACCCCGCTCGATCAACCGCTCGACGAGGGCGATCATCTGCGGGATGTACGACGTCGCCTTTGGGTATTCCTCCGCCGGCTCGATGCGCAGATACTCGCGATCGGCGTGGAAGACGGCGGTAATCGGCTCGGTCACCTGGCGGATCGATTTTTTTTGCTCCGCCGCGCGCTTGATGATCTTGTCGTCGACGTCCGTGATGTTCATGACCTGTCGGACGTCCCATCCGTGAAACCGCAGCGCGCGACGAAGCAAGTCGCTGAACAGAAATGTGCGAAAGTTGCCCAGGTGCGCCGGGTTGTAGACCGTCGGGCCGCAACTATAGATGCGCACTACCCTCCCGTCGGCCGGGGCGAATGCATCCGTGGAGCGGGTGAGACTGTTGTAGAGAAGAAACATGAGGATGACAAACTAATATCGGGCTCGGCCGCCTTCCGCGACGCGGTGTGCAATGCCGATCTCGGTTCGGTGGTCGGTGACCTTGCCCCGTCGCAAATGCATGATGGAGACACTCACCGCGGCGGGAACGAGGTCGAAACAGCGGGCAGGGTCTCGCGCCGCGAGGACGACCGCCGACCCGGTTGCCAGCGCCGTCGCAATGGCATTCGCGGTGCCGGCGCGACGCAGCTCTCCGAGGCCGTCGCAAGAATCGAGGAGGAGGGCGGCGCGCGGCACCCACCCGTCGAGAATCGGGAGCGGAGAAGCCAGGTCGCGATAGACGACGCGGCCGGCGCGCGTAACGACGTCGCCAGCGTCACAGTGCAGCATCCCGGCGGCACACAACAGCAGGGTCGTCTTGCCAGCCCCGCAGGGACCGCAGACCAGCAGCGCCTCACCGCCGCGAATCTCGATGGATGTGTCGTCGAGAGCCGAGACGCTCGCCGCGCAGCTGCCCAGTCCAGCGGCAAAGGACTTGGAGATGCGACGCAGCCGGATCGTTGATCGATCGGGAGGATCGGCGGACATGCGTCATCGTGTCCCCCAATCGTCCCGCGAGCGTCACCGCTTTATTGCGGATCGGACCTATGCCGCGCCTTTAATTCCCTGGCGCTCGGCCAGCGTGACGATATCCAAGGACGGTGCGGCCGGAACGAGAACGCCGCCTCCGGCGACCGGAAGTCGCAGGAAGAGCGGCCGCTCGCGTGCCGTGCGCCGGAACCCCTGCCCTTCATAGATGCGGGTGATGAGGATGCGCCGGACGATCACCATCAGGGCGGCCAGGGTCGGCACGGCGACGACGAGACCGAGCGGACCGAGAAGCGATCCCATCACGAGAACGGACACGATCGTCAGGACCGGCGGCAGGTCGACTTTCTTGGACATCACGAGGGGGGACACGACGTTGCCCTCGATCATGTGAACGATGACGCCAAGCCCGACGACGAGTCCCGCGTGGCCGGCCCCCGTCATGCCGTGATACGGGATCGTCTCGTTGAGGACGAACAGCGCAGGAAGTAGCGTCGACAGCAGTGTCCCGAAGAAGGGAACGACGGCGACGAGGCCGGTGAAGATGCCAAACACTCCCCAGAACGGAACGCCGAGGATGTAGAGGCCGGCCGCCGTGATCACGCCAAGAAACGTCATCGTCAGCAATTGGCCGACGATGTAAGCGCGCAGGCTGTCGGCGAGATCGCCCAGCACGTCGCGCACGAGGTCGCGATGGATCGGCGGAAAGAGCGCGATCAGCCATTCGCGGTACAGCGCCGGATGGAGGGCGAGGTAAATCCCCATGACCATGACGGCGAAGATGTCGATCAACACGGCGACGACGCCGAGGACGCGCGGAACGACGTTGCTGAAGGCCCCCTGGATCTGGTCGAGGATCGCCGTCAGGACTTTGTGGTTTCCGGGCGGGAATACATCCGTCAGTCCCGGAAGCTTGGCTGCGAGCTGATCGAGGCCGGACTCCCAGTTATCGATGTACGTCGGGAGGGTCTTGATCAGTGCCTCCGTCTGGCTGACGACCGGGGGGATAAGAATCCAAGCCAGCAACAACAGCGCGCCGAGGGATCCGATGGCGGCGGTGAGAAACGCCGCGGTCGCGGGGAACCTGGCGTGCCGCTCGAGCCACTCGGCGACCGCCCCGAGGTAGAGAGAAATCAGAACGCCGAGGAAGAGGAGCAGAAAAACCTGAGCGACGGACTTGAACAGCCAGAGGAGCAGGACTGTCAGGACCGTCGCCGTCAGGATCGGCGCGAACTTCAGGCGCCGTGCACTCTCAGTGGTCAACTCGATCTCTTGTTTCCGGTATCCTCGATGTCGGCGTTGACGGTCTCCTCGTCTTTCTTGCCGGCACCGATCTGACGTTTGTCAGCTGAGGCTCCGGCAGGAAGCATACCCATCTTCTGCTTGAGGGCGAGCAGCTGGGAGTCGACGGTGACCGAGACGGCGCCTTTTTCCAGCGCCTTGAACTGCGTCTGAAGGGCGTCGCCGGAGAACTCCTCTTCGATCTCGACGCTCGCCTTGATCTGGCGCTCGTTGTTCTCGATGCGCTCTTCCATCCGGGCGAAGGCGTCGAACGCCGAGTTTTCGGACATCGACGACATCGTCTCGGCGATGCGCTTCTGGGCCTGGGCGCGGCGCTGGCGGGCGAGGAGGAGATTCTTCTTGCGCTTCGCCTCCTCGATTTTGTCGTTGAGGGTGCGAAGTGAATCCTTGAGCTTCTCGGTCTCGGCGCGGTGCGATTCCCACGTGGTCTCGAGCTGCTGTCCGTGCGACAGATGCTCGCCATGCCGGACGAGCGCCTGCTTGGCGAGATCGTCGCGACCCTCCCGAATGGCGAGCATCGCCTTGTTCTCCCAATCGGCTGCCGTCTTGTACTCGGCGTCAGCCTGATCGCGGAGACGCTTCTCGTCGGCAATGGCCGCGGCTACCTGCTGCTTTGCCTGGACGAGCTTCGACCGCATGTCGACCAGGATCTGCGCGAGCATCTTCTCGGGGTCTTCGGCTCGCGAGATCAGATCATTGATGTTGGAGCGGAGGAGCGACGAGAAACGATCGAAGATTCCCATGCTCAGCGGGCCTCGCGGAACGTGCCGATCTCGCGCAGATGCGACGCGAGGGCAACGGTGATGCTTTCGTAGGCGGCCTGGAATTCCTCGTAATCAAGGTGCTCGAGCTCCAGCGCCTCGGTCATGACGATCGAATCGCCCTCGATGCCATACGCCCCGTGGACCATGTCCGTGGCGTTGAGCTCGAGAAGGCGATGCGAGAGCACGGCGCGTGATTCCGGGCTGGTCGGCAGGGTCATCACCTTGACGCGCAGGATCACGACTGGCGGCGAGTAGTTGACGACGACGTCGAAGTCGAGTGAGCCCCCAGGCTTGACCACCCAGAGTCCTGGCTCCAGCTCCTTGTGACTCGCTCCATCGGACAACCGATTGAGAAAGCCTTCGATGTCTTCCTTGGTAACCATCGAGTTGAGCCTCGTGTAAATCTGGGATGGGCCGTACGGAGCGCGCCGGGAAAAGTTACTGGCTGGGCGCCCGCCTGACTAGCTGAGCGTGAGCGTGGAGCAGCTCACGCTCTCCTGATCTGTACCAGCCGCTCCTTCGCCAGGCGCCGACCCGTCGGTGTTGCGGCGAGTCCGCCACCGGCCGTCTCTTTGTACCGGACGTCCATCTCGCGACCAATCTCGCCCATCGTATCGATGACCTCATCGGCCGGAATGGCAAACTCGATTCCGGCGAGCGCCATCTCGATGGCGGCGAGCGCGATGGCGGCTCCGGTTGCGTTGCGAAAGACGCACGGCAGCTCGACCAGCCCGCCGAGCGGATCACAGACGAGTCCAAGGGTCCCCTGCTGCGCGAGGGCGACCGCATGTCCGACTTGCCGTGGCGATCCGCCAAGCATCTCGGTACCGGCGCCCGCGGCCATCCCCGCGGCCGCGCCAGTCTCGGCCTGACAACCGCCTTCGGCGCCGGAAAGCGAGGCCCGTTCCGCCACGACGGCGCCGATGAGACCGGCGCAGGCGAGGGCGTCAATGACCCGATCATCGCTCAGACTCTTCGCGTGCGCGATGCCCGTGAGCACGGCGGGCAGCACGCCGGCTCCGCCCGCGGTCGGCGCGGCGACAATGACACCCATCGCGGCGTTCACCTCTTGCACCGCGAGGGCGCGCATCAACACGTCGCGAAAGAGCGTGCCGGCGAGCGGCCCTGGCGGCCCGCTCTTGAGTTTTGCCGCATCACCGCCAACGAGGCCCGACGCCGAAAACAGATCGCCGGCTTCACCTTTTCCAATGGCGTCGCGCATGATGTGCAGCGCGCGTCCGAGCTGTGCCCGAATATCAGCGACCGTGCGGCCGGAGTCCTCGGACTCGGCACGCAACGCGATCGCCGCCAGGGACGTCTGTTCTGCTTCTGCCGCGGCGATCGCGGTGCCCAGTGAGCGATACACGGGTCAGGTCAGGCAGAGACCTTGTCGAGCGCGACGGCCCACTTCACCCACCCGAGGCCGCACACCCGATCGATCACGCTCGCCATCGGCGGCTCATCGAGGTCAATGACCATGAAGGCGTCGCCGCCACGCTGCTTCCGCGTCAACCGAAGGTTCGCGATGTTCACGCCGGCTTCGGCGAGGATCGTCGCGATCGCGGCGATCGAGCCGCGAATGTCGTCGGCGACGAGGACCAGAGTGCGAAAGTTGCCGGTGACTTCGACAGGGAAACCGTTGATCTCCGAGATCAGAACGCGACCCGCGCCGAGTGACGCAGCGACGAGTTGGGCTTCGCGCGAGCCGCGCGCGATCGTGAGACGCGCCGTATTCGGATGCGTGACGCCGTCTTCGCCGAGTTTTGTTTTCTCGAACTTGTAGTCGAGCCCCTCGCGCTCGGCGATGCCGAGCGCATCGCGAATTCGCTCATCGTCGGGACGAAAGCCCATGAGGCCTCCGGCAATGGCCTTGTCGGTACCATGACCTTCACCGGTGCGCGCGAAAGAGCCATGGAGCTCGACCGTCGCCTGCTCCGGTGTACCCCCCACCAAGCCGCGCGCCAATAGACCGATCCGGCAGGCGCCAGCCGTGTGAGAACTGGAGGGACCGACCATGACCGGGCCGATGATGTCGAGCAGGGAGACCATGGTCGGTTAGTCGGTTTGTCGGTTCGTCGGCTGGTTCATCGGTTCATCGGTTCTTCGGCAACTGCGCTAAGGGAGTCTAATCGGAAGGACCACGTGCGATGGACCTTGCACACCTGGACTTGTAGCCGCGAAAATCCCTTGATGAAGCGGCGCGAGTTCATCGGAGTGACGGCTGGAGCGCTTGTCGCGGGTCGCATGGCGCCGGCCTGGATGATGAGCGGGCAGACCGTTCGGCCCGCTCCTACCACGGCGCAGTTGGAATGGCAGCGCGACGAACTCGCGCTCTTTCTCCATTTCGGCGTGAACACCTTCACCGATCGGGAGTGGGGCGACGGCACGGAAGACCCTTCGATTTTCGCGCCGTCGGCGCTGGATGCCCGGCAATGGGCGCGTTCGGCCCGCGCCGGTGGCTTTCGCGCGATGATCCTCACGGCAAAACATCACGACGGCTTCTGTCTCTGGCCGACGAAGACGACGTCGCACTCGGTGGCGGGAAGTTCGTGGCGCGGTGGGCGAGGGGACGTGGTACGCGAGTTCGTCGACGCGTGCGCGGCGGAAGGGCTCAGGGCCGGATTCTATTGCTCGCCCTGGGATCGGAATCACCCGGCCTACGGAGATTCGGCGCGATACAACGACGTTTTCTGCGACCAACTGACGGAGTTACTGACCCAGTACGGACCGATTCACGAAGCCTGGTTCGACGGCGCCAATGGCGAGGGGCCGAACGGAAAGAAACAGGTGTACGATTGGCCGCGCTTCTGGGGACTGGTGAAGAGACTCCAACCGAGCGCGGTCATCTTTTCCGATGCAGGTCCGGATGTTCGCTGGATCGGAAACGAGAACGGATTGGCTGGCGATCCCAACTGGTCGACCGTCGATCCGGGCATTGTCCAATTTCCCGGCGCCAGCGGCGCCGAGATCATGCGCTCGTTGCGACATGGCGACGAGGGCGGAACAGTCTGGCGGCCTGGCGAAACCGATGTCTCGATCCGGCCAGGTTGGTTCCATCATTCGGCGGAAGACGAACGTGTGAAGTCGGGCGACCAACTCGTCGACCTCTATTTCACGTCGGTGGGGCGGAACTCGAAGCTCCTGCTCAACGCTCCGCCGACGCGTGCGGGTCTCATCCATGAAACGGACGCGATGCGACTGCAGGCGATGCACCGGCGGCTCACCGGTCTCTTTCGTCATGACCTGGCCGAACGCCGCGCGCGAGTCCTGCGCTTGATCGGCGCGAGAACGGCGACGGTCGAAATCGATCTGGGAGGCGGCGGCCCCGTTGGGATCGTGGACCTCCGCGAGAATGTCGCGAACGGCCAAACGATCGGCCGGTATTCAGTGGACGGGCTGGACGATGGCGGATGGACGCCGATGACGCATGGCAGAACGATCGGCTATCGCAAACTCGATCGCGTGTTTCCGCGGAGCGTTCGCCGCATTCGACTGACCGTCGAGAAAGCAGGCGCGGATCCGATCGATGGATCAGACCTACCGAGCATCGCACTCTACTCCGGCGAATGATGAAGACACCGTCGCCCGGTCATGACGACGAGGCCTGCCGACGCAACGAGGAAGGCGCCCGCGACGGCGGGCGACCACCCCGTGCGCCGACGGCGCTACTCATTTTTCCGGCAGGAGGACGAACTTGACGAAGCGCTTGGAGTCGAGGTACAGCTGAGCCGCCTCCTGGATCCGCCGGGCGGTCAGGTTTTTGACCAGCTCGTCGTACGCGCCCATCAGACCGCCGATATCCTCGCCGCTTTGATCACGCTGGCTGATTCCGGCCATCCAATAGGCATTCTGCTTCAGACTCGTTTCGCGGGTGCGAATGAACTGCTCCTTCACCTTCGCGAGGTCGGCCTCGTTCGGCCCGACGTTCCGGAGCGAATCGATCACCCTCATCGTGCGCGCCCACAACCTGTCGACGTTGTCCGGGGACGAGGTGTACGCGATCTGGATCGTGTACTCCGAGCGGGGGATCTTGCTGCCACTGCCGTTGAGATTGGGACTGTAGGTGCCGCCCATTTCCTGCCGAAGCGCGTCGGTGAGCCACATCTGCGCCAACGTCGTCAATCCGAGTAACGCGACTCGGGTTTCAGGCTTGTAGACGAACGGGCCCGTGAACAACGCCACCGTTATCGACTGCGGAGCGGTGCCTTTCCGTAGAACTTTCTCGACGACGCCGCTCGGCGGAGAATCGCCGACGTCCCTCCAGCTCTCGACACGTCCCGTCGAGGGCAGCGACGCCAGATATTTCTCGACAAGCGGCTTCAGCAAATCGAGCGTGACATTACCGACGAAGACAAAGGTGAAATCGCCCGCGTTCGAGAATCGATCCTTGTAGATCTCGAGGGCTCGTTGCGGGTTGATTTCCGCCAGCGTCGCCGCCGAAAGAGGCCGGGCGCGGACATTGTGCTGCGTCATCGTCACGGCAATGGTATCACGCAGCGCGAACTGTGGATTGGCGCCGCGATTGGCGACGTTCGCGTCCAATTGCGCCCTCATGGCCAACCACGCGGCAGTATCGAGTCGCGGCGCGGTGAAGCGGAGGTAGACGAGCTGGAAGAGCGTTTCGAGGTCCCTTGGTGACGCGTTGCCCGCGAGCCCCTCGGTCGTCGCCGAAATCGTCGGAGTGACGTTGGCCGCTTTTCCCGCCAGCTTTTTTCCGAGATCGGTGGCGTTGAGCTTCCCGACCCCGCTGGCTTGCACGATGGCGCTCGCCTGACTGGCGGACATATAATCCGCGTCGGATACCACGGAGGTACCTCCGGGACTGTACGCGCTGAATAACACTTCGTCGGCTTTGAAATCCGTCGGCTTGACGAGCACTCGCGCGCCGTTGGACAGCTTCCATTCAGTCACGCCGGCGACGTCGATCGTCCGCGTGTTGACAACCTTGCCCGGCGCCGGCACGCGGTCGAGCAGTGGCTGGTCGGTGACGGACTCCGTGTATGCCGTCACGGGCACCTTCGACACACGGTCGAACATCGCGAGAATCTGGGCTTCGGTCGGAACAGCGACGCCAGCCTTTTTCGGCACCGTGATCAATGCAACCCGATCCTCATCTCTGATCCAGGCGCGACCGGCGTTGTTGACGTCGGCCACGGTAATCTCGGGAACGAATCGCCGGACCATGTCGTACTCGGCTTGCACGCCGGGGATGTCTTCTTGGTCGAGGAAGTTTCTCACCAGTTCTCCGACTTCATCCCTGGAGCTCGTCTTGTTTCGCTCGGCGTACATCTGCTCCCAGCGGCGGAGCGTGTTGTCTTTGGCACGCTGGAGCTCGGAGGGCAAGAACCCGAACTGATCGACCCGTCTCGCCTCGGTGAGAACGGCTTCGGCCCCACGCTCGACCCCGCCATCCTTCACGTTCGCGGTGAAGAAGAGCCCGGACACGTCGCGGGCGAAGAAGGGCCCGACGCCCACGGCCGCGGAGAGGAAGGGTGCATCCGGCTGCTGCGCGACTTCGCGGAGGCGGGCGTTCAACATTTCCGAATAGAGACCCTCGGCAATCTGCGTGCGATAGTCACCAAAGGTGGCGACGATCTTGCGCGGATGCTTGTATCCGATGGTCACGCTCGAGGCGGTCGCTTCGACGTCGGAGGTGATCGCGATGAGCGGCGTCGTATTGTCTGGAACGGCGACAGCGACGCGTGGGCGCGCGCCCGCCGCTGCGCGTGGAATTGCGCCGAAATGCTGCTTGATCATCGATTCGACCTGCGCGACGTCGAAATCGCCGACGGCGACGACCGCCATCAGATCGGGTCGATACCAATCCTGATAGAAGCGACGAAGCACCGACGGTTGCGCCTGCTGAATGCTGACATCGGTGCCAATCGGAAGGTGCGTCGCATACTTGGAATCCTTGAGTACGATCGGGATGAACGAGCGTCGCATCCGCTCGGTCGCGCCAAGACCAGCGCGCCATTCCTCGAGCACGACGCCACGCTCGTTGACGACCGCGGTTGAATCGAAGACCTGGCCGTGCGCCCAATCCTCGAGGATGAGGAAGGCGGTCTCCAGAAGCCGCGTCGTATCGGTGGGAACCGAGAGCTGGTAGACCGTCTCGTCAAACCCCGTATAGGCGTTCAGGTCCGCGCCAAACCGGACGCCAGTCGACTCGAGGTACTTGATGAGATCATTCTTCTTGAAATGGGTCGTTCCATCGAACGCGGTATGCTCGACGAAATGGGCATAGCCCAGCTGATCCGAATCCTCGAGAATCGATCCGGCGTTCACCGCGAGCCGCAGCTCGGCGCGCTTCGCCGGCTCGGCGTTCTTGCGGATGGAGTAGTGCAGCCCATTGGGAAGAACTCCAACGATGAACTCCGGTCCGACGCCGAGTTTCTGGGTGAGCGGCGGAAGGGGCGCGGGGGGTTGCTGCGCGGCGAGAGGGAGCGCGACAGCGCAACCAAGCGAGACGATGGCAAGAATTGTTGCGCGCTTCATTTGGAGCTCCGTTGGTGGCGAAATGGCGAGGCTGCAAGACGTCAGCTGGACCATACGCTCGGGGTCGAGGCCCGCAAGGGCCTTTCCACGATCACGCCGTCTTGCGTTGCTTCTTGAGAAGGGTCTTGAGGTATTGGCCGGTGTAGCTCTGCGGAACCGCGGCGACATCCTCGGGAGTCCCGGCGGCGACGATCGTGCCTCCGCGAGTCCCGCCCTCGGGGCCGAGGTCGATGATCCAGTCAGCGGTCTTGATGACGTCGAGGTTGTGCTCGATGACGAGTACCGTGTTGCCGCGCCCGACCAGGCGATGGAGGACGTCGAGCAGCAGGCGAACGTCCTCGAAATGCAGCCCGGTGGTCGGTTCGTCGAGAATGTAGAGCGTGCGCCCAGTGTCTCGCTTCGACAGCTCGGTCGCCAGCTTCACGCGCTGTGCTTCACCGCCAGACAGCGTCGTCGCGCTCTGTCCAAGATGGACGTAGCCAAGCCCGACGTCGTCGAGCGTTTGCAGCTTCTGCCGGATGCGCGGCTGGTTCTCGAAGAACTCCAGGGCGTCCGAGACCGTGAGGTCGAGGACATCGGCGATGGACTTGCCCCGGAAGTGCACTTCGAGCGTTTCGCGGTTGTAGCGTTTGCCCTTGCACACCTCGCACGGCACGAACACGTCCGGCAGGAAGTGCATCTCGATTTTCACGAGTCCGTCACCCTGGCAAGCCTCGCAGCGGCCGCCTTTCACGTTGAACGAAAATCGGCCGGGTCCGTAGCCGCGGATCTTCGCCTCCGGAAGCTCGGTGAACAGCTCGCGAATCGGCGTAAAGAGACCGGTGTAGGTCGCCGGATTGGAGCGCGGCGTGCGGCCGATCGGACTCTGATCGATGTCGATGACTTTGTCGATGTGCTGCAAGCCGGCGATGCGCTTGTGCGCGCCCGGCAGGACGCGCGCTCGGTAGAAGTGTCTCGCGAGCGCTCGGTGGAGGATGTCTTCGATCAACGTCGATTTGCCGGAGCCGGACACTCCCGTGACGGCGACGAACAGGCCGAGCGGGATCTCCACGGACAGGTTCTGGAGATTGTGTTCCTTCGCGCCCTCGACGCGAATCACCAGCCGCGGATCCACCGGCCGGCGGGTTTCGGGAACCGCAACCTCGAGGTCGCCCTTGAGATACAGCCCGGTGAGGGAGTTCGAGTTGTTGATGATGTCGTCGACACTGCCTTCGGCGATGACGAGGCCGCCGTGCTTTCCGGCGCCCGGGCCGAGATCGATCACGTGGTCAGCCGCTCGCATCGTCTCTTCGTCGTGCTCGACGACGATAACGGTGTTGCCGAGGTCGCGGAGCATCTCGAGCGTCTTGAGCAGCTTCGCGTTATCGCGTTGGTGAAGGCCGATCGAAGGCTCGTCGAGGATGTACAACACGCCGACGAGTCGTGATCCGATCTGCGTCGCCAGCCGAATCCGCTGCGCCTCACCGCCCGAGAGCGATTCCGCGGCCCGTCCGAGCGTGAGATAGTCGAGCCCAACGTCGACGAGAAAGCGGAGCCGTTCGCGGACCTCCTTGAGGATGGGTCCCGCGATCTCCGGATCGAGACCGGGATGGGCACCGTCGCGAATCGGAATCGAATCGAAGAACTGGAGCGATTCCGTGATCGCCAGCTCGGTCACTTCGCCGATGTTCCGATCATGGATGGTCACGGCAAGGACTTCGCGCTTGAGGCGCCGGCCTCCGCACGCGTTGCACGGAACCACGATCATGAAGCCCTCGAGCTCCATCCGCACGGCGTCCGACTCGGACTCGTTGTAGCGCCGCTCGATGTTCGTGAGCACGCCCTCCCACCGTGTCTCACCCTTCGCCGACGTGTCGCCGTGAATCAGGGCGGTCTGCACCGCCACCGGCAGCTCGCCCCACGGACTATTCAGATCGAATTTGAGCTGACGCGCGAGGGCCGGCAGGAGAATCTTGCGCAGATGCCCGCTCGGCTCACCCCACGGGAGGATGACGCCTTCGAGAATCGAGATGCTTGGATCGCCGAGCAGCAGATCTTCGGAAACACGGCGACGGGTTCCGAGGCCGCCACAGGTCGGACAGGCGCCGAATGGCGAGTTGAACGAGAAGTGCCGCGGTTCGAGCTCCGGGAGCGAGATGCCGCAGACCGCGCAGCCAAACTTCTCGGAGAACATTTCCACTGATTTGCCATCGGCCGTGGCCACCTCGGCGATACCGTCCGCCAGGCGGAGCGCCGTCTCGATCGAGTCGCTCAGCCGACTACGATCCTCGGCCTTTACGCTCAGACGATCGACGACCACAGAGATGCTATGATTCTGACGCCGATTCATCTTCGGCGGATCAGCGACTTCGATCAGCTCGCCGTCAACCCAGGCCCGCACGAAACCCTGCTTGCGCACGCTCTCGAACAGCTCGCGGAACTCCCCTTTGCGCTCCTGGACGAGGGGCGCCCGGACTTCGATCTTGGAATCCGGCTCCCAGGTCAAGACGACATCGGCGATCTGGGCAGGACTCTGGCGCTGAACGGACCGACCGCAGTTGGGGCAATGTGGCGTGCCGGCCCGCGCGTAAAGCAGCCGCAGATAGTCGTAAATCTCTGTGACAGTGCCCACCGTGGACCGCGGGTTGTGTCCGGCGCTTTTTTGCTCGATGGAGATTGCCGGCGACAACCCTTCAATCGAGTCGACGTCCGGCTTTTCCATCAAGCCGAGGAACTGGCGGGCGTAGGCGGACAGCGACTCGACGTACCGGCGCTGCCCTTCGGCATAGATCGTGTCGAAGGCCAACGAGGATTTACCGGATCCAGACAACCCGGTGATGACGGTCAGGCGGTCGCGGGGAATCCTGACGTCGATGTTTCGGAGATTGTGCTCGCGGGCTCCGCGAACAATCAGCGCATCTTCTGCCATAGCCAGGGTAAGCTGAGGCCAAGCGCGGCGGCAGACAAGCGGGCGCGCGTGGTTAAATTGTTCGGTCCCTCCTCCCTTCAGCTTGATGCCTCACACCGATGCCATCGTCGTTCTGACCACAGTCGCGTCGGAGGACGAAGCCGTTCGCTTTGTCCGCGCACTGCTGGACCGCCGGATCATCGCCTGCGGGACGCTGCTGCCGGGTGCCCGGTCTCTCTACCGATGGCAGGGCAAGACGGCCGACGAGCGAGAAGTCGTGATCATGCTCAAGACCCGGTCCGGTTGCCTCAACGCATTGCGGACCGCGTTCGGTGAGCTGCACCCCTACAAGGTGCCGGAGCTCCTCGCGCTCCCGGTCGAAGCCGGGACGGAGAAGTATCTGGAGTGGATCAGCGGTGAAACGACGCTTGCTCTCGCGTAACCCATCGTGGCGACGAGCGTTCCCGGAGTAGCGCGGCGGCGGTCTGGCCGGCGCCTTACCGCCATCGCCGTGCTCACCTTATGGGTCGCCGGGCTGGGCGTGTTGGCGCACCGACAGCTGTTTCGCCCGCATCTCGAGCAACTCGCCGAGGCGGCACTTCGCGTCAATCAGGCCACCGTCTTCTTCGGCGTCAGTCGGGACAGCGGCCTGGTGGGCTATGCGTCGTCCATCATCGATACGACGACGACGTCGATCACGATCACCGACTATCTGGTGACGGAGATCTCGGGTCCGCGTCCACGCTCGACGTCGCGGGCGAAGATCACTCTGACGCGGACGCTCAAGCTACGCGAATTCGAGTCGAGCGTTCTATCGAACAGCGTCGACATTCGTACGTCGGGCACGGTGTTCGGCGACACGGCGATGACCTATACCGTCACCAGCGGCACCAAGCCGCCGACGGAGCGGACGATCAAGCTCGATGGCGTCGTTCTGCTACCCCAGCTCGTGCCCTTGGCGATCGCCCTGACGAAACCGCCCGCCGTCGGGGAGACCTACACGTTCCCTGTCTTCGACCCGGCGCGGCAGGAAGTCGTGTTGGTACGGTCGACGATCCAGGCCGAATCGGTGTTCGTGCTTCCGGACAGCGCAAAGCTGGATTCGACGACGAACCGGTGGGTCGTGGCCAAAGCGGATTCGGTGCGTGCGTGGCGGGTGACGTCAACGGCGGGCGGCTTCAACGGATGGCTCGACGAAGGTGGACTGGTCGTCAAGACCGTCGAGCTCGGGTCCAACGTCGACCGGCTGACGCCCGAGCTGTCGTTCGATAACTGGGTGCTGACCACAACGGAGCGCCGCCTGCGTTCGCTGCCCCCGTCTCAACGACCGCCGGGATGGAAACCGTTCGACGCTTCTCCTCCTCAACGTGGCGGACGGCCGCCGAATCCATGATCGAGCTGTCGGGGCTGACGAAAAAGTACGGGTCGTTCACGGCGGTCGACGCCATCGATCTGACCGTTGGACGGGGCGAGCTGCTTGGACTGCTCGGACCCAACGGCGCGGGCAAGACGACGACGCTGCGGATGATCGCCGGGATTTTGCGGCCGACCGCGGGCCGTGTGCGCATTGGCGGCGTCGACGTCTGGGAGGATCCGGTCGCCGCCAAGATGAAGCTCGGGTTCATCCCTGACCGGCCGTTCATCTATGAGAAGCTCACCGGCGCCGAGTTCCTGCGATTCGTGGCGGGCCTGTTCGGGCAGGACGGGCCGGTAATCGAACATCGCTCTCGCGAGCTGATGGCCCTGTTCGATCTCGAGGAGTGGCGCGACGAGCTCGTGGAAAGTTACAGCCACGGCATGCGACAGAAGCTGATCATCTCGAGCGCCTTTATCCATCGGCCGGACGCGATCGTCGTCGATGAGCCGATGGTGGGGCTCGACCCGAAGGCGGCGCGCATTCTCAAGGACATGTTTCGCGAATACGTGCAGCGCGGCCATACGGTCGTCATGTCGACGCACACCCTCGAGGTGGCGCAGGCGATGTGCGATCGCGTGTGCATCATGCAGAACGGCGGGGTCCTCGATGCGTGACGCCGATCTCCTCGGACCTGGCGGACCTGCGCGGATCGCGGAGCCAGCGCTCGTGACCGTGGACGTCCAGGGCATGGTGGAACCGAATCCGTCGGTCTGGCACCTGCTGTCGCCGAAGTGGAAGTCGGCCCGCGCCCGCTCGCGGCCGGAGCAGCGGAGAGGACCATGGCGAGCGATTCTGCTTGGAGCGCTCGGAATCATTTTCTGGGCGTTCATCTTCGGCGTGCTCTACCGATTGCTGCTCTATTTCAAGGGCGTGCCTGAGATCGGCGAGCTGCTCGCGGGAAAGTTGCTCGGCCTGATCCTCGTGGGCTTCTTCGCCATCCTGTTGCTGTCGAACGTGATCACGGCGCTGTCGAGCTTCTTTCTCGCGCGCGACCTCGACCTGCTCGTCTCGGGCCCCGTGGACTGGCTGAACCTTTACGTCGCCAAGTTGTTCGAGACGATGCTCCACTCGAGCTGGATGGTCGTGTTGATGGCGGTGCCGATGTTCTCCGCGTTCGGCATCGTATACGACGGCGGCCCGTTCTTTCCTCTCGTCGTGGTCGGGACGTTCCTGCCGTTCCTTCTCATTCCGGCGGTCGTCGGCAGCGCGATCACGCTGATCCTCGTCAACGTGTTCCCCGCTCGCCGGACGCGCGACATCCTGAGCGTGATCGCCGTCCTGACGGCTGGCGGCGTCGTTCTCTTGTTTCGCGTCGTCAGGCCCGAGCGATTGGCGCGGCCGGAGGGCTTCCGGTCCCTCGTCGACTTCGTCGCCGTGCTGCGGACACCGACCTCGCCGTTTCTTCCCAGCGAATGGCTGCAGCGAACGTTGATGGGCTGGCTGACGCATCAAAGCGAGGCGCTGCCGCCGTACCTGCTGTGGACGACCGCCGCATCGGCCGTCGTGATCGGCGCGCTGATCCAACGCTCCTACTATATGAAGGGATTCAGCAAGGCGCAGGAGAGCGGGCAGCAGTGGGCCCGGTCGGGCATCATCGGCCGCGCCACGGCGCGCGCGCTCAGTCCGTTTGGTGTTACGAGGCGGGAGCTCGTGTTGAAAGAGCTCCGGTTGTTCTTCCGCGACACGACGCAATGGTCGCAGCTGATTCTGCTCGCGGTGCTGATCGTCGTCTACGTTTTCAACATCAAGTATCTGCCACTGAAGGGAGAAGGCGTGACGTTCTTTCTCATCAACGTGGTGCCGTTCCTGAACCTCGTGCTCGCCGGCTTCGTGCTCGCGTCGATCGCGGCGCGGTTCATCTTTCCGTCGGTGAGCCTGGAGGGCCGGACGCTCTGGCTCTTGCGATCGAGTCCGTTGTCGGTCGAGCAGCTCCTCTGGGCCAAATATTGGGTGGGGACCTTGCCGCTGCTCATTCTGGCGCTGGCGATCGTCACCATCACGAACTCACTGCTGGAGGTAAGTGAGTTCATGTTCTGGGTGTCGACACTGACCATCACCCTCATGACCTTTGGCCTGTCCGGCCTGGCGATGGGCTTCGGGACGATGTTCCCCCAGTTCGAGACGGAGAACGCCGCGCAGATTCCGACGTCGTTCGGCGGCCTGCTGTTCATGATGGCCTCGGTCGCGCTCATCGCCGGCGTCGTGATCGCCGAGGCGCGGCCGGTCTATGGGTACCTCCGCGCGATTGCCTTCGATGAGCCGGCATCACCCGCAGAGATGATCGTCGGCTTTGGCATCGCGGCGTTGATCTGCGTGGCGGCGACCGTCATACCCATTCGCGTCGCACGGAACCAGTTGGAGCGGATGGAGAGCTAAGCGGCCAATCGGTGTCCGCAATCGATGCAGTAGCGAATTCCTGACGCGGTGACGGACGTGCCACAGCTGTCGCACTTGCCGGGAAGGAATCCGCCGCAATTCGAGCAGTAGATCGCGTCCACTTCAGGGCGGATTCCGCACATGGCGCAGGTCGGATGCGCGGCGCGATAGGCACGCACTGCCGCTTCCACGGGATCATCGGCCGCCGCGGGCGCACGTCGCGCGGCGGCGCGCATCGCCGCAAGCGCCTGGGTCGCGTACCGCTCACGAAGGGCCGCGTAGTCGAGATCCGACAGCTTGCCCGTCGCACGATCGAACTCGATCTCCCGCAGAGCGGCGATCGACAGGTCGGGAGCGGAGGGCAATTCTCGCCGCGCCGCCGTCGCGCGAGTCGCATGCGTCACGCCCGTGACGAGCGGTGCCAGCACGAACGCCAGAACCGCGAGTGCGAGGATCGTTCCGAGTACGAGCGCTCCGATCATGCGTCGTCGCGGATGGCGGCGTCGAGTCGCGCCAGTTCTTCGGCAGTCCCGTGAATCGCCGGTGCCGCCACCGGCGCGGGCGCTCGACTCCCCCACCCCCGCAGCACCACGACGACCGCGATCGCGCCGGCGCCAAGCGCAACGAACGGTGCGACGTAGCCGAGGAGATTGAATCCACGCGCGCGGGGCGCCATCAACGCTCGCTCGCCGTAGGTGTCGACGAACGAATCGAAGATCTCCTGCGCCGAATAGCCGCCCTCGACGAGCGATTTGATATCGGCATGCATCGCCGGGGAGACCTCGCAGCTGAAGTCGGTGGTACGGCAGGTGTAGACATCGAGCGTACAGCCGCATTGACACCGCAGATGGTGCTCGAGCTCATCACGATCCGCGTCCGTCATCGACGGATGGGCACTGGGCTTCGGCGGGCGCCGAACCGATTGCGCCGCGTTCTGATCCATTGCGCCCAGATTGGACGCGTTTCCAACCTGCGGCTGTCCGGTGGCGCTTTGCCCGTGCAGTCGTTGTCCGGCGATGCTCGCCGCGATCACCCCTCCCGCGCGCGCGAGGAACGTCCGGCGTTTCATACCCCGGCCAGCGCGGGCTCGTCGCTGTCGACCGCTCCCGGCGCGAGCACCGATACGTATCCGCTCTGGGGACGCCGTCGTTCCGCTTGCGGCCACATGACGATCAGGCCACCGATCATCATCACGAATCCGCCGATCCAGACCCAGAGCACGAGCGGGTTGAACGAGATTCGAATCTCCGCCGCCTCGCCCGGTCGAGGGCTGAAACACCTGCTCGCCCCGGCTGTCGAAGTAGGTCCGCTTCTCGGGCCGCATGACCCTCAGCAAGTGGCCGTCGCGCGACGTCTCCAGCCCGAGCGACAACACCTCGGTGTTCTGTCGCTTGGACAGGGACAGCCCCTGGCTGACGAAATGCCAGCGATGACCATAGGGATCAGTGATATCGTGCGACTCGCCCCGCTTGAGCGTGACGTCATAATCCACCTTGAACGCCAGACCAGCGAATGCGGCGAATAGCATCACGATGCCGGCATGGACGATGTAGCCGCCGTAGCGGCGACGGTTGCGTGCCACGAGATGAAGAAAGGCCGGCGCGAGGGCTTCGCCGTGGATGTTGCGCCGAGCGCCGACTCCCTTATAGAACTCCTGGATGATTGTTCCGGAGACGAAGCCGCACAGGGTATACGCGATGAGCGCGTGCACCGACCGCATGCCAAGCCCGAAAAGAACGACGCCGATGACGACCCCGAGTCCGGAGGGAAAGGCGAATTGGCGCCGAAGGTTCGAGATCGACGCGCGGCGCCAGGCGATGAGCGGTCCGATGCCGGTGAGGGCGAGGAGCAGCAAGCCGAGAGGGATGTTGACGGTGTTGAAGAAGGGAGGGCCTACCGTGATTTTCTTCTCGGCACCCGTCGCCCACTGCGAGAGAATCGGGAACAGCGTTCCCCACAGCACGGCGAAGGCAATGCCGACGAGGACGAGATTGTTGTACAGGAACGCCGCCTCTCGGCTGGCCATGCTCTCGAGCTCGGCCGTCGCCTCCAGGTTCCGTAGCCGCGTCGCGACGAGATAGATCGTGACCGCGGTCGAGAGGATCGTGAACGCCGCGAACCAGGTGCCGATCGGCGATTGCGCAAAGGCGTGCACGCTC
>WNFI01552315.1_pt1 | contig 29813 bp, 32 predicted proteins | sample 5400471 | NCBI WGS metagenome assembly WNFI01 (sample SAMN13153348, study PRJNA577476) | soil metagenome | isolation source: 100 cm saprolite on Douglas fir-dominated hillslope | place: USA:California | collected 2013-09-17
ATGGCTACAAAACAAGAGATATTAAAAGACAAATTAGCGGATTACCTCTCCGCGGACAAAGCAGGTAAAAGTCAGTTGTTAGATCATTTAACTACAGTTACCGGGATGCATCGGTTTGCTGTAATCAGGCGATTAAATGAACTTGGGCAAAGAAGTCCGTATTGGCAACCTCGACACCTTGGACGAAAAGAAGTTTACGATGGCAGAGTCACGGTTGCTCTAAAGGAAGTCTGGGATGATTTGAATTGTATCTGCGCCGAACGATTGCATCCTCAAATCGCAGAACATGTATCAGTGCTTAAGCGATGCCAAGAATGGGATCATGCTGCTGATACTACAACACTGCTACTGGAAATGAGCCTGGGAACCATGAAGGATCGCTTAGAAGCTTTCCCAAAGATTAGTGGTGGCAAATCAGCCACTAAGCCATCTATGCTCAAAGAGCTAGTTCCGATCAGATCCGGTCCTTGGAAGAATCCTGCTCCCGGCTTTGGCGAAGTCGATACCGTGGCCCATTGTGGCACGACTTTGCTGGGAGATTACGCATATACAGTGCAATATACCGATATTGCTACAATCTGGACATTGCTTGCTGGACAGTGGAACAAAGGGATGATCGCAACCAAAGAAAGTTTAAAATCTATCCAAGCCCGATGCCCGTTCGACCTCAAAGGCTTTGACTTTGATTCCGGCACGGAGTTCATCAATGACCAAGTGGTAGTCTGGTGTCTATCAAAAGGTAATAAAAATTTTCTCTTTGCATTGGCTGCGGTCTTTGTATTACTTTGTGCTTTGATTTTAATTTCAGTTTCCAATATTCAGTTAAACAATACACTAGTAGCTATAGTGATGACTTTTTTTGTTTTATCCTTAGTTTATTTTGTTGGTTTTTATAAAAAGCTGGGAGAAAGAGTAGATAGACAGGTGGCTACAATAATGGGATGGAAATACCAAACCGATAGTTCCGCAACCTTACTTCAAGGATGCAGTTTTTATGCGGGTAACAATGATAAAATTGATTATATGTTTTCTGGAAATTTTAATGAAGCAATTTTTAATTTAGGGCAGTATACCAAAGCTTTGGATAAAAGAAGAGCCGTATCTATTTTATTTATGCAGTTTAGTATTGAAAAAAAGCTTGAACCAGTAGAAGTATTTTTTACAGAGCATATACCGACTTGGCTGAAGAGTACAATAAAAACCGAGTCAGATGATTTCGATAAAGCATTTACAGTCCGAGCAAACAATATACAAGATGCTTTATATGATCTCAATCCAAAAGTTATGGAAAAAATGTTAGCAGCAAAAAAAGAAATGCGGGCACCTTTAGATATTGAATTGCGGCCAAATAATATTTTTTTCTCAGGAACATTACAACACCCACTTAAAACAAGCCAAGAATATATTGGCTTTTGGGATCTAGTCAGAAACAGAATATCAGAACAGACATTGAACCTACGAAAACAGCAATTGCTGGACAGTCTAAATGACGCTTACAAAATATATCGGGCTTTTAACTGAAAAGTGACTTTATGGTTTACATCTTGTATAATAGCTTTAATTAAGCTTCAGCAATGAAAAAACTATTATTATTAATTCCAGCTGTGTTTCTGATTGCCGCTGGCTGTAATAAGACAAGCAACACTAGCTCCCCTAACTCATTACAGCAACAGACAAATCAATCAGGAACGCAATCTAATCAGTCGTCAACAATAACTCCCAAATCATCAAATACACAATTTACAGAGACCCCGTCTTTGGCGATGACGCAAGGAACTTATTCTCTACAGAGGGCTATACTTACAGCCATTGATATTTACTATGGAGACAATAAAAAATTGCCGAAAAAATATAACGATTTAGTAACTGCTGGTCTATTAACATACAGCCAGTCCGATATAAGTTTTCTTTCATACCTGCAATATAATTACATAAGCGATAAACAGATTGATGTATGCTTAAAATTTAAGGTTGATCCAAATACAGGACATACACAATGTAAAAGCTATGTTGCAGGCCAAAGTAATGGAAATTAACTATTTAATTAAAAAAATACTTATGCAAGAATTAAAGAAATCTGCCAACTGGAACATTGCAGCCACTCACTATCTTACAAATGTTTTTTGTTATCATACTGATATAATTTTTAACTACTTTATTTATGGAAGATGAAAGAAAATTTCCTGGTCAGCGCAAGGAGATGGAGGAAGAACTTGCAAAATTAAGGCGTCATTATTCTGATATGAATTACGATCTAGAAAATGGCAGATATCCTCAAGGGGTTCCTCCAGAATACCATACTGAGATGGAAGAAACTAAAAGAGAAATTGAAAGGCTAGAAGGTTACATAAAAGAAGAATCCAGAGTTCCATCTGCCAACGACGAAAAAGAAGATGAAACTAAAAAAGAATAAATGTCTCTAACTATAACTAAATAAGTTTTCCACCTGTCTCGACTTGCCCTGCCAAGATCAAACATTCAGACATCACGCTGCAACTCGCAGTTAGTTTATAGAAAACGTGCTAAGAATAGAATTGATGTAATTTTGGTTATTGTTTACGGCCATCCCTGTGGTGCATCCGTCAAAGTTAATCACTACGATGTTATTGCCATTATGTCCTTGACCTAAATTTGAAGGAGCTATAATCGTGCCTCCAGGAACAAAGTAATAGATTTGGGTGCAACCGTTTTTATTTAGAATAAGTTGGTTTCCTGATTTGTTACCAACAGTAACTGGTGTCAGTGTTCCTGAACCGAAAAGTTGGGTTACAGGGACTTTGCTTATATCATTGTAATCCAGTAGCAAAGATACGTTCATAGAGCCAGCCTTGCCCTGACCTGCAAACATACCCGCAAACCAATATCGCTTATTTCCAATGGTCGTATACTGCGTAAAAGTAGGACAAGTTCCAATCCCGCATTTGGATAGTGAGTCATAAACATCAAAGAGATTTGCTGGATAGCTAAATGTTACTCCGTAATTACTACCTGAAAAATTAGTCCAAGTTGATTTATCTGTGGCCGCTGGCAGTGTCGCATTAGCGTATTGTGGATTGGTACTTTCAATCGTTTGATTAGATGACTGACCAGTTGAGGACATATTCTTTTTGCCTTTATAGACTGCGAAAACTATAGCGAGTATCAGGACTACCCAAAGGGTTACGAAAAGAATTATAACTCTGCGGGTTAGTATTTTTTCTGGATGGCCGTTGCTATCTCTTTTCGGCAACAATGCCATAATTAGCAATCCTAAAAACGAAAGTATAAGCCCGAGCACCCATCCAAGCCCTGCTCCATAGCCTTTTTCTTTGGAATATCTCGCTACACCTCGGCCGATTAAAAACCAACTTATAATCGGAAACAGCCAAACAATGAACACCATAAGAATTGTCAGAGAACCAAGCAGTTGGAATTGACCACCGCTTTGGGCTCCATTCTTGGCTATATAATTCAACACGAGAATGTTATTGAGAGTTACCAAACCAAAGGATATAATCGGCAAGAGAAGCCCCCAAATCAAGTCTTTCTCACCTTTGACAGGTGCTCCAGAATTAGGGCTGGGAACAGCAGCACTCTGCGAGGAACCCGACCCAAGTGCACTATCCACGTCAGGTTGGTTCCATCCTTGAGATAGTAAAGTCTGTCTAATTTCACTGTCAGAAATACCCGAAGCACGTGATTGGCTTATATAAGCCTGCAATTCAGGGGTAACCATATAGTTTTTTGTATCCGAACTCATTTTAATTGTTGGCTTAATCATACGAAATTGCTAACGTTTTGTAAATAAAAGATGGGTAAAGAATTACTTTCCCGCAGATCATCAAGATTCTTATTTCAAACAAGTGACCATAGAATTATAACGGTACAGAAAACAACTAAACCTGAATCTTAGTTTTGTATATGGATTAAAATAAATTCAGGGGTTTAAAGCTTCCCCCTCTGTTCTTTCTAAAAAATCCGCTGCTTTAAAAATCTTCGGCTCGAACCTGTTTTTAAAAAATAGAAGAATTGAGTTTAACCTTACAAATCAATGGAATGCAGTTAAAGTTGTGGCGCAAGAAAAGCTAAGAATGAAACTACGAAAAGAATAATATCCAAAATGACATAAGTCAGAATCTTCTGAAAGAATTTCTTCCAGAATTTCTTAGGACTCAAGGGGAATTGTTTCATCGTGTCAGTGATTGAATCCAGAATCAACTTTCTCCTGTAATAGGTGATTTTTGTTTTATGGACTTACCTCACCGTCACTTGCACACAACAACTGCTCCGAAATTTTATTGACTGACGCGATTTAGATTTTGCCTGAATGTATAATTTTGAGGATCAAGTTGAATTGCTTTGTTGAACTCCTCAATACCTTGTTGTTTTTGTCCGTTATCAATATAAGCAATCGCCAATTCGTTATGAGCCCACGGATTAGTTGCATCTAAGCTCACGGCTTTTTTTGCGTAGATTAATTCCTGTTTATAATTTCCTTCGGCTGATTTTATTGCACCAAGCGTCACGTAAGGCCCAGAATCGGTCGGATCTAGGGACACGGACAACAACTCTTCTTTTTCCGCTTCAGAGTTCATTGCATTTTTATAATATGCGACCCCAAGCCAATAATGAGCATTGGCCAGTTCTATATCTCCCTTTGCCTCCGAAAGAGCTTTTTTTGCTTGGACAGTCATTGCATCATATTGACCCTCAGACCAGAGCAGTCTTGTTTGCTCAATATCTTTTATAAAATTATTCGTATTTGTCTGTGTGTGCTGAACTGTTTGCGGAGCTACATTAGTATTATAAGTTGTTGTGAAATGGATTTTGGGAACCAACAAGAACATTAATATTAAACATATCGCTATACCTAAAATGTTGATCGCGATTATGCCTAGAATTGATGGGACTATTTTTTGATTTTCCATATTTTTATAAGCCGGTTGAGGATGATTTAGTATTGAGCGTTATATCATTTATAATTGATACTAATTCTTGACCTTTTGCCAATGGCTGACCAGGAATAGTTATGCCATTTCCTCCACCCTGCGAGTTCATGGAATACCCAACCGCAGTCGCATTCTCAATCCTCACCGTCGAAAGTCCTAGAATCCGTTCAATAAGGCCTTGACTGATTTTGACATCCTGTATGGCTTTGTAAGGTACGTGACGCTCTTCCTGGCTAATAATACCTTGCTTGAGAGTTATGTATTCTGGTCCAAATGTAAATTTAAAATTGTGCTTCCAAATCACCATTCCGATAATGTGCGCGAGTGTACTTATAAACCATATTGCTAAATAAATCATAAATACTCTACCTGTGCTGTCTTTAGAAATAAGACTTGTCCAAAGAATAATCAGGATAAAAATTGCAGAGAATATATTACCCAAAATTTGTGGTGCGTACCAAAGACCGCTTATCGGATAAACTTGTTCTGAAATTGCGGTATACGCAGTATTTGTTATTTGTTGAGCCGGCGTTGTTTGTGACTGTAGAGTTGCTGGAGGAGACACATTTGCATATCCTTGCACTCTTTCCAATAACATTTTTTTCAAGCCTTCTGCCGCAATTTTGTCAACGCCGTCAATATGCGATGCGATGGCTGAACCACTGGTTGCGCTCGCGATGTGGACATCGTATAGCCCAAAAATACGATCCAGAATATCCTGATCTACATATACATCTTGAATTTTTTGGTATTGAACATGTATTTCGACTGGCTGGAATACCCCTTTTTTAATTGTGATAAAGTTATCAGAACAATCGTAATAATAACGAAGAATGTACACGCGCAAATAGAGACTGTAAGGAAGAATGATAAATAATAGAAATAATAAAGTTAACCCAGCAAGGATAACTATACCGAGCGAGAAAAAAGCCCACTTATCTTGTGGCGCAAGAAAAGCTAAGAATGAAACTACGAAAAGAATAATATCCAAAATGACATAAGTCAGAATCTTCTGAAAGAATTTCTTCCAGAATTTCTTAGGACTCAAGGGGAATTGTTTCATCGTGTCAGTTATTAAGTCATTTCCCATTGTTTATTTCTTAATCGCAAGCAATTTACCTAATAATAGCAGAATTATATAAACCTTACCATTCCTTCTCCTTCTCATTTTTGTTGGGTCTTTGGTTTTCTGGTTTATTGGGGTTTTGGTCTAAGTAGTTTTTTTGTTAGTTAATTGTATTTAGTTTGATTTAAGTTATTTTAGTATATATGTATCTTCTTATATATATCTTATAGGTTTAGTAGTATCTGGTTCCTGGTTTGATTATTCATAGCAGTTTTCACTCCCTCTCTTTATATATAAAGAGTAGGGAGGTAGTGATTTTTTGAGATTCAGGCTTAGTTAAGCCATAAATCAGACCTAAAGCGTGTAAACACGCTTACACGCTTTTAGAGTGCTTCTACATCCCTGGAATTAGTTGATTTTTCCATGATCTCTGGGTTAAAGGCAAGGGACTTATTGAGGAGCAGATAGAGCCTATCTCCAATCATTTATCAAAAAAACCCACAAATTTAATAAATCATCCACTAGTGTTATACTTTAGTCATGCGTAAAGAACTAAAAATAAATATTGGCACGGCTTTCTTAACCCTATTATTTATCCTCGTAATTGGGAAGAGTACCCTTTTAACCCCTGTCTACGCCGCTTTTACCCGCCCAATTGGTACTAACATTAACTATAACGGAACAATCTGGTTTATATCCCCTGACAACTGCCGCGCTGCCTACACTTCCGCCGGCGCTTTTCTATCATATGGTTTTAATTCCTTCACTGGTGTAGCTCGCGCTTCAGCAGCAGATATCGCTTTGCCCGTTTGCAGCAAAACGTTCATCCCTCCGCAGGACGGCAACCTTGTAACTTCTGACCGAGGCAGCGATAAAGGCACTGTATATTATATTTCTGGCGGCAAAAAATTAGGCTTCACTTCTGCGGCAGTGTTCACAGGGTTGGGTTACGTATTTTCACAAAGCACCAACGGAGATGTTTCCTGGATGCCAGCTGGCGACAATATTGATGACGGTAACTCCCCGCATCTTCCAGGGGCCTTAATTAACAATTATGGAACCATTGGCTTGGTTGGAAACAACGGCTTATTTGGTATCCCTGACTTAAGAACTTTCCGTTCCTGGGGATACAGCCTGTCGCACGTCGTTGCCGCTAATGCTGCTGATAAAAATAAGCTTCAAAGTAAAGTTTTAACGATGCGGACGGTAGGTCAGCTTTCTCCAGATTTGGGTGCGGCCAATCCCACGCCTGTTCCGACACCGTCACCTGCTCCTAGTGGCTGGAGTAAAGAAAAGGCAGAACATCTGGCGCGCCGAGCTCTGCTGGCGCCAACCATCGAAGATATCAACGCTTTAACAAATGCTGGATCCGCGGCAAATGCGTTTGATATCATTTTTGCCCCGCCGACGCAGGCGCAAAAAGCAAATTATCAAGCCGGGCTCAATGCTTTAATGCAAAAGTCAAACAGTTTCCCGGACGCCGGCCAATACCAAAACGTTTTGTATACATACAAACTGATTAACGACCCTGACCGCGCCAGGCGAAAACTTTTTTATCTCTGGGAAAATATTTTTTCAGTTGACCTTTCGGACAATGACAAACAAATTATCATCGCCGATATTATCAAGATGCACGATGGCATTTACGCCAACGCTTACGGCTCCTACTCCGATTTGCTTGAAGGAGCCCGTAAAAGCTACGCCTTAACGAAGTTCCTTGATCTCGAAGATTCCAAAGGGGATAACCCTAACGAAAATTTCTCGCGAGAACTTTTGCAGCTGTTTTCTATGGGTGAAAATGCCCCAGGCAGCGGTCTTTCAAATTATTCCAGTGAAGACGTCAACGCCTTAGCCTACATCCTTAGCGGATATGTCGTCACCCCGGATCGCAATGTAACTCTGAATCAAAATGATCATTTTCAGGATAAGAAAGTTTTTTTAGGCGACATGTTTAATGATCCTGAGCGGCTTGTTCCTTACCTCTTTCTAAAACGCAGCGCTTCCATAAGCGAATTTTTGGCGGATAAACTCTTGCGCTATTATGTTACTGATGCGCCCAGCACAACTGAAATTTTGCAAGTGGCCAGCATTATTCGCAACAACAATTTTTTAATACTGCCATCCCTTAAACAATTGTTAACTTCTGACATTTTTCAAGCGCACATCGATGAATTACGTTACAAAAATCCGTTAGAAATAATCGCCGGCACCTACCAAATATTATATGGAAATAACTCGCAAAACCTTATTCCTCAGCCAGCTGACCTTGATGAGCTGAATTTCATTCCTTACTATCCGGGAAGCGTTTTTGGACGATATGGGTTTAGCAATAACGCAAATTTTTTAACCGGTAGCATTCTTAACCGTTGGATCGCCACTCTGCAAAAATTTACCACCCGGGAAGACAACAATTTAAAAGCCCAACGAATGGCATATCTTTTGAATGGCATTTCAGACTCGGCAACGCCAGATGATCTGCTGCGCCAATTTGAAAATAAATTTTATTTAGGCAGGTCCATGTCCGAAAACACCCGTCAAATATTTAAAAATTATCTCACTATTTCCGCCACTGGCGACCCCCTCAATTTTTCTCCAACTGACCCAGACTACCAAACCGACCGGATACAAGGGCTAACCGGCCTGCTGCTGACCCAGCCGGAGTTTTTAGTTCAAAGCGGACATTTACAGGACCAAGCAGAAATCGGCACGCCGGCAATTACTAAAACCAGGAGCACATATCCTAGGTTAATCCTGGTTAAACTGGACGGAGGCTTAGACTATATGCAATTGGCGGCAAACATTAAAGACCCGTCTTACTATACTTTTCGCCAAGATCTAGCGCTTGATTCTACAAATAGTTTTCCGCTATTAGGCGATTACGTCATAAACAACTTTGCAGCAAGCTTGAAGCCTTTGATTCAGAAAAAACAGGCCTTCTTTGTTAACTCCGTTGGTTTGCCAAACCATTCCAGGGGCCATGACACGGCATCCGAACAAATGGATACCGGTTTGGCGCGCACGAGCGGCATTATTACTAAACAATTCGCAAATTCAATTGCTGATCTTGATTTGATTTCAATGACCAGCACCGCGCCTACGATGTTCCGCGGATCCAGCAGTCTACAATTTGGTTCGGCTGATTTGCGGCTTTACGACCGATCGCAAACAGATCAACCGGAAATTGCCAATTGGGACAAGGCCTTTAGAGACACGGTTAGCAAAAACATTCTTAATAAATACGTGATTAAAGTTTACTCGCAAGCGCTGCTCTTGGACCAAATCTCCAATGACATTCTTACCAAGAAGGCAAACCCCAGCCCAGGCAATTTTAATAACAAACACCAATTTAACTACATTTCGGAACTGCTGCAAAGCGATATTGGTAAAGCTTATTTCTTATTCGCTGATGGCAGCTATGATTCTCATAGCACCCAAAAACAGGCAATCAACGATCAAATCAAACAAATTTTTGATGATGCCACGACATTCTTTAACCAAGCCAGCAAAAGCTACCCGATTACCATGGTCTTCTATTCCGAATTCGGCCGGACTAACAGGGAGAATGGAAGCAAAGGCACTGATCACGGCGAGGGCGGCGGCATGGTTATAGTCAGTAATGTTCTAAAGTGGCCAAAAATGACTGGTAGTCTAAATCCAAGCCAAGATCAGGAAGATTGGCTGACAGTGCAAATTGATGCTCGCGACGTTTGGTCAACAATTTTTAGGGACTTATATAAAACCCCTGTAACCAAACTTTTTGGCAGAGACAAAACAATTTTTGATTATCCACAGCCTTAGAGTTGCTAAATTAGATTTTTATATCCTAACCGAGTTTGTAAAAATTTTAGATGACAAATAACTATGACAAAAGCTCTTTTATTGGACGCTGATGGAGTAACCTTAATTAAGCAAGGGTATTTCAGCGAGATATACTCTAGAGAATACAGCGTCCCCCAAGAAAAAATCATTTCATTTTTCAAGAATGAATTCCGTGATTGTCAGCTTGGTAAAATCGACATAAAGCAAGTCTTACCGAATTATTTAAAAGAATGGGGTTGGCAAAAGTCTGTTGAGGATTTTCTACAGTACTGGTTCCAAAAAAACACAATAGCTGATGAACGCGTAGTTAATAAGGTTCAAGAGATTAGAGCAAAGGGTACAAAATGTTACTTGACTACTGACCAGGAAAAATATCGTGCTGAGTATACTCGAAAAAATCTAAATTTTGAAAATATGTTTGATGATTGCTTCTTTTCATGCGAAGCGGGCTATCTCAAATCGGATCCCGAATTTTTTAAAACTGTTCTTAGTAAACTAAACCTTCAGCCTAGCGAAGTTGAGTTTCTGGACGACGAAAAAGAAAATATAGAATCTGCAAGTGGAGTTGGTATTGCCGCCAAGTTGTATTCCGGAATATCCGACTTAGATAAGTATCTTTCATAACAAGTTTCCGTTTGGTTGCCCTATCCTAGTTCTTTATGGTATAATTATATCAAATGCATGCCATCAAGAAACAAAAATAATTTAGGTTTTACATTGATTGAATTACTGGTTGTAATATCCATCATAGGTTTACTTGCTTCAATTATTTTAGTAAGTCTTAATTCTAGTCGCGCTAAAGCCCGCGACGCTCGAAAACTAGCAGATTTGGGTACTATTCAACAAGCTTTGGAATTATACGCCCTAGATCACAATGGTGTTTATCCCCCTGCTCTTTATCCTAATGGACAGTCGAGTAGCGTCGGTGTATTTCAATCAGAATGGAATACTGTCTTTGGAGCTGCTTTGAGCCCTTATATCGACAAACTGCCGCAGTACTCAAACGGGTGTTGTTGGTATGAGTATACTGTAGCTACTCAGGATGCCGGTGCAATTATAGCCGGCCCCCTAGGTACGCTCTGTTTAAAAAATGGATATCAGTTAATGGCAGTGCTGGAGGATCCCAGTACTGAGGGTGGAAACACAAGGGTAGCAACGGGGTATTTCAACTTTGTAGGTGGGGAGTATCGATATACAGAACCTTGTCCCTATTGGTAGCGAGCTGATAAAGTCTTCTATTAGACAAGAGGATGCTTTCAAACGCACACGCCAGCTAAAGCCGGCGGTTTATGCATATAAACTAAAAATGCCTCACAAAGCGTGAGGCATTTAAATTTCTAGATAACTATTACCTAAACAGGTTGATGATTTTTGCCAGAAATCCTGCGAGGGTTGTTTTGAACTTTACAAATCCTCTATCGCCGACCTGGATATCAGCAACAGTTTTGGTTTCGCCATTGATCTTTACCTTGGTATCAGCATCAGTGGTTAAGGTTTGCATAGCACCAGTAACGCCATTCTTCACTGTGATGGAATTGCCAGTCTTGGCTGTAACTGCACCGTAGACCTTGCCTTTCGGCAATCTGATCTCGACTTCCTGTGCTGTCAAAGTAGTGCCATTTACGGTTCCTTCAATAATTACTTGCTGGCCGGCTTTTACGTCTGCCAGGCTGACTGTTGGTTGCTTACCCGCTATATATTTGGTATTGGCATTCACATTAACCGTGGCCAAATTGTTGGTCAGGGCCGGCAGGTTATGGGAACTAGTAACATTCACTATGATGCTGCCGGTGGTGGTAGAACCCACAGTACCGGTAAGCGTAAACTGATCGGTGGCCGAATCGTCGTTATCTTCGCCGTCATCGTGCTTGTCCAGCTTGGCGGACAAATTAATGAAACTCTTGAAATTTTTCTCCGAATGATCGGACTGGTCGCCCTCGTGATTGCCATGGTTTTTGGCAAAAGCCGGGGAAGCAGTCAGAGTGATCGCTATAGCCGCGATACTCAATAAAGCTACTATTTTCTTCATAAATTAATATACCTTTCCCCCTCCATTCCCTGATTTAATCGATGGGGAGAAAGGCCTGTTACACCAGGTAGTAAAAATTTTTGCGACGTGTCGGTAGAACAAAAATTTCACTACTGGCGCGGCTCTGCTAGTTAATCCATTTCTTAGATTGGCGGACGAGCATTGTTTCGGCTTTTAAGGGCTCAGCCATGATTTCTTTGACGATTTTCTCCATCCGCACGGCCTGGGATCCTTTCACCAGTATCGTATCCCCATCTATCAGAGCATTTTGGATGGGTAGGCTGGCCTGATCAGAATTTTCATACCAATTAACCCGGCCTGTGAATTTGCGTTTGTTTAATTCATCCAAAATCAATTTGGATTTGGGTCCCACCAGAAACACCAGATCGATCTGGTGTTCCAGAATCCTGGCCCCGACCTCGCGGTGGCCGGATTCAGTTTTATTTCCCAGTTCCGCCATATCCCCGATGGCCACCAATTTGCGGCCAGGAGCAATGCTTTTTAAAGCCTCCAACGCAACAAATACGGAGTCCGGGGCAGCATTGTAGGTATCATCGATGATCCTGGTATGTTTGATGCCCGCCAGCAATCGCAAGCGGCCTGGCGGCGGATTAAATTTTCTAAGCGCCTGGGAAGCGGATGCCAGATCCACATTAAATCTTAATCCAGTGGCGGCGGCTGCCGCGGCGGCATAAGCCATGGGTTTTCCCAAAACGTTAGGCAAAAAAAACGGAACTACGGTGCCGCGGTAATGAATTTTAAAATTACCACCCAAGGAACCTTCTGAGTCTATAATTTGAAAATCGGAAATTACCAGATTAGCATGCTCCACAAACCCATAACCTAAAACTTCTGCCTTAGTCTGATTCTTACCATCATAAATTTTCTGGTTGTCAAAATTAAGAATCGCGACTGTGTCCCTTTCCAGTTTTTTTATCAAGCTTAATTTTTCTTTTGCCAGCTCCTGCGGATGTGCAAAAAATTCCAAATGCGATATGCCTATATTAGTCAAGATCGCCGCATCGATTCTACCGACTAAATTCGTAAGATAAGCGATATCACCAGGGCGATCGGTACCGAACTCTAAAACCAAAATCTGCGGATAATCTGAAATTATCAATTTAAAAAACGCTTTCACCAATACCCACAACCATAAAATAATATTTTTACTACCTGACTCTTCGTTGATAATCGCCAATGGCACGCCAAATTCATTGTTGTAATTGGCGTGAGTGGCTCTGACAGAAAATTTAGAAGCAAGCACAGTGGTTACTGCCTCTTTGGTGGATGTTTTGCCCACGCTGCCTGTAATCGCTACTATCTTCGGCTTATATCGATAGAGTGTTAGTCGGGCGAGCAGGGCTAGAATTTTGATGGCAAGATTTCTCATTGTCGTGAAGGGGGTACCTGCAGGTAGTTTAGAATAAAACCTGCAAGTTCGCCAAAAGCTGGCGCTGCGGTGGATTCGGCAAACTTTACATCCTTCGGATTATCAACTCTGACCAGAGCCAGAAATTGGGGGTTATCCACCGGACCGTAACCGATAAATGTGCCGATGTTGGTGTTCGGATCATAGCCGGACCGGTTTTTATACGCCACCTGGGCTGTCCCAGTTTTGCCGGCAATATAATACCCTTTTACCGCTGCTTTTTTGCCATGTCCGTTTTCTACCACATCTACCAGCATAGCGGAAACCTGTACAGCTGTTTGGGTGTCGATCACCTGCGTGCCTCTCTGAGGCTTCGATACGTCTTCACTGCCGTCAGCGTGAACGATTTTGTCTAATACGTAAGGCGCCATCATCTTGCCGCCGTTGGCCAGCGCCGTATACGCCTGGATCAACTGCAGAGGGGTGACAGTGATTCCCTGGCCATAGGACGCGGTGGCAAAAAATATATTGCCTTTTCTATCAAGGTTTTTCAAATCTCCCGGGACCTGACCTGACAAATCAAAATTCATCTGTTTGCCAAATCCAAATTTCTGCACGTATTTTTTGAAAGTGTCGTTGCCGATTTGCTGCTGGGCAAACACCGCGCCGGTGTTTAAGGATTCCGCCAAGACCTGGATCATATTTTGAACTCCAAGCGGCTTGGGATCGGAATTTTTTATTTGTTTGTCATCTATCTGAAGTGTGCCTTCATCCACATATGTGGTTTGGGGTGTGACTTTCTTCTCGTTTATGGCCGCGGCCATGGTGATCGGCTTGAATACCGAACCCGGCTCATAGTCACCGGATAAAATTCTATTATTATACAATGTCGGGTCGGTTACTTTCCCGTAATCATTCAGATCAAACTCCGGCACATTTGCCATGGCCAAAATCGCACCGGTTTTAGGATTAAGCACGACCACGGCGCCATTGTCAGCATGATGGGCAGCGATAGCGGTTTTTAAAATCTCTTCAGCTTTGAACTGAATCGTGGGATCAATAGTTAGGTATATATCATCGCCATTCGAAGACGGGACAAAACTTCGGGATGTGGTAGTGATCCAACGGCCCAAAGGATCCGTGTCAGCATCCAGCACTCCGGCGTTGCCAGCAAGATTTTTTTCGTACTTGCCTTCCACCCCGTATTGTCCTGCTCTTTGATTACCATTGAAACCTAAGAAACCAATCACCTGACTGGCGAGATCTTTTTCCGGATAAAAACGCACGTCCTGCTCCTGCAAATAAATACCTTTGAGTTTCTGGCTTGCCAGTTTTTTTGCTATATTATCATCGAGTTGTTTTTTGATGACCACAAAACTGCCATTGCCGGAAATTTTTCCGGCTATCTCTGCCGCATCCATTTCCAGGAGTTTTGCCAACTTATCTGCAATGCTCTTTTTGTCGGTAATTTCCTTGGGCACCGCAAAAACCATATTTTTCGAAACATTGGTCGCCACCAATACATGATTGCCGGAAGTGGTGGTGAGGTAAATCTCTCCGCGATTCGGAGCGATGGAAAGCGAACTACCATGCTGGTTGTTGGCCTGATTTTTATAGTAAGCGTGGCTTAAAATCTGAAGATTAAACAGCCGGATGGTTATAAATATAATAAAAAGAGTTATGAATGACAATAACAAAAAAATTCTTACAGTATAAGAATTTCTTGGCTCTTTGTTTAAGCTTTGTCGATTCATGAATAGAGCGATCCTACTGATCCGAATTGCCATCCGAATGTTTCCGAATCTATGGCGTTATTCGGATCATTCGTGGGTTCGGAGCGCTTATTTTAATGCGAAATCAGAATCTTTGAGATAAGTAACGTTGGTTGCGGGAACAAAGTTTAATTTTTGCGCTTCGGTCTGAATCCGATTGATCGATTGCAAATCAGAAGCCTGCATTAATAAATTTTTCTGTTGATTTTCCAAAGTCCGGGCTTGCTGATCAAGTTTTTGGATTTCATAACCCTTGGTTCCTAAACTGTTGATTATAAATAAATAAGTCAGTCCGAGCAAACCGATTGAGGCTAAAATAGCCAAATTAAGTCGATACGCTGAAACTGAACTCTTGGTTTTTCTTTTTGTTATCCCTTGAGGAATTGCTAAAGATAAATCACGCATTTTTGCCGCCTTTTTTTGTTTTACTAATTACTAATTTGCGAACTAAAATTTTATATTTTCTCTACTACCCTTAATTTTGCTGGCTTGCTTCGAGAATTTTCTGTCACTTCTTCATCTGAAGCAATAATCGGTTTTCTGGTCAATATCCGTATAGTTGAGGCTTTATTGCAGACGCAGGTCGGAAATTCCGGCGGACAGACGCAGTCTTTAGCTGCAGCTACGAAAAATTCTTTCACTATGCGATCTTCCAGGGAATGAAAGGAGATTACCGCTAGTCGTCCTTTGGGATTCAGAGCTTCCAGCATTTTCGGCAGAGCTATCGTCAAATTTTTCAGCTCGGAATTGACTTCGATCCTGATAGCCTGGAACACCCGGCGAATATGATCAGAAGCCTTAAATCTTATTGGAAGAGGAACCGCTGACTTGATGATTTGGGCCAACTGGGTCGTGGTCTTGATGCGATTGACCTTTCTGGCTTCCACGATTTTCGCCACAACCTTGCGAGTTAATTTCTCCTCGCCATAGTCGAAGATAATTTTTTCTAGCTCCTTTGGAGGATAGCGGTTAACGACTCCTTCCGCAGTTAATTCCGCGGATTGGTCATAACGCATATCTAGCGGCCCTTCGCTGGCAAATGAAAATCCTCGGCGTGGATCATTCAACTGAATGGAAGAAAATCCTAAATCCACCAGAATGCCGTCAACTTTGAGCCAATCCATCTCAGATAAAATACTATCAATATCCTTATAACTCCCGGCAACCAGTTTCAATCTTTGGCTCAAGCCTGTGCGGGTAAGTTCCTCACGCAACTTATCCAAAGAGGTTTGATCCAAATCAATTCCCAATCCCAGATTTTTAGGATTGCTTTCAAGAATGGCTTTTATGTGTCCGCCGCCGCCTACAGTGGCGTCCACAAATTTTCCGCCGAACTTGGAATTTAGATGTTCAAGAACTTCTTTTAAAAGTACCGGAGCATGCCCTGATGTCTGATCAATCGACATCTAGACTCCCAACTCTCCTAATCCTTCGGCAATGGCAGTACTTTCACGTTCTGTCGCAACCTTATATTCGTTCCAGGCGTCTTCATTCCAAATTTCGATTCTGTTATACAGGCCGGCCACTACCACTTTCTTGCTTAAGCCGGCAAATTTCCGCAAATACTCCGGAATCATCATTCGTCCCTGTTTATCCAGTTCAACGTCATATGCACCTGCCAACATCAATCTGGAAAAGGCTCTGGAATTAGCTTTGGACAAAGGCAGTGCTGCCAGTTTGCCAGCAATAGCTTCCCATTCAGATCGAGGATAAAGAAACAAGCTCTTATCCAAACCGCGTGTGACCACAGCGGCTGCATTCAGCAGGTTTCGAAATTTTGCAGGAACTGCGATTCGACCCTTTGCATCCATGCTGATTGTGTATTCCCCGATAAACATTTGATGTTCGTTTCTGCTTAGTAAGTTTAGAGTTATCCACTTCTCCCCACTTTTATCCACAATCCCCCACTTCTAAGTCATTATATGCCACCATAACCCACCTGTCAAAGTGGTTATACATAACAAAAAAAGGCCCATACTTGGCCAAAATTAGCACAAAAGCGACGAAATTAGTCAACTAAACGTTTCATGTTTCCACAAAGGTTTTTTTCCTTAAAAGACTGCCCCAAATCATTAGGGCAGTCTTTTATTACATATCTTCTTCAGTATCAGTTTGTTCTTCGGGAGCAACGGAAGGCGCATCATCAGAATCCTCGTCTAATGCCCCTGGCATTTTGTCATCATCCCTCATAATTTTTATGATTAATTATTTGAAAATATAATATCTCACTGCTGGCCTTTGGTCAATCCCGTGCCAATTAAAGTGGCGTGAGAGCAGTAATTATCTTTTTGTAAGCAAAAATTTGATTATATTGACCAAGCTTTCCCAGATATTTTTTAGAATAGGCACTGAAGCCGGCAACAGCACCACAAGCAAGATGATATAAATAAAATCCTTCCTGATCACCTTTACAATACCGATAACTATCAGCACCGCTAAAGCCAGCGAGACCAGGCCATGAAGATTCTGGGGAAAATAATTTAAAAACTGGGAATAGATGGAAAAAATCTGATCTATAATCATTTGCTTCACAATTTGTAAACGATTTTAGTTAAACTTCGATTTTTAGTTTTGTCGATCACTAACACAGGATTATTCTCAAGAATATTCTTAACAAAACGATCATTCATGATTTTCCGGTATTCGAACTCTTGCGGCGTGAAAACTGTATAACTAATCTCCTGTTCCGCATATTTCTGCGCCAAAGCGATTATTTTATCAAGCCGTTTTGGGTTTAATTTACCGACAAACAACAAATCGGTTTCGATTCTTGGCTTTCCCACAAACACTCCGGTGAGCGCGATTAACTTACAGTGTCCTATTTTTGCGGCTTGCTTGACCAGATTATCCGGTGGAATATTTTTTACCTTCCGCAACAAATTTACCAGCTCAGGGTACAGAGCAAAGTGCTTGTTCATCTGATAATATTTGATTCGATTTTTGACCGTGATGTTTAAAAATTCAATTTTATCCAATTCCTTCAGAGTTTGTTTCAGAAGCTTAGTCGGACACCCGGTATTAACTCTTAGTTCCGTAATTGCAAAACTCCGTCCTGGATGAGCCAGGAACAAATTGATAACACTGGTTTTCTGTTTCGAAGAAAGTAGTTGAGACAGCATGGAGGTATTATATCATAATTAGGTTTGGCGTCATAAATATGCTATAATATAACGCGTTATGGCTCGATTAGAAACACAAATAAATCAGATTTATCTCACTCATTCTGAACATAAAAAGAATTCGCTTATTCTCTACGAAGAACAGCTGACCAGTTCCTTGCAGCTGTTTATGGTAGCGGAGCTGTATAATATTCAAAAGAGGTCGGAAAGTACTGATTTAAAAAAAATATCCGAGATAATTCTGGCGTCGTTTCGAGGCAATAAAAAATTACCCGCCGAAACATTATTCGAAACCTCGCTTTCTCAAATCAATCAAAACCTGGCGGATTTGGCGCACGCGGGACGCAAATCCTGGGTCGGTAAATTTTCCTGCCTGATTTGCATCAAAGGTCTGGATAATAATATTTTTCTGGCTAACAACGGCCAAACCTCAGCCTGGCTCAAGCGCAAATCCGAAATGATGGAAATATTGCCTTCGGAAAATCGCGGCACTCATCCTTTAAAAACTTTTATAAATTTCACTCAAGGAAAACTCACTGACAACGATAGCCTGATTCTCACTACTGCCAACATTTTCAATTATATTTCCTTTGAACTCTTCTCCAGATTGCTCGACCAGCGCCCTCTGGAACAGGCCACCGAAGAAATTACAAAAATTTTACGCGACTCATTATCAGAAGACGCGGCCTTTAGTTCTTTCTTGCTGTACTTTGTCAAAAAACCTCTGGAAGAAATAGCTACTACTCCAAAAACAGAAAGTACGATCTATGCTCCCCTGCCCGAAGAAATGCCGACAGAGCCAACCGGAAAACCCAAGTGGCGGCTACATCTACCAAAATTGCCAAATTTTTCTTTTAAGCTGCCTGCTGTTAAATGGGAATGGATCAAAAAAACCCGATTTCCGAATTATTTTCAAAATCTGAGCCGAGCGGGAAAATTCTTTTTCATAAGCTTCGCGGTTTTTTTGCTTTTATTTCTCATCAACTTGGGATTCTATGCATTCAAACTCCAGGGTAAAAAAACCCAAAGCCGGACTGACCAGCTAGTTTTGCAGATCAACAACAGCCTTGCCCAAACCCAATCCGCGCTTATATACAAAGACGAAAAAGAAGCTTTAAAGAAATTAGGACAAGCGACGACTAATTTGACGGAACTGGCGAAATTAGATCCTATAAAAGCCGCGGAATTAAATCCCAAAGTTGAACAAATCAAAACTGTACTCAACAAAATCAATACGGTAAATGACCCTAAGGTTTATGTCGAATTGAAGCATCATCCCATTTATCTGTCTTACGCTTCAATTGGATTCTTGTTTGCCAATCAGGATTCTAATTCCCTTTCCCTTTACAACAATAAGACTCTCATCGATTATTTTTTGCTGAATAGCGTTAAAAGTCCGATTACAAGTATAGCTTATTTCCCTCCGGCTGGGGTTGTAGTATCTACGAAGGATGCAATTTATAAAATTGATCAAACCCTCAAGCAGTTTACTCCGGTATTAACTCTGGCAGATACAAACATCAAAAGCATCAAAGTGGCTAATAATGCGCTGTATGCCTTGGGGGATGGTAAGCTTACCAAAATTACGACTAAATACAAAGTGCAAACGGTTATCAGCGGTAATTTTACGAATGCCCGGGATTTTGGGCTAGACAAAGATCTTTATGTTTTATATTCGGATAAAATAATCAAGTATGTCGCAGGCCAGCCCCAGACTTTTCATCTGCCAAATATGTCGGAACCACTCACCAATGGTGACAAGTTGTTAGTCGGAGCAAACATCTACGTTCTGGAAAGCAATAAAAAACGCCTGATTGTTATAAATAAAACAGGCGTTTTAATCAACCAAATTTATTTCCCTACTACCAACAGCTTGTCAGATTTTTACATCGACGAAGCTTCAAGAAGCATTTACCTTCTTGATGACAATAAACTTTACAAAATTACGTTCTAACGATTTAAGTTTTTTAGTGAATCCAAATTAAAATTTACCAGCTCTGGATTTATTTGATTCAAGAGCAAATATGCGGTGAAGATAATCACAACGCCAATCAAAGAGCCGGTGATATATTCTTTTCCTTTACTAGCTTGTTCCGCATTGCCAGCAGCGGTCATAATGTAGTATCCGCCCAAAATCATCATCAATAGTGCCAAAAGAACTGAAATACCCAAACCCCAAACATAAAGCTGGTTAATCAACTTAGGCAGGGTGGTCAAATTAACAGGTTGACCGGGCGTAATTGGGGTCGGGTTGGTCGGTGTCACAGCCGGACCAGGTGCGTTTGAAGATCGATAAGACGTGCCCACCACAGCCGCATAATTTCGACTGGCCAGGGTAACTGACCCATAGCGTGTCACAGCATTGGTAATGTTAAAACTGCCTCGCGCTGCAGCAGAAGCTTTACTAATAAAAAGAGAGGCTAGTTTATCAAACCAATTAAAGCTGGTGGCATCCGATGCTTCAATTGCAGGTTCGTGGCTGAAAACCAAACCGCCAAGATCGATTTCTGTAATCCAGGCGTTGCCAGACCAATCCCCTGTGGAGACGAAAAATGAATCAGTCCAAGGATTGTAATTAATTACCGGATCCGCATAACCTTCTGAGTAAGGATTGTTCTCCGGCGTTATAACTGAATATTCCGCAGATAGGGTTCCGTCATCGTACATGGTCCTTCCCCAAATCCCGACCCCGGCGCGGCCCCGTTCCAACCAAACAACCATGGCCCCATTGCCTTTAGTTGAATAAGCAATTCTGGCGTCACCAAAATTATTGTGACCCAACCTAGTTTGGCTCATCTGCACAGGCTGACCCACGACAGCTAAAGTTTCCGCATTTACCCGGCTCAGCATAATCCGGTCATCTTCTAACGAAGGATTAGCGCCTTCCGTAGCCACAGCATAAGCAAACCAGTATTCATTTAATGCAGTATTTACGGTCACCCCCGATTGGCCCTGATAATGGAAGGAGCTGACTACCATATGAGAAGCAGAAACAGTACCCTTTAAATCCACTGTTCGAAACTTAATCGATCTTTTCTCATAACCCACGACAAATCTTTTATTGGCTGAGTCATAAGCGACGCCAGTCAAAAACGCTGTTTCCTGATGTATGGCAAAATCGCTATTACCTTCCGGCACCCCACTGCCCAAGACTAATCGACCGTACGCACTGCGACAGTTTCCTAAGCAAGGCCTGTTATCTTCCCAAACAACTAAAAATTTATTTTCATCAGGGCTATAAGCAACCTTGGTCGTGCCTCTAAAACCGCTGTGTGCGCTGTCTATCCGAAACGCCGCACTGCGGGGTTGAAGAGTTTGCGGATCAGCCATAAATCCGATAATGGAAGTTTGATTATTTACACTGTTATTCGCAACAATCAATAATGAATCATCGGTTGAATTGTACGCGGCAGCAATACCCTGCGTACCGGTTGCCGGAAACGTTGACGGATTAGACGGATCTTCGCCCGGCTTATAAGTCTTCTTGGGAAAATTATTGTTATTATAATAATTACATGCAAGCAACTTATCCGGGTCTGTGGGTAAGGGATTGCAATCAGGTGGGGGTGGGTATTTACAAGGCAAAGGCCCGCCAAAGTTCACAGCACCCTGATCTGAACAGGAGGCGGGCGGGTATCTGCAGGGTAGTGTTCCACCAAAATTTAACGCATTAGGATAATTACAAAATAACGGTACCCGGACAGGTGGTGGTAAGGGATTTGGATCTGGTGGAGTATTGGGGCACGATGTGGAGGCATCCGCCGGAGCTGATTGGAGAACAATATTGGAACGTTCCTTTACGCTAGTCACTCGAGTCGTGTCGCGCGCATTGCCAGCCGTGACCATAATGCCGATCTGTTCCCCTTTTTTGAATCTATAGTCAGTCATGGGCGCCCAGCGGCTGGAATAATACCAGTTACATGGTGCGTCCGAGATCGAAGCATCTGTAATCGGCTCACGTCCGTTCCAAGCTTGAATAAAACCGGAACCAACCCAGGTGTTGTTGATTTTCAAAAACAGCCAAGCTGTATATTCTATTGGACCATCCCATCCGGGTGGAGTGTAATCCGGCCAGCGATTGGCACCGTCGCGTTTATCAAAATTAATAGCTACAGTAGGCGTAAGACGCACATTGGTGATAGTAGTAGTAGCGGGCCAGCTGGCTACATCAGAGGGAGCATTAACGATAAGCGCTTGGCTTAGATTAATCTCATCCGCGCCCACCGCTGCTGCAGCTGTACTTGGTAAAAAAAATACGGCACCCCAGACGACAAGAAACAAAAAGCCACTAATTATTTTATTGATAACCATACTGGCAAGATCCTAAATATTTATTCACAGTTCCGTTATAAACGGCCAGACAATAAAGCTGACCGGTCGCATTATCCCTTATAGTCACCCAAGGCTGGGTTTCCGAATTAACCGATGAATTTACATTCTCATACACAGCACCGGCAACCGAGCCTGAATCGAGAGTTCGAACAATAGTTCTATAAGGTACAATGTTATATAAAGGCTCCTCAGTCATAAAATTTGCCTGGATAGGCGGAAGTGCTGGTTTACTGAAAGCCACAGTATTTGTAGCAGTTGCAGGGTTTAGAGCTTTTGCAAAAGAGGTGTATACCTCATGGAAAACATAAATAAGATCTTGATCGGTTTCCTGCGGGGTCAAAATTGCGATTGTTGCATTGCTGGCTTGTTCGTAAAAATTATTAACACTGTCGTAAATTAAGGCGTAATCGCTAAACCAGGGCTGATCTCCCACAGTTTGCGTAAAAGCCGTAGCAAATTGCAGTTTTACTCCGTCTTGCCACGCTTTCATTTCCGGAATATCCGTCGGCTGCATGACAAAAAACCCCGCTCCGACGACGAATATTGCCAAACCATAATAAATTGACAGTGCTGATCGATACATACACCTTTTATTTTTATTTTTTATTCCGCGACAATAGAAGCACCTGCTACGCTCGCTGGCCAGGAACTGACAGATGAGATGTCGAGCATGTCAGCCATTTGCACACTCGCCTGCTGATAAAATTGGTACACACCCTCCGCGACATGACTGACTTGATCCGTCGGTCCGTCACTGCTCATGTCCAACATGCCAATCATAGCGTTTGCCGAAAGTTGATAAAATTGATCAACTCCGCTCACTGCGTCCACCACCGGCTGCATGACGAAACTAAGATCAGAGGTGGTTTGCGTTACTGCTGTGCTGACATCCAAAATCCCCATCCCCTTCTTCCAGTCCGACAATTGCGTTGAACTGATAAAATATCCTTCAAGTAATAAAAGTCCAACCAAAATTATTGCCAAATAATGGGGTTCATATTTCTTATCCTTGATGGCTTTCTTAACAGCCTGCTTTTTATTTACCTTTTTGTTTTTTGATTTTTTTATCATATTTGTTTCTTTGTTTTTTTCACGTATCGACTTTACCCGATAAGAGGGTTTACGTTATTGATTTAAAAATTTTAATACTGACTGCAAAGTGTCCAAGTTAGGAGAAGTATATTCATATTGTAAATTTAGGCTTGTCGGAGGACTTTGTTCGAGTACTGTCATGGACGAGAGCTTGTCGCTGATTTCAATCATAGCTCCCATAACCTTCCCGTCGTATGCCAGTTCTGTTAACTGACTTTTCTGGTCTTGCAATTGGTTTTGAGCAGCATAACCGGTAGCCACCTGATCCGTCAGGTTGTTTAACGCTATAGAAAAATTTCGGACCAGATCGGTCGCTATTTGCTGCGGCACTTCAAAAGTTTCTGATGGAAGTGCTGCGACTTCAGTAAATGCGATATAGAATTGATTATAAAATTCATTCGGCACATCGATTACGAATTTTACTCCTTCTATAGTTGATGCGGCTGTTGATGCCGTTTGCTCGTGAATATCTAGTAAATCGAAAGCTGATGTGACTCGGGTCTGCTGTCTGGGTGTGAGAGTCGCAAACAAAAAGATTCCCACTATCACGAAGCCAATGGCAATCATACCTACCACAGCTACTTCAAACGAATTGATATTTTTATAATCTGTTTTCATCTATATCAATTAATTTAAATATTTGCTCAGCTGCCGAAACCGTGACTGCGATTCTAAATGTTGTCTTCGCAAATAACTAAAAAGGTCAGATTTAGTAATCAACCAATCCCTGCCAATTTTACGCGCCTTGATCTTCCCCTTCCGCGCCAGAAGATTTAAATAATCAGGGCTATAAGGAGTTAGTTCTGCAGCATCCTTCAAACTTAAAAGCTCAAGGTTAGAGCCAGATTCATTCATCTTAGGTTTTATTTTTATTTCTAAAGCAAAAGAAATTGCAAACAAATGCTTGTTTGGATCTCTAACTACTTTTCAAATTTTCTTTTGGTTTCTTTGGGATTTAGTAAGTTTTCCCCGACCTTTTATGGGCTAAACCATACTGTATCTGAAGTAATTATAGCAGAAATTTGTGCTCTTGTCAATGATTTGACCCCACAATAAACTGTAAACAGCGAACAGTAAACAAAAAAGCAGAAGAGCTTCAACTCTTCTGCTTTTTTGTTTATTATTTAGGGTCTACTTAAGAACAACTTTTGCCCCAGCTTCTTCCAATTTTTTCTTTAGTTCTTCGGCTTCAGCTTTAGGAATGTTTTCCTTTATCGGTTTTGGAGCAGCATCAACCAAATCTTTTGCTTCCTTCAAACCCTTGCCAGTAACTTCACGAACGACTTTGATGACGTTGATCTTGTTGGCACCGGAGTCGGTGAGCTCGACTGTAAATTCAGTCTTCTCTTCCGCAGCAACAGCGCCTCCAGCAGGAGCAGCAGCCATCATCATAGGAGCAGTAGCGGAAACTCCGAACTTCTCTTCCAAAGTTTTTACCAGCTCGGACAACTGCAGCGCTGTCAGCTTTTCGATCTCAGAAACTATATTATCAAAATTTGCCATATTAAATCCTTTCTATTATCGACCTTTAATTCTTTTTATCCTTAATTGCATTTAACACGTTCAGCAGATTGCGGGTATTTCCGGAAAGTACAGTAACCAATCCCCTGGCTGGACCTGCGATGACTGAAGCCAGTTGTCCCAATAATTGTAACTTGGTGGGAAGACTTGCCAAACGGCCAACTACATCAGCGCCTACAAAAGCGTGGTCCAGGATTCCTCCGTCCAAAACTAATTGCGGATTCTCTTTCGTCATCCCCTTCAGAATTCTTGCCGGAGCTGTTTCTTCTTCCATAGAAACCGCAAGCGCCAATGGACCGTTGTATTTCAGTCCGCCGGAATCAATCCCCAGTGCGGCCAATGCTTTCTTCAACAGAGTTACTTTCACTACCTGGTATTTCACATTTTCTTTGCGCAAACCTTTCCGAATTTTATCCAATTGCTTTACTGTCAGTCCGCGATATTCGGTAAACACCACGCCGCGGGCTTTCTTCAAGTCCTCTGTGAGTGAAGCGAGTGACGCTTCTTTTTCTTTTCTTGTAACTGCCATATAGTTGTTAGATTTAAAAAAATTAAAGGTTTAAGTGGGAAACAAAAAACTGTCTTTCCAAGACAGCAGGGTTTAATCTTTCTAGATTCTAAATACCAGATTCTAGATTCTGATTTGTTCCTGCGTAGCTGATTAAGGTTTCCCCGCTACGGTCTTTGGATATATTTGGATATATTAAGTTCTCGAATAGTATATATGAATTTTTAGATCCGGTCAAGGCCCGAAAAGGAAAAAAAAGCCGAGTACCGGAAGGTAAACTCGACTGAACTAGAAGCCGGGACCGTATTGGGGTCCACGAAGTTCGGACGTTGACAGTTGAACCAGGAGTCCCGGGGAGCAGCCGCCCTGACTTTTGGTCATGACGTGACCAATCGTGACCGGGCCGACGCTTCCCATCAGTTCCACAGAGGTGTCCTTGGCCAACTTGCAAGCCGTCACGGGGCTGAGATGAGCGCCATCAGCGCTGTATATCAGCTGCTGCGGGTGCTCGATACGTAGATCGGTTTTGACAATGGCCCAGCCTTGCACCAGCGAGCGATTACCCCGCCCTGGTTCAGCATAAACCCCCAGGCCCGCGCTGGCGCAGACGGCGATGAGGATGAGGCCAAATACGAGGTCCCACGCGGTCCACGTCCATTTTTGGGTAGGCGTAACTGGCAGCGACTTTAATGTGCTCATGCGAATCCTCCATACGGACATATTTTACAACAAAAAGCCGCCCCATTCAAGGGCGGGGCGGTTCCTATACTTGGCTATTTTAGATATTTCGCTCTGTTCGCCTTATGTTCTTCCAAGGTTTTAGCAAAATAAGCTGTACCGTCTGGAGCATTTAGAAAATACAAATAATCCGATTGGGTAGGATAAATTGCCGCCTCTATAGAAGCCAAGCCGGGATTGCTTATAGGGGTCGGCGGCAATCCCCTGTTCTGATATGTATTGTATGGGGATTGGATTTGAGTGTCATCAATTGCGGTGGAGCGATCAGATTTACCGGTGACATAATTTACAGTGGCATCTGATTCCAGCGGCATATTGATCGCGAGCCGGTTATAAAATACTGATGCGACCATTTTTCTTTCCTTCTGCATGGAAGCAAGATCAGCCGCAGCAAGATTGGTTTTATTGCGACCCACTTCTTTTTCAATGATGGAAGCAAGAATCAAAACTTCCGATAGAGTACGTTTTTGATTTTCGATATCTGTCAGCATTTTGGGCGAAATTTTAGATACAAAATTATTTAGCATCTTGCTCACCAGGTCCGGTACCGAATTGTCTTTCGATAATTTATAAGTGTCGGGAAATAAAAATCCCTGGTAATTGAATTTCGCAGCTTCTTTTTGAAATTTAAATTTAAAATTATTATTGGTCAAAACCTGATCGAATTCAGTAGCTGATTTTATAATCCCCTTGTCCGCCAAATAATTTCCGATCTGCTTGCTGGTCAGTCCTTCCACGATCGTCACACTCTGTCCGGAAACTGCCGCCTTGCCGGCAGTCAGTACGCGCACAATTTCTGCCACAGTCATGTTACTGTTCAGGACATATTCGCCGGCCTGAATTTTATTTCCACCATCGTGCAGTTTGGAATAAATTATAAAAATAGTTTTATTATTTATAATTTTCCGCCTTGCCAGCTGCGCTGCGATTTCTCTGGTGCTCAATCCCTTAGTCACCGTAAATTTAATTTCATGGCTTTCGTCTGTGGCTGCCCGGTTCACTTTCGTGTAGTAATAAATTCCCATGACCAATACTGACAGGGCAAGCAAAACCGCAATCAGGAGGATACTCTTGCGGAATCCCCTTTTTGGCTCATCAATTCGATATTCATTAGAAGTCATTTGCATGCAATTATTATAACATAAAAGCGCCCAAAAGCGCTTTTATACATTTCCTAATCGTTTATATTTTTATTTCTGATAAGTCACTCGGATATCTTTACTGCCGAACATTTGCACCACGAGATTTGTATTGTGATAAGAAACTACGGCTAAGCCCACTTCAGAATAAAATGGCGAAAGAATATTCGCGCGGTGAGTGGGTGAGGCCATCCAGGAATTTTCCAAATCTTGAGCGTCCGAATAACCTTCCGCTAAATTTTCGCCGGCATAGGTATAATTGTAACCCATGGTCTTAAACCAATGCCAAGGCGTGGCCCCGGTCGGTGAGGTGTGCGCGAAATATTTATGGATCCGCATGTCTTGAGCCTTAGCAAGCGCTGCCAAGTTTAAAGTTGAGTTGAGATTAAGCGTGGACAATCCGTGATTAATCCGGTCCTGGTTGACCAGATCGAGAATTTCTTGCTGGCTTAAAACCGTTGCCTCAAAACTAATGGAGGATATCAAAGCGATTGTAGCCAATAAAAAACCAAATCTTACTTTGGAATTCATTGTATTTTATTTGATTTTATTTTTGTTTCGTAAAGTATCTCAACCTTACATGGTTATTATAGCAGATTTTGGAAAATTTTGCAAGAGCGATCTCATTTTTGAGCAGTTATGATCCATCTGCCAATATGATCCAGTTCTAAATGCAGATTTTTGAATTTAGAACATAATTCTTTTATCTCCCCTTCTCGATAGAAGCTATGAGCCAGTCCTTTTTCCGGACCAGACATCGATGCATAAGTTTCTGGTGCCAGTTCTTGATGATCTTTGAAAGTATTCCACTGTTTACTGCTTTCAAAATCAGGCAGCGTGATTAAAATCTTACCAGTCGGTAATAAAACTCCATAAATTTTATCAATCAGACTCTTCACATCCTTTTTCAAACCATGATGTATGGTCGAAATTGAATATATAAAATCGTATTGCTGATCTGGAATCAAATATTCAAACATGTTCGCGCATTTGACATCCGTTTCGCTGACATTTTTTTGACTCATCTTCACAGCTGTCTCGCTGGAATCAATACCGGCGACATTAAATCCTTTTTCCTTTAGGTAACGCAAATATTTCCCTGTGCCACAACCAATATCAAAAGCTTTCTTCGAATCGAACTTTGCTTCTTCCACAAACTTTGTAAATTGTGGAATTAATCCTTCGTTCAAAGTCGCCCAGGCTTCCCCGCCCTTTTCATAGTCCTTATATATTTTATCCCAAATTGTCATGAATTAATTATAGCATTAAAAAACAGCCGCTCTGAGCGGCTGTATTTTAAAAGAACTGATCAGTTCTCCGAACTAAGACTTGATGTCTCGTTCGATTTTATCCAGAACCTTTGAAGCGTGGTCTCGTCCGCCGAGTCCAAAAGCCAAACCTCCGGCAATGGTCAACATGGCGATAATTCCGGTAAAGAGTGTATCGACAAATTTTTCAGCAACTTTAAGTTGGCTTAAGGTTGCTAAAACAGTGAAGACCATAACCGACCACTGCGTGACAGCAGCCAGCATGTCTGCTGAACTCAATCCAGCAGCTTGGACGCTATGGCGCACCAATCCTGACAAGAATCGGGCAACCATAGAACCGACCAACAGAATTGCAGCACCCGCGATTACAGTAGGAATGTAATGCAATACGTCATTTAAGAATGCCGAAATTTCCTTTAAGTTGAGTATCTCTGCAGCCGCTAGAAAAGCAGCGACCAACAAAAACCACTTAACTAACCAAGCAATGGTCCCCGAGATTGTCATCTTCATTCCAGTGCGGGCAGAGATTTCGTCGAGACCCAGCTTGTCCCCGATCTCATCCAATTTAATCGAATGCAAAACTTGTTTGATAATCTTTGAGAAGAAACTGGCAACCACCCAGCCGATCACCAAGATAATGACGGCGACTAGGAAATTTGGCAAAAAGTTGATGAAGCGGGCATAAAGATCACGCAAAGAAGCCGCTATTGCATCCGAGTAAGAATTATAATTATTCATTTCATTCACCCCCTTTCGGTTTCCCCCAAACCCCGCCGATGAGCGGACGACCTTTGTTATTATTTCGAACTACGAATTTTTACGAAACTACGAATTGAATTAACTCTTTCGTAATTTCATTTTCGTCCGTACTTTTTTCTAGCCGGCAGCACAAAAAAACCAAGCCCTGAAAATGCAGGTTACTTGGCGTTTCTAGATTTGAATTGGTGTTTAGTTTCCATCAGAAATTCACAACTGTATTCATTATATCACAATCTTAAGCAATCGTCAAGCTAATCGTAATAGCCCAATAGCTTGGAAACACTTAAGCTTAAATAGCATTAAGAGTTTCAAGCATTTATGTACACAACTAATCCCAAGGTTCCAAGGCTCCGA
>WNFI01047277.1_pt1 | contig 29810 bp, 29 predicted proteins | sample 5400471 | NCBI WGS metagenome assembly WNFI01 (sample SAMN13153348, study PRJNA577476) | soil metagenome | isolation source: 100 cm saprolite on Douglas fir-dominated hillslope | place: USA:California | collected 2013-09-17
GATTGGTGGCTAGGGTGGGACTCGAACCCACGACCTCGGCATTATGAGTGCCACGCTCTAACCAGCTGAGCTACCTAGCCTTATGACTCCCGAAAGGTGGCGGATTCTCACGGCCCACCTGCGCCTCGTCAAGCTTGAGGCGCAGCCAGTGCACCACTTCGAACTTGACAATAATAGTGGTGATGCCGTCGAGAAAATGCAACGGCGACAATAATGTAAAATTCACTTGGTTCGCAGGGCCAATAGGTGCCACCATCGCGGCCCAGATTGCCACCTGCGGCGCTGAGCCGCCGCCCGAACGTGGCCACCCCAAGACTCAGGAGTGATGCAAACCAGATGGCCCGTCCGGCTGCAAAGCTGAGCCTGACAGACACCTTCACCCGCTTGCTGCGGCTGGATCTGGGCGTGGGATCGCCGCGACTGAGTCTCGAGCGGCTCATGGAGGAATCCGATACCCAGCTCGCGCAGGCCGCGCGCACCGGCCTACCCGAACAACAGCGCATCGCCAGCCAGATACTCGGCAACCCGCAGGACTACCGGCGCTGGGAGAGCGAGCACACGCGCCTGATGAAAGCCGTGGCCAGTACGGCGCGCGCCGGCCGGCAGGTACGGGCGCTGCTATCGGCCGCGTTTTCGCTTACCCATCGCAAGGCGCTGTTCGAGTACCTGCGCGATCATCGCCTGCGCGGTGACGCTCGTCGCCGCCTGTTACAACACTTCCACGGCCAAAGCAGCTACTCGCACGCCTTGATCGCAGAACACGCCAATTACCTGCGCAGCGCCGCCAGCCTGATCTGTGCCGAGCGCATAGGCAGCAGCCTGCTCGCCCACCAGGCCTTTGGTGAACCCCTGCGCGACTATGAGCGCCGCTACGAGGAATACTTCAGCGGCTACTGCCTGAGCATATTGAAATCGCGCGACAACGACGAGGGCGACGACACCCGTGCCATGCTGACGCTGCTCAAGCAGGAGGTGCTGGCGCTGCGTACGCGGATGATGGCGATGCCGGCGAGCGGGGCGGCCAGTCGTAGCTAGACCCCCTGGGGCTTTTGCCGCGCGGGTCGAGCGATTTTAGCAAGTCGCCGCCACAACGGCCGGCGTCCGGCGCGCCGTTGGACGACGAAGGTGTTTGAGATGGAATGGCCCCGCCCGATCCAACCATCCTCCCGGACCTCCAGCACCCGGCATTGCCCGGCAGAGATGAGGGAAAAAACGACGTCCTGTGGAATGCAGTGCATTTCCATATCGAGCCTTGGCAGGTGCGCCAGATACTCCTTGATTCGAAAGGAGTAACCGCGCTGGTAGGTCGGCACTTGAAATACTGCGATGCCACCGGGACGCAATGAGCTCAGCGCGGCGCCGATCAATTCTCGAATGATGGGCGGGGGGTTGTGCTGGAAGACGATGTAGGAACAGAAGAAATCGCATTCCTCGAGATTTTCAATGCCGGGATCAGCGGAGCACAGGTGGAAGTCGACATTGTGGATCCCGGTTTCTGCGGCACGCCGCCCCGCCAGCTCGAGGTGGTTCGCCGAAATGTCGTACCCGTGCACTTTCTTGAAGGCCTTTGCCAGCGCGAGCGTCATGCGGCCGAGCCCGCAGCCGTATTCGACGCAGACTTTCGATTCCAGATCTGAAAACCCATAGCGCCTGAGTACCGCGGTGATTGTGGCAACGCCTGCGCCACCGCTGGCGTAGAAGCGCTCAATGGACTCGGGGTTAATGGATTCCGGAAGGAATTCCTGTGTGGTCAGAACGGAATAATGAGGACGGACCCGCCCCAGATGCGTCCAGGCCGCGCGGATCCCCTGCATGAGCAACGGTAATTCGGCGGCAGTGGCGGCGATGTCTATATCCATTTCCGGCCGATCCAGCGGCACAAAATCAGGGGGTGCCAGCTTCTGGCGATGCTCCTGGGAATTGATAAACCTGGATACCAGTGCGCGGAAGTCCTTCACCGACGACAGATGCGATTGGATAGCTGCCGCAGATTCGGGGGACCTACCCAGGATTTCGCGGTAGCACCAGACCACATCTTCTTCCTGTATCGTCGTGCCCTGCATAGCGGTGCCTCCGTCAGATTCTGGATAGTTGATTTGAATCAACTAGTTGCAATGTATTGTGCCCTGTCCTGCAGCGCCCGCGAAGGGTGAGCCGTCTTCAGACGTTGAAGAGAAAGTGCATGACGTCACCTTCGCGGACGACGTACTCCTTGCCTTCACGCTGCAGCTTGCCCGCCGCGCGCGCCCCCGCTTCTCCCCGGTAGCGCACGAAATCCTCGTACGAGATCACCTCGGCGCGGATGAATCCGTGCTCGAAGTCGGTGTGGATGACCCCGGCGGCCTGCGGCGCCGTGCTGCCGCGGCGCACCGTCCAGGCGCGCACCTCCTTGGGACCCGCAGTGAAGTAGGTCTGCAGGCCCAGCAGTTCGTAACCGGCACGGATGACGCGATTCAGGCCCGGTTCGGCCAGCCCCAGGTCCTTGAGGAATTCGGCCCGCTCGGCCTCCTCGAGCTGCGAGATCTCAGCCTCGATCGCCGCGCACACCGGCACCACCGTCGCCCCTTCGGCGCGCGCTCGCACGCGCAGCGAGGCGAGGTAGGCATTGTCCTGCCTCAGCGCGGCTTCATCGACGTTGGCCACGTACATCACCGGCTTGCCGGTGAGCAATTGCAGCTCGCGCAGTTCGCGGCCGTCTTCCGCCGTCAGCGGCACGAGGCGCGCTGCCGTGCCGGAATCAAGCGCGTCGCGCACCCGGGCATAGATCTCGTGACGGCGCGCGGCCTCCTTGTCGCCGCTCTTCAGCGCCTTGGCGGCGCGTTCCACCGCCTTGTCGATGACCGCCAGATCGGCGAGCGCCAGCTCCGTGTTGATGACTTCGATGTCTTCGAGCGGATCGATCCGGCCGGCGACGTGCACGATGTCCTCGTGATCGAAGCAGCGCACCACGTGGGCAATGGCGTCGGTCTCGCGGATGTGCGCCAGGAACTTATTGCCCAGCCCTTCACCCTGCGAGGCGCCGGCCACCAGGCCGGCGATATCGACGAACTCCACCGCCGCAGGCACGGTCTTTTCCGGGTGCGCAATCCCGGCCAGCACGTCCAGCCGCGCGTCGGGCACCGCGACGATGCCCACGTTCGGGTCGATGGTGCAGAACGGATAGTTCTCCGCCGCGATCTGCGCGCGTGTCAGCGCATTGAACAGCGTGGACTTGCCCACGTTCGGCAGGCCGACGATGCCGCACTTCAGGCTCACTGGTCCGCCTGCGGATCGCCCGGCGCGTCCGCTTCCTCGCGGGTGTGCAGGCGGGTCATCGCCTTCTGCGCGCCTTCGCGCAGCAGCTCGGGCAGCGCCGCCCAGGCGCGTGTGAGCGCGGCGTCGATCAGCTTCTGTTCGGCGGCCGTCGCGCGATCGAGCACGGCGTCGATCACCTGGTCCTTGGAACCCGGGTGACCCACACCGATGCGTAGTCGCCAGAAGTCCGCGCCCAGATGCGCGATCACGTCGCGCACGCCGTTGTGCCCACCGTGGCCGCCGCCCTGCTTGAGGCGCACCACGCCGGGCAGCAGGTCGATTTCATCGTGTGCCACCAGGATCTGCCCCGCATCGATGCGCTGGAACGCCGCCAGCGACTGCACCGCGGCGCCACTGCGATTCATGAAAGTGGTCGGCTTCATCAGCCACAACTCGCATTCAGCAATACGTACGCGCGCCACCTGCGCCTGGTGGCGGGATTCGCGCCGCCACGCCGCACCGCCCGCGCGTGCCAGCTCGTCCACGAACCAGCAACCCGCGTTGTGGCGCGTACGGGCGTACTCGGCACCGGGGTTACCCAGACCGACGACGAGCTTGAGTTGTGGATCAGTCATGCTGGACAGCTGGCAACGCCGCTACCGATGGGTTCACGGCGTTCCCGACCGCGGACGATGAGGCGAGGGCGTGCTGGCCCGATGCGCTGCCAGCACGGCCCATCGCGCGGCTACTTCTTGGCTTCCTTCTTCGGGGCCTCTTTCTTCCCCTCCTCCTTCTTCGCCTCGGCCCCTGGGGCGGCTGGAGCCGCTCCCGGCGCCGCTCCCGTCGCCACCGCACCCTCGACCGGCGCGGCCGCGGCAGCTGCTGCGGCCTCCACCGCCTCCGGCTCGGGCTCCGCGACACGCGGCGCATGGATCGAGACCACCGGCGGATTAGCGCCGTGTGCCAGCGCCGAGATGGCCACGCCCGGCGGCACCTTGATGTCGCTCACGTACAGGGTGTCGTTGAGGCTCATGCCCGACAGATCGAGTTCGATGTACTCGGGCAGGTCCTTCGGCAGGCAGACCACTTCCATGTCGGCCATGTGGTGCGAGACCACGCCGCCCTGGGTCTTGATGCCCGGCGCTGCGGCCTCGCCCTTGAAATGGATCGGCAGGTGCAGGCGGATCTTCTCGTTCTCGAGCACGCGCTGCAGGTCGACGTGCACGACTGCATTGCGCGCGGGGTGCATCTGCACGTCCTTGACGATGACGGGCTGCTGCTGGGCCCCGACCCGGACGTTGATGATCGAGGAGTAGAACTTCTCGTCGCTCACCAGCGCCAGCAGTTTGTGATGCTCGAGCGCGAGCCGCGTCGGCTCGGCGTGAGCGCCGTAGAGGATTGCGGGAACCTTGCCGGAATGACGCAGGCGGCGGCTCGCACCCTTGCCCTGGTCATTACGCGGTTCCGCGCTGAGTTCGAAAGCAATACGCATTTAAATGCTCCTTGAAGTTACAACCACGGGCCGGCACCGCGACCAGTGCCCGCCCACCTGAAAATCCTTCCCTAGTCGATGTACAGCGAGCTGACCGACTCTTCGTCGCGGATGCGGCGAATGGTCTCGGCCAGGAGCGCCGCGACTGACAACTGGCGAATCCGTGCGCACTGGCGTGCCGCCTCGCTGAGCGGAATCGTGTCGGTCACCACCAGCTCGTCCAGCGCGGAGCCCGCGATGCGCTCGACCGCGTTGCCCGACAGCACGGCGTGCGTGATATAGGCGACGACGCGCTCGGCGCCCTCTTCCTTCAGGGCCTGTGCAGCGAGGCACAGCGTGCCGGCGGTGTCGACCATGTCGTCGATCAGCACGCAACTCCTGCCACTGACTTCACCGATGATGTTCATCACCTTCGATTCATTCGGCCGCGGACGCCGCTTGTCGATGATCGCCAGCTCCGCGTCGTCGAGCCGCTTGGCGAAGGCGCGGGCGCGCACCACGCCGCCAACATCCGGCGAGACCACGACCACGTTCGGATAGGCCTTGCGCCACACGTCGCCGAGCAGCACCGGGGAGCCGAAGACGTTATCGACCGGAACGCCGAAGAATCCCTGGATCTGCTCGGCGTGCAGGTCGAGTGTCAGCACGCGCTGCACACCCGCACCGCAGATCATGTCGGCGACCAGCTTCGCCGTGATCGCCGCGCGTGTCGCCCGCGGCCGCCGGTCCTGGCGCGAGTAGCCGAAATACGGCACCACCGCGGTGATGCTGCCGGCCGAGGCACGCCGGCAGGCATCGGCCATCACCAGCAGCTCCATCAGATTCTCGTTGACCGGGGGGCAAGTCGACTGCAGCAGGAACACGTCGCGGCCGCGCACGTTTTCCATCAGCTCGACGTTGACCTCGCCGTCGCTGAAGCGGCCCACGGAGGCGCGCCCGATGGGCAGCATCAGGTGCCGGGCGATGTCGTGGGCCAGCCCCGGATTGGCGTTGCCCGCTAACAGCGTGATCGACTGCGAATCCACTCTTGCTACGTCCCTCTGTTCGATCTGGCTGGGGTGGAAGGATTCGAACCTCCGAATGGCGGGATCAAAACCCGCTGCCTTACCACTTGGCGACACCCCAAGAAATTGGGCGGTGGTCCGCACCCGGTGAGCTCACGCGCCCTCGCCGAGCGCTGCCGTCAGCGGCGAGCGATTCACGCCTCGCGCCACAAAACTTCTCCATTCCTCCGGCACTCGCGCGGCGACGCGCTCGGCGTCTGCGGCGCGTCCAAACGCCGTGTACACACACGAACCCGTGCCGCTCAGGCGCGCCACCCCGGTTGCGCGCGCCGTCAACCATTTGAGCGCGGCATCGATCGCCGGGTACCTCTGGCGTACCACGGGCTCGAAATCGTTGCGCGTCCCGGCCGCTGAAAAGGCGCGTATTGTGATGAGGGGGGAATTTCGTGTCAATTCAGGGGCCTGGAATATTTCGGCGGTGGGGACCGCGACGCCGGGATACACGATCAGATACCAGGCTTCCGGGGCCTCCAGGGGCGTCAGCTGCTCCCCGCGGCCCTGCGCCCAAGCCGATGAACCGCGTACGAAAACTGGCACATCGGCGCCCAGGGTGAGCCCCAGCTCCGCCAGTGCGTCGACGGTCCAGCCCGTGTCCCACAGCCGGTTCAGCACCCGCAGCACCGTGGCAGCATCGGAACTGGCGCCCCCGAGGCCCCCGCCGGGCGGGATACGTTTGCGGACCCGTATACGCGCGCCGTAGCCTACCCCGCTGGCCGCCTGCAGGGCGAGTGCCGCACGTACAGCCAGATCCTGCTCGGGCGGAATGGCGGACAGGCCCTCGATGCGCGCGACGTGCGGCTCCGGGGTCACCTCGATGGCGATGTCATCGCCCCAGTCGAGGAGTTGAAACCAGGTCTGCAGATCGTGGTAACCGTCCGTGCGACGGCCCGTGATGTGCAGGAACAGATTGAGTTTCGCCGGCGCCGGCCACCACCGGCCCGGGTCATCGACCGGTGCCGCCATGGCGCTCAGCCGAGGCGCCACTGCGCAATATGCAATTTCATCCGCAGCGCGCCCCGGCTCAAATTGCATTCGCCGGCGCCGACGGGTCCGGTACACCCAGCAGCCAGTAGCGCAGGCTCGTCAGGGGTGGTTCAAAGCCAAGGATCTTCGCCAGCCGCTCGTGCGCGGCTTCTCCCGCCGACTGCATGCCATCGGCACCAACGAACTGCAGGGCCGCGCCATCGAAATTCACCCGTGCTCCGCCCACGCCCAGCGGCGCACGCAGCAGCAGCTCGCTGGCCGCACCCTGCTGCTGCCAGCGCAGGGAGGCACTGAACCCCTCGCTCGCCGTAGCCACGGCCAGCTGGCCGTTGAAACTGTAGCGCTCGAGCGCCTGGAGTGCCGCCCGGCGCTCTGGCCAGGAAAGAGCCGGCAGCGGCGCGAGCGAGCGACAGCCCGCAAGCCACAACAGCAGGAGCGGGAGCAACACTGATGACGCCTGCCAGGCCATCGTCGCGCGCCCCGATCGCTCGCACGCCGCACCGCTCAGAGGGCTCATGCTTCAGATCGTCGTGAGTGGTGCCTTCGCCCCAGTGCGCACCAATGTCACCGTCGTGCAGCAGCCGGAAGGCACGCTCCAGCACGGGCAGGGCCGCGCTGCCCTGTCCGCGCCGAAACAGCACCCAGCCCAGGCTGTCGAGCACAGCCGGATTGTCGGGTTGACCGGTCAGGGCCGCGCGAATCAGCTGTTCGGCGCGCGGCAGGTCGCGCCGGTGATCGGCCAGGGTGTAGCCCAGAGCGTTGCTGACGTTGTCATCGAGGGGCCTCTCGCGATGCAGCGCCTCGAGCGCGGCGATGGCCTCGCCGACCCGGCCCGCACGCTCGAGCAGCACCGCGCGCTGGTAGCTGATGTCGGGATTGCCGGGTGAACGGCGCAGCGCGCTGTTGACCCGGCTCAATGCCTCATCGGCGGCGCCCGCCACCGAGAGCAGCTCCGCGCCGGCGAGCTCGGCGCGGATCCGTTCGTCCGGTTCGGCATCGCGGGGCGCGCCGAGAACGCGGACGGCGCCATCGCGGTCGCCCTGGCGATACAGGATGCCAGCGGTGCGGCGGCGTCCCTCGCCTTCGAATGCAGTACCCATCAGGAGCGCATAGTCGCGGGTCGCCGCGTCGTCATCGCCACGACGTTCAGCGATCAGGCCCAGGTAATACACCGCCATGGGTGCGGAAGCGGCATCATGCAGCAGGCCATTGCAGCGCTGTTCCGCAACCGCGTAGTCGCTGCGCTCGATCGCAAGCTCGGCCAGCAGGCGCCCCGCCGCGCCCCCTGATTCCGGATCGGTCAGCAGTCCCTGCAGCTCGGCCTGCGCCGCGTCGTCCTGACCGAGCACCATGAGTGATTGTGCCAGAGTCAATCGGCCGCCCTTGCCCGTCGCGGCAAGACGGGCCGCGGCGCTCGCGGCCTTCGCGTCTCCCAGCACGGCCTGGGCACGCGCCGTGATCTGAGCGACATCCGCCTCTCCCGCCCCCGCCTCACGCGCACGCTGGGCGTGGTGCAGCGCCAGCCTGGCATCCCAGGCCTCGAGTGCGAGGCTCGCCGTCGCGAGCTGCGTCGCCGCCGCCGCGAGCGGCGGCGCGTCCAGATCGCGCAGCATCGCCAGGGTCGGCTCGCTCCCCGCACTCTGCGACAAGGCCCCGATGGTCTCCGGAATGTGCTGCGCGCCGGCGGCGAGCCAGAGGCTGAAATGCCGCCGTGCCTCGCTGATCTGCTGGGCGCCGAGATCGGCGCGGACCAGCGCCAGGGTCGCGTCGGCATCGCCGGGCGCGAGCTGCACCCAGCGGGAGGCCAGCGTGCGCGCCAATGTGTACTGGCCGCAGGCCAGCGCTACGGCAGCGGCGTGAGAAGCGAGCTGCGGCTCGGCCAACTGCTGCACCGCCTGCTGGTAACGGGTGGTCGCAATGCCGCAGTCGCCGCGCTGCAGGGCGGCCTCCGCACTGACGATCGCGGCATTGCCGTCCATGGTGCCGTCGGTGGCCGCCGAAGCGGCGCCCGCGATCGCGGCGCGGCCGAGGGGGGTCGCGAGCAGTCCGGCCAGGCAGGCGAGCACCGCCACCAGTGACGGCGCGATCGGCGAGGGGCGGTGGCAAAGCGGCATGATCATGCGACTATAGCAGCACGATGAAAGTTTCGATCCGCCAGAAGCTGGAAAAATCCGCAGAGCGCTACGAGGAAGTGGGACATATGCTGGCGGACCCCCAGGTGCTCGCGCGCCCCGAGCAGTTTCGCGAGTTGTCGGTCGAATATGCCCGGCTGCAGCCCACGGCAACAGCGCTCCAGGAATACCGTCGGCTCGAGGCCGAACTCAGCTCCACCGAGCCCCTGCGTCAGGACGGCGACGCCGGCATGCGCGCGCTGGGCGAGGAGGAGGCGCTGCGTCTGCGCACCGCACTGGCGGCCCGCGGCGAATCCCTGCAGCGCCTGTTGCTGCCTCAGGATCCACACGACGAAGGCAACATATTCCTGGAGATCCGGGCCGGCACCGGGGGCGACGAGGCGGCCATCTTCGCCGGTGAGCTCTTGCGCATGTACAGCCGCTACGCGCAGCTGCGCGGCTGGCAGGTGGAGCTGCTGAGCGAGAGTTCCGGCGAACACGGCGGGTATCGCGAAGTGATCTGCCGCATCGTGGGCCGCGGCGCATTCTCACGCCTGAAGTTCGAATCCGGTACGCACCGCGTACAGCGCGTGCCCGCCACCGAATCCCAGGGACGCATCCACACCTCGGCCTGCACCGTGGCCATACTCCCTGAGCTGGCAGAGATTGATCGCATCGAAGTCAACCCGGCCGACCTGCGCGTCGACACCTATCGTTCCTCAGGCGCCGGCGGCCAGCACGTGAACAAGACCGAATCGGCCGTGCGCATCACGCACCTGCCCACCGGCGTGGTCGTGGAGTGCCAGGACGAGCGCTCACAGCACAAGAATCGTGCGCGCGCGCTGGCGTTGCTGCAGGCACGACTGCTCGCTGCGGAACAGGAGAAGCGCGCCAGTGCCCAGGCCCGGACGCGCAAGCTCCAGGTCGGGAGCGGGGATCGGTCCGAGCGCATCCGCACCTACAACTTCCCGCAGGGGCGCATGACTGACCATCGCATCAACCTGACGCTCTACAAGCTCGCGGCCATCATGAACGGCGAGCTCGATGAACTGCTCGAGGCGCTGCAGCGCGAATTTCAGGCCGAGGAACTGGCGGCCGAATAAATCACCAGCCACAGCGCGCTGAAGTACACCAGCGCCACGGCCTGGATGCCGAGACCGCAGGCCTGGGCGAATGCGGTGATGGCCGCCGGCTTCACTCCGGCGGCGCTGAGCCCGATCTTCACGATTCCGAATGCGAGGCTGGCGGCAAAGGCGCACACCAGGAAAATCAGCGCGGCAATGAGGGCCGCCGCCAGCACCTTCCACCACAGCGGCCGCACCAGGCGTATGCAGCGCACCACCACCTGCAGAGGACTGAGCGTCTCGAACAGCACGACCGGCCGCAACAGGAGGACACATATGAGCAGGTAGATGCCGGGCAAGAGCAGGGCGAACGCCCCGGCAAACACGGCGACAGCGGCCAGCACGCTGCTGAGGATCAAAAGCGGCCACCGTGCCAGTGCTGCGGCAAACTCCGACTGCCCTTGCGGCGCCCTGCCGGACTGCATGGCACGCTGGCGCAGCATCAGCAGCGCGGCGAGCAGCTGGTAGAACGCGAAGCCCACCAGGCTCAGCGTCCAGAATTTCGGATCCAGCGGGGGATGGAACGGATCCACCGGATTGCCGGTCGTCATCAGCCAGTACATGTTGGGGAGCGCCGAAAACAGGATGGCGAACAGGGCGACCGGCAGGCACTTGGCCAGCGTGGAGCGGAAAATGCGCGTCGCCGCATCCATCAAGTCGCTGACGGAGGCGGATCGGGACGGCAGCTGCGGCTCGGGCATGCGAAACTCCCGGATGGGGCGGGGCAAACAGGCGCGCAATTTAACATCACCGGCATGACTCCAGAGCAAGCACCGCCCACGGTCGCCGTGGCCCTGGCCCGCGCATCCGCCCGGCTGCGGCCATCGGACAGTGCCGCGCTCGATGCCCAGCTGCTGCTCGGGTTTTCGATGGGCCGCCCCCGCAGCTGGCTGCTCGCCGAGGGCGAGGCGCCGATTGCGCCGGCAGCCTGGGCCGAGTTCGAGCAACGCGTGGCGCGCAGGGCCCAGGGCGAACCGCTTGCCTATCTCATCGGCAGGCGCGAATTCTGGTCGCTCGATCTTAGGGTGTCACCCGCGGTCCTGGTGCCGCGCCCGGAAACGGAGTTGGTCGTGGAACGCTCGCTCGCCCTGTTGGGCGATGCGGCCGCCGACATTGCGGATCTGGGTACCGGGTCAGGTGCTATCGCCCTCGCTCTGGCGCGCGAGCGGCCACGCTGGCGCGTGACCGCCACCGATCGATCCGCCTCAGCCCTGGCAGTCGCCGCAGCCAACGCGCGCGCGCTGGCCGTCAGTAATGTCGAATTCCTCATCGGCGAGTGGTTTGCGCCCCTGAGCGGGCGGCACTTTCAATTGCTGGCCTGCAATCCACCGTATATGGCTGCGGATGATCCGGCTCTGGACGATGCCGCGCTGCGGTACGAGCCGCCGGCGGCGCTGGTGGCCGCTCGGGGCGGCCTGGCGGACCTGGCGAGCGTCGTGGCCGGCGCCCCCACGCATCTGTCCACATGCGGCTGGCTGGTGCTCGAGCACGGCGCTGGGCAGGCCGCCGCCGTTGCGGAGTTGCTTGTGGCGCAGGGCTTCAGTCACGTACGCTGCCACCATGACCTCGCAGGACTGCCGCGAGTTACCGAGGCACAGTGGCCGGCACAGGCCTCCAACCTGATAGTAGAGCCATCAACATGATACGTTTTGAAACGACCCACGGCGGCTTCACCGTCGAATTATTCGACGGCGATGCGCCGCTTACCGTCGCAAACTTCCGCCAGTACGTGGATGAGGGCTTCTTCGACGGTACGATTTTCCATCGGATCGTGCCGGGCTTCGTGATCCAGGGCGGCGGCCTGACGGCGGATTTCTTGCAGAAGCCCACGCGCGCACCGGTCCGGAACGAGGCCGGGAACGGCTTGCTGAATGAGCGCGGCACGCTGTCCATGGCGCGCACCGATTCCCCGCACAGCGCCACCTCACAGTTCTTCGTGAATCTCAAGGACAACGAATTCCTCGATCACCGCCCCGGCCACCATGGCTACGCAGTCTTCGGCCGCGTCGTCGAGGGTCTGGAGATCGTCGACAAGATCGCCGGCCTGCCCACGGGCCGGCGCAAGGGGTACACCGACGCGCCGATGGAGGATGTCGTCATCAACACGGCCCGCCGCGTGAAGGTACCGGCCTAGGGGCTGTTGACACCGATGCGATTGCTGCGCGGCCTCGTGCGTGGCCTGCTGTCCCTGGTGCTGCTCGCGGTGCTGCTGCTGCTGCTGACCGTGCTCGCGCTACGCTGGCTGAATCCACCCACCAGCGCCTTCATGATCGAATCGTCCCTGGCGGCCCTGCGTGCGGGCGAGCATGACTATGCGACGCACTATCAGTGGGTGGACCTGGAGCAGATCTCCCCGCAGGCCGCGCTGGCGGTCATCGCCTCGGAGGACCAGCAATTTCCGTTTCATGGTGGCTTCGATTTCCAGTCGATTCGCGAGGCCGTGCGTCACAATGCCACCAGCCGCCACGTGCGCGGCGCCAGCACGATCTCGCAGCAGGTGGCGAAGAATCTGTTCCTGTGGCCAGGCGGCGGGCTGTTTCGAAAGGGCCTGGAGGCCGGCTTCACCCTACTCATCGAGTCGTGCTGGCCCAAGGAGCGCATCCTCGAGGTCTACCTGAACATTGTTGAGTTCGGCCGCGGCGTCTACGGTGTGCAGGCCGCGGCGCAACACTATTTTCACGAGAACGCCCGGCGCTTGAACCGCGCCGACAGTGCGCTGCTCGCCGCCGTGCTTCCCAACCCGCGCCGCCTGCGCGTCGAGGCGCCCTCGGCCTATGTGTGGGCCCGCAGCGAGTGGATCGCGGAGCAGATGGCGGAGCTCGGCGGTACCACTTACCTTGACTATGTCGAAGCCGAGATCAAGCGGCGGCCCTGAGTCGCGGTGGCCGGAAATCAGGCGCGCGCGCTCAGTCCTCGCGCTGGCAGTCGTGTCGGCCGGCAGACGGTCCAGTCCATGCGGGACCATCGATGCCGTACGTAGGCCCGCAGCACCACGACGCCCGCCAAGCCACCGGCCATCAGCGGCCAATGTTCCGCAATGGGTTCGGCGTCCAGCCACGGCAGCATGGCGGTCATGATCCAGGTAACCCACACGATCAAGGCAACGGGCGCGTTCGGCCAGGGCCAGCCTTGCGGGTTCATCCCGATGTAGATGGCGACGCAGGCGGGTACCAGGCTGGCCAGCAACACGTACGCGCCGCTGGCCGCCGGGTGCGGGAGATACTGCCAGGACGCGGGGAGCGCTAGCAGAAAGGGCGCACCGAACAGCAGCCAATGCAGCCAGATGCGTCGCTCGCATTGGGCAAACAGCGCAGCTCGCGTGGCCCCGGTCTTCAGCCACAGGTAGCGGCAACGGGCTGCCGCCATCCGCGCGTAGGCCCAACCCAGCAGCGCGAGGATGGCAGGCAACATCGCGGCGAACGTCAACCCGGCCGCGAGGCGAGCGGAACCGGCGCCCGTCATGAGCAACGCTGCGGGCAGAACGAACACGCCGGCAACGAGGATATTGCGCGGCCTAAAGCGGGTGCGGAACAGCTCACCCCACAGCAGGGTGCCAATACTGGAACTGGTTCGGGTTGTGGACGGCTGCACTGGAATCTCATCGGTGGACGATGCACCCCAGGCAATCGATCGCCAGTTCGGTGCACGGATGCGCCGGGCTCGCAGATACCACGACACGAAAGCAATCCCGGCCGCGATCACCGCCAGCCCTCCGGAATTCGTAAAGGGGCGCAGCGGTGCTGCAAGCGCGGGGAAGCGCGAGCTCAGATTGGGCAGCCAAATCAACATCAGCACCCCAAGCGCGGTAAAACCACCGCCGCTCAAGACAAACATCAGGATCATCAATGCAAATCCCGCTCCGGCCGCTACCAGGAACGCGCGGCCCAGGGCAGCTGCATCCAGTAACGCGGGCGGGGTTGCAAGCTGGACTAATGCAAGATGGGCCGCGACCAGCGCCGCTGCCACGGCGACCGTGAGCGCCACGCCCGACAGCAATCGGACCCTGGCGAACGGCCTCAGCGTCGAGGCGCGCTGAGCCGACAGGGTCCGCCACAATAGGCCGCCCAAAAAGGCCGGTACGATCAGCACCAAAACCAGTCCGATGATGCCGAGCTCACTTGCATACTGGCCCCCCAGGCTCGGGCCGAAGACGAGCAGGATCAGGGCTGGCACATTGAGCCAGCGCTGCAGTGGCACCATGGAGTACATGAGGCGGCACAGCCGCAACGCGGCGTTCATGCGTGCAGTTCCAGGAAAATATCTTCCAGCGCCAGCGGCTCGACCTCGATTTCGGCCGCCAGCCGCTCGGCTAGCGCGGCGCGCTGTTCCGGCGCCCAGTGGGTCACGGTCACGGTCGCGTGCTGGCCTTCGATGCGACACCGCTGCGCATGCGGCAGGGACAAGGTCTGCGGCAACGATCCATCGGAGCGGATGTGCAGGCGCACCACGGACTCCTTCAGTGCATCAAGGGTGCCCTGCCACAGCAGCTGGCCCTCCTTGAGGATCCACACTTTATTCGCCACCCGCTCGAGGTCAGCGACGATATGCGTGGAGAACAGCACCGTGCGCGAACCGTCGGCCGCGAGGTCGATGATCTCCTGCAGGAACTGCCGCCGCGCGACCGGGTCGAGGCTGGCGACCGGCTCATCGAGTACCAGCAACTCAGGGCGATGCGCCAGTGCCAGCAGCGTCGAGAGTTTCTGGCGCTCTCCGACCGACCAGCCGGAAACGCGGCGTGCCTGGGGAATCTGCCAGGCCTGGAGCAATCGCTGTGCCAGTGCGCGATCCCAGGAGGCGTAGAACGAGGCCACCAGCTCGATCTGCTGCTCGCCGCTCAGCATGTCGATGAGCTCGTCCTGCTGGGGCACGAAACCGATGCGCGCGCGAATTGCCTGCGGCATCGTCAAGCTGTCGGCGCCAAAGATCTGCGCCGTGCCGGCGCTCACCGGACCGAAGCCGAGCAGGGTTTCAAGCAGGGTGGTTTTGCCCGCACCGTTTTTTCCCAGCACGCCCACGACATCGCCGGTATCGGCCGCAATGGTGACGTCCCGGAGAATGGCCCGGCCTGCAATCGACTTACCGAGCTGTTGGGCGCTGACGGCGGAAATGCTCATGACGACTTGCTCCATTTCTTTCTCATCAGGATCAACAGATCCTCGATATCGAGATCGAGTTGCTGCGCGGCGAACACCAGCTGCTCGATCTGCGGCGCGAGCTGCTCGCCACGGCGTCGCACATCCGAGGCACCTCGCGACTGCGGCGCGATCGTCATCGGCCGGCCACGATGTCGAACCAGCAGCCCTTCGGACTCCAGCAGGCCGTAGGCCTTGGACACCGTGTTGAAATTAACCGTATGTTCCAGCGCCACCTCGCGCACGGACGGCAGCTCAGTGCCTGCCATGAGCTGTCCGGCAGCCACCAACCGTCGGACCTGCTCGACGATCTGGCGGTAGATTGGGATTCCCGACTGTGGGTGCAGTATGAACATCTGTGTCCCTGTGTACTAGTACTATAGGACACTTGGCGGGCTTCGTCAAGCCCGGACGCGCGGGCCGCCGGCTGATACCATGAATGCCGCGGTTGCGGCCGCCCTATAAGATAGGGGCCGCGCCTGAACTACGGCGGGTCACGAGGAGATGCCGGATTGGGCAGTGCAACGTCGCCTCATCGCCTCGGTTTGTGCGCGCTGCTCGCGGGGATCACCCTGTGCAGCGCCCTGGTGCCGGGCCGAGCGGGTGCGGGCGCGCTCGATGAGCTCAGCTCGAAGGATGTCTCCGCGGGGCTCAAGGCCGCCCTGTCCCAGGGCGTGGGCAATGCCGTCAAGCAGCTGGGCGCCGCCGATGGATTCCTCAACAACCCCAAAGTCACGATTCCACTGCCCTCGGCATTTCGCGACGTGGAGCCGGTCCTGCGCCTGCTCGGCCGTGGCGGCGATGCGGACGAGCTCAGGGCCAGCCTCAATCACGCCGCCGAGGCCGCGGTCAGCGAGGCGACTCCCATACTCAAGAAATCACTGCGCAACATGACGCTGGCCGACGCCCAGGGCATTCTCAACGGCGGCGAGGATTCAGCGACGCAATTTTTCCGGCACAGTGCCAGCGATGAACTCAGGAGCGCCTTCAGGCCGATCGTCGCCCGCGTCACCGCGAAGGTGAAGCTGGCCGGGCTCTACGACAAGTTAGCTGGCCAGGTCGCTCAGTATGGGCTGCTCAGCGGCAGCGAGACCAATATGGATGACTACGTGACTGACAAGGCACTCGAGGGGCTGTACGTTGTGATGGCCGACGAAGAGCGCGCCATCCGCAAGGATCCGCTCGGCCAGGCGAGCGCGATCATCCGCAGGGTATTCGGCGCGCAATAGTCCATCGCATGCGCTCGGGCACGCACTTATGACCGCAAACACCACCAGACAATACCGCTACTACGACCTGATCATGGCCGCGTACGTGTGCATCCTGCTGTGCGCGAACCTGATCGGACCGTCGAAGGTGGCCACGGTGCGATTGCCCCTGGTCGGTGATATCACTTTCGTCGCGGGTGTGTTGTTCTTTCCGCTCTCCTACATTTTCGGCGACATCCTCACCGAAGTGTACGGCTACGCACGTGACCGGCGCTGCGTCTGGGCCGGGTTCGCCGCCCTCGCCTTTGCGGCCTTCATGGCCTGGGTAATCGTGGCCCTGCCGCCCGCCGCAGAATGGCGCGACAAGCAGGCCACCGTCGCCGCCATCTTCGGCAACACCTGGCGCATCGTCGGCGCGTCGATCATCGCTTTCTGGAGCGGCTCCCTGGTCAACAGCTACGTGCTGGCGAAAATGAAGATCCACACCCGCGGGCGCTGGCTGTGGACGCGCATCATCGGCTCCACCGTCTGTGGCGAGGCGGTGGATTCAGGCCTGTTCTACTCGCTGGCTTTCTATGGATTGTGGGAGCCGCAGTTGCTGCTCAAGGTCATGGTGACGCAGTACGTGCTCAAGACCGCCTGGGAGGTCGTCATGACGCCGGTGACCTATCGCGTCGTCGCTTTCCTCAAGCGCTCGGAGCAGGAGGATTACTACGACACCCACACCAACTTCACGCCCTTCTCGCTGCAGGCCTGAGGCCAGCGCGCTAGTTGAAACCGCCCGGCGGTGGCTGCAGAACGCCATCGGCAGCGAACAGCTGTGCGATATCCACCGCGTCGTAGCGGTAATCGCGACCGCAGAATTCGCAGGTCACCGTCAGCGCGCCCTCGCTGGCCAGGGCAGCGCGCGCTTCCTCCACGCCGAGCGATCTGACCAGGCTGGCGACGCGTTCATTGCTGCAGCGGCAGGCGAAACGCACCGGCGTGGGTCCGAACAGCCGGCAATCGTGCGCGCCAAACACGCGCCGCAGGGACTCCTCGGCAGCGGCGGCGAGCAGCTGCTCCGGCGAGAGCGAATCGAATCCGGAACGCAGATCTTCCCAGGCCTGCTGCAGCAGCGCACCGGAACCCTCGCCACCCACGGCGGCGGAGGGGAGTTTCTGCAGCAGCATGCCGCCGGCCCGCTCGCCGTCGGCCGCCAGCACCAGCCGGGTCGGCAACTGTTCCGAACTCTCGAAATAGCGCTCCAGGCAGGCGGCCAGGCTGTCGCCTTCGAGGGGCACGATGCCCTGGTAGTGGGCAGGGGTCTGCTCGGACTGCACCGTGACGATCAGGCGCCCGGCGCCCACCAGTCCGGCAAACCCGACGGCCTCCGTCTCGGCAAGATCGTGATGAGCCACGGCTCGCAACTGGAATTGGTCCGTGCACTGCGCGACCAGGAGCCGGACGCGCCCGTTGCCCGCGAACTGCATCGTCAGGGTACCCTCGAACTTCAGCGTCGCGGCCAGCAGCACCGCGGCTGTCGCGGCTTCGCCCAGGAGGGAGGCGACCACCGGCGGATAGCCGCGGCAGGCGCGCAGCGCGCGCCATGCCGGACCCAAGCGCACCCATTGGCCGCGCAACGGCTGCGCCTCGAGCACAAAGCGGCGCAGCTCTCCGGAGGTCGGCTCATCAACCACTGAGCTTGAGCTTCAGCAGTTCGTTGAGCCGGCCGGGATTGGCCTTTCCCTGCGTCGCCTTCATCACCTGGCCGACGAAAAAGCCGAACAGCTTGTCCTTGCCGGCGCGGTATTCGGCGAGCTGTGCCGGATTCGCGGCCATCACCGCCTCGATCGCCCGCTCGATCGGACCGTCGTCGGTGATCTGCCGCAGGCCGCGTGCGTCGATGATGGCATCAGCCGGTTGCCCGCTGGTCCACATCGCCTCGAGCACCTCCTTGGCAAGCTTGCCCGAGATCGTCTGGTCCGAGATGCGGCGCAGGAGCGAGGCCAACGAGGGGGCCTTGACGCGGCTGGTGCCGATTTCCAGCCCGTCGCGGTTCAGGAGCGCGGCGAGCTCGCCCCCGACCCAGTTCGCCGCCAGCTTGGGCTGTCCGTCGAGCTCGCGCACGACGGCTTCGTAGTACTCGGCCAGCTCGGCGCTCGCGCTCAGCACCTGCGCGTCATAGCCCGACAGTTCGTACTGCTCGCTGAAACGCTGCGCTTTCTGGTCCGGCAGCTCGGGAAGTTGCGCGGCGAGCGCGCCGATGTACACCTCGTCGAGCACCACCGGCAGCAGATCGGGATCCGGGAAGTAGCGATAGTCGTTCGCCTCCTCCTTGGAACGCATGGACCGAGTCTCGCCGCGCTCCGCATCATAGAGGCGTGTTTCCTGCACCACCTGGCCGCCCGACTCGATCAGGGCTACCTGCCGGGCAATCTCGTGGTTGATGGCTTTCTCGACGAAGCGGAAGGAATTGATGTTCTTGAGCTCAGCGCGCGTGCCCAGTTTGTCCGCGCCGTGCGGACGCACCGAGACGTTGGCGTCGCAGCGGAACGATCCTTCCTGCATATTGCCGTCGCAGATGCCCAGATAGCGCACCAGCGTATGCACCTTCTTCATGTAGGCGATCGCCTCCCGGGCCGAGCGCATATCGGGTTCGGAGACGATCTCCAGCAGGGGCGTGCCGGCGCGATTGAGATCAATGCCGGTCAGGCCGGGCACTCCTTCGTGCAGGGACTTGCCCGCGTCCTCTTCCAGATGCGCGCGCGTCACGCGAATGCGGCGCGCGCTGCCGTCATCGAGGACGATGTCGACGTGACCGCCGGCGACGATCGGCAGCTCGTACTGGCTGATCTGGTAGCCCTTGGGCAGGTCGGGGTAGAAATAATTCTTGCGCGCAAATACCGAGCGCGGTGCGATGCGCGCACCGATCGCCAGGCCGAACATCACCGCCATTTGCACGGCCGCAGCATTCAGTACCGGAAGTACGCCGGGATATCCGAGGTCGACCAGATCGGCCTGCGCGTTGGGGGGCGCACCATAGACCGTGGCCGAGCCCGAAAAAATCTTCGAATGCGTGGCGAGCTGGGCGTGGATCTCCAGCCCGATGACGCATTCCCAGTTCGTCGTGCTCGCCATCAGCGATAGGACTCCGGTGCGCGCTGGTGCCAGTCGGTCGCCAGCTGGTAGCGATGGGCCACGTTCAACAGCCGCTCCTCGGCGAAGTGAGCGCCGATGAGCTGCAGTCCGACGGGCAGGGCGTCCACGAAACCACACGGAATCGACATCGCCGGCAGGCCCGCGAGGTTCGCGCCGATGGTGTAGATGTCGTTGAGGTACATGGTCACGGGATCGGAGGTTTTCGCGCCGAGCTCAAAAGCCGCCGTCGGCGTGGTCGGACCGATCAGCACGTCGACCGCGCCGAAGGCGCGAGCGAAGTCGTCCGTGATCAGCTGGCGCACCCGCTGAGCCTTGAGGTAGTAGGCATCGTAGTAGCCGGCCGAGAGCACGTAGGTGCCGGTCATGATGCGCCGCTTGACCTCGGCGCCAAAGCCCTCGGCGCGCGAGCGCTCGTACAGGTCCCTCAGATCGCGCGGCTGCTGGCAGCGATGCCCGTAGCGCACGCCATCGAAACGCGCCAGGTTGGAGGAGCACTCCGCCGGAGCCACCACATAGTAGGTGGGCACCGAGAGCGGAAGATTGGGCAGGCTCATGTCCCGCACCTGCGCACCCTGGGCGCGCAGCACGTCCAGCGCCGCGTGCACGCAGGCGGCAACGCCCGGATCCAGGCCCTGGTCGAAACACTCCTTGAGCACGCCCACCCGCAGCCCGCGCAGCGGACGCTCAAGCGCGGCGTGGTAATTGGGTACCTCGCGCTCGACGCTGGTCGAATCGCGCTCATCGAACCCGGCCATGGCGCCCAGCAGCAGGGCTGCGTCCTCCGCAGTGCGCGCGATCACGCCGGCCTGGTCCAGGCTGGAGGCGAAGGCCACGATGCCATAGCGCGATACGCGGCCGTAGGTCGGCTTGATGCCACTGACCCCGCACAGGGCGGCGGGCTGGCGGATCGAACCGCCGGTATCGGTGGCCGTGGCGGCGGGCACCAGCCGTGCGGCGACGGCGGCGGCCGAACCGCCCGAGGAACCGCCCGGCACGCGGCTCGGATCCCAGGGATTCCGGACCGGACCGAAATGGCTGGTTTCGTTGGACGAGCCCATGGCGAACTCGTCCATGTTGGTCTTGCCCAGGACCACCACGCCGGCGGCACGCAGCCGCGACACAACGGTGGCATCGTAGGGCGAGACAAAATTCGCCAGCATCTTCGATCCGCAGGTGGTGCGGGTGCCCGCGGCACAGAAAATGTCCTTGTGGGCGATCGGCACGCCGGTCAATGGCGGCGCCCCGCCCAGCGCCAGCTGCCGATCCGCCTCGGCCGCGGCCGCCAGCGCCGCCTCGGATTCAATGCTGATGAAGGCGTTCAGCGTGCCCTGCGCGCGTTCAATGCGCCCGAGCAGGTCCCGGGCCAGCTCGGTGGCGGAGAATTTCCGCTGCCGCAGACCCTGGACAAGCTGCGCAACCGTCTGCGAATGCATACAGCGCTACTCCAGAACCCTGGGAACGAGGTACAGGCCGGCCATCGCCTGGGGCGCATTGCGCTGGTACAGCTCATGCCGGTCTTCCTCCGACACCACGTCGGGCCGCTGGCGCTGCACCAAACCCGGCAGTGGATGCGACATGGGGGCCACGGCACTGGTGTCGACGTGATCCAGTTCACCAACCAGGGCGATGATGCGCGAGAGGCTGTCGATGTAGGCAGGGATCTCCGACTCGCTCAAGGCCAGCCTGGCCAGCTGAGCGATATTGTCGATGTCGCGGCGGCTCAGACTCATACTCGTGACGCTGCTGTTTTTCGGAAAAATGAGCGCAAAATCATACACGTCGCCTTGTGGAATGTCCTCTCGGTTGCTAGATTACCGGGCGCTTTTCCGCCCGCCTACCTAAGGTCCGCCTTGCCCATGTTCAAACGTCTGCGCGGTTATTTCTCCAGCGACTTGTCGATCGACCTGGGCACGGCCAACACGCTCATCTATGTCCGCGACCGGGGCATCGTCCTGAACGAGCCCTCGGTGGTGGCCGTGCAGGACGAACCTTCGCGCGGTGGCAAGGTGATCGTCGCCGTGGGCGCCGAGGCCAAGGGCATGATCGGCCGCACACCGGGCCATATCACCGCCGTGCGGCCGATGAAGGACGGCGTGATCGCCGACTTCACCTATACGGAGAAGATGCTCCAGTTCTTCATCAACAAGGTGCACGGGAACCGTTTCCTCAAGCCCTCCCCCCGCGTGCTGGTGTGCGTGCCCTTCGGCTCGACCCAGGTCGAGCGCCGTGCCATCCGCGAATCGGCCGAGGGTGCCGGCGCGCGCAACGTGGCCATCGTGAGCGAGCCCATGGCCGCGGCGGTGGGCGCGGGTCTCCCGGTGCAGGAGGCGCGCGGCTCCATGGTGCTCGACATCGGTGGCGGTACCACTGAAGTGGCGGTGCTCTCGCTCAACGGCATCGTCTACGCCAGTTCGGCGCGCATCGGGGGCGATCGCTTCGATGAATCCATCATGAATTACGTGCGCCGCAACTACGGCATCCTGATCGGCGATGCCACGGCCGAGCGCATCAAGATCGAAATCGGCTCGGCCTATCCCGGCCAGCAGGTGCGCGAACTCTCGGTCAAGGGGCGCAATCTGTCCGAAGGCGTGCCCCGCAGCTTCACGCTCAACAGTAACGAGATCCTCGAGGCGCTGCAGGAACCACTCCAGGGCATCGTCAGCACGGTCAAGCAGGCACTCGAGCAGACTCCCCCCGAACTCGGTGCGGACGTGGCCGAGCGCGGCATCGTCCTCACCGGCGGTGGCGCCCTGCTGCGCGACATCGACAAGCTCCTGATGGAGGAGACCGGACTCCCAGTGGTCATCGCCGACGATCCGCTCACCTGCGTGGCGCGCGGCGGGGGCCGAATCCTCGAACTCATGGACCAGATGGGCCCGGGTCACTTCGGACTGGAGTGAGGTGGCCGGGTTCGGCACAAGCGTCGGCCGGCCCATCTACGGGCGCGGGCCTTCGCCCGGAGTGCGCTTCACCGTCTACGCTCTGGTCTCGCTGACGCTCATGTACCTGGACCAGCGGGCACGCTGGTCCGAGCGCATGAGATTCGGGCTGGCCGCGGCCGCCTATCCCGTGCAGATCGCCGTCAATTCTCCCGCCGCCGCGTGGCACTGGCTCACCGACAGCTTCGCGACACGCAGTACGCTGCGCAGCGAGAACCAGCGCTTGCACCAGGAGGTGCAGGTACTGCAGCTCGCTGTGCTGCGCGAGCAGGGTCTGGAGCAGGAGAACGCCCAGTTGCGCGCGCTCCGCGCCGCCCTGCCCCCACTGGTGAAGAAGTGGCTCGTGGCGGAAGTGATCGGGGTCGAGGCCGTGCCGCTCCGTCAGCGCTTCATCATCAACAAGGGCACCCGCGACGGCGTGCATGTCAACCAGGCGGTGGTCGACGGGACCGGCGTGCTGGGCCAGGTGGTGCACGTCGGCCCGTGGAGTGCCGAAGTCATCCTGATTACCGATCCGGAGCACGCGCTGCCGGTTCTGATCACGCGCACCGGACTGCGTACCATCGCCGTCGGTTCGGGCAATGCCCACGAATTGCTGTTGAGCTATCTGGCGGCCAACTCCGACGTCAAGAGCGGCGACCTGCTGGTCAGTTCGGGGCTGGGCGGGGTGTTCCCCGCCGGTTATCCGGTCGGACGCATCACCGGCGTGAGCCGCGAGGCCAGCCAGCTGGTCGCGCAGGTCCAGGCCGAACCGCTGGCGCTGATGGATCGCGCGCGCGAAGTGATGCTCATCGAATTCGATCCGGCCAATCCGGCAGCGCCGCCGGCAGCACAGGCGCTCAGCGAGGCCAGCGCCCCGGCGCCGACCGCACGCGAGGGCGGGCGATGAGCGATCGGGAAAATCTGCTGATCATCCTGCTCACCTCGGTGGCCGGCCTTGTCCTCAGTATCCTGCCCCTGCCGGGCTGGCTGGCGGTGATACGTCCGGCGTTCCTGGTGCTGGCCGTGCTGTACTGGTCGACGATGACGCCTCTAGTCGCCGGGCTGATGCTCGGCTTCATAGGCGGCCTGGCCCTCGATATGTTCCAGGGTTCGCTCCTCGGCGAGCACGCCCTCGCGCTGTCCTTCGTGACCTACCTGGCGATTCGCTTCCATCTCATGATGCGCGCCAAGCCGATCTTCGAGCAGTCCCTGTACGTGTGGCTGGCGCTGATCTGCTACGAGCTGCTCCTCTGGGTGATCGATGGCTGGACCGGGCATTCCTCCTCCAGTCCGCTGCGCTGGGTGCACACGCTGGCCGGCGCGCTGGTCTGGCCCTTCGTGGTCGGTATCCTGGGCCGCTTCCATTCGGCGCGGTGAGCGGCACCCCGCATGCGCATCAAGGACCAATGGAACGAGCAGCGCATCTACGCGAGCCGCACCTTCGCGGCCCTGCTGGTGGTCGGCCTGCTGAGCCTCACGCTGCTGGGCAAGCTGATCCACCTGCAGATCGTCCGCCACGACTATTACCTTGAGCTCTCCCAGGGCAACCGCGTCCGCCTGGATCCGGTCCCGGCCAGTCGCGGCCTGATACTGGACCGGCGCGGCCGTGTACTGGTCGACAACGAACCTGCCTTCCAGCTCGAGTTGATCCGCGAACAGACGCCCGATCTGCGCGACACGCTGCTGCGCCTGGCGGCACTCAACCTGATCAACCACGAGGACATTGAACCGCTGCGACGCATCATCCGCTCCCAGACACGCCACTATCCTTTCGGCGAACTGGGCGTGCACGCCCTCGGCTACGTCGCCTCGGTCAGTGAAGATGACCTCGGTCGCATCGACCGACCCGGATATGCCGGCACCACGCTCATCGGCAAGCTCGGCGTGGAGAGCTCCTACGAGACCCAGCTGCACGGACTGAACGGCTACAGCCAGATCCTGGTCAATGCCCAGGGCCGTTCGGTCAAGTTCCAGGGAGCCTATCAGCCTGCGCTGCGTTCCGAGGCACCGGTGCCAGGCAGGGACCTGGTACTGGCGCTCGATCTGCCCACGCAGCAGGCAGCCGAGCTCGCCCTGGGCGAACATCGCGGCGCCGTGGTCGCCATCGACCCCGCCAACGGGGACGTGCTGGCGCTGGTCAGTCACCCGGATTTCGACCCGAGCCTGTTCGGGCGCGGACTGACGCGCAGCGAGTTCAGTCAGCTGACCGATAATCCCGACAAGCCGCTGCTCAACCGCGCCCTGCGCGGCGCCTACCCTTCGGGCTCCACCATCAAACCCGTGATGGCGCTGGCGGGCCTCACTTATCGGGTCGTCGATCCGGCCAGACGCGAGTTCTGCAACGGCGTGTTTCGCCTGCCTGGCAGCGCCCATCAGTATCGCGAGGGCAAGGGCGGCAGGCACGGCGCCGTGGATCTGGTCGATGCGATCGCGCGCTCCTGCGACGTCTATTTTTACGGCCTGGCAGCGCAGCTCGGCGTCGATCGCATCGCCGCCTTCGCGGCCCAGTTCGGGCTGGGCGCGCTCACCGGCATCGACATCAGTGGTGAAAAACCCGGGCTCCTGCCCACGCCGGCGTGGAAGCGGCAGACCTACAAGCGGCCGCAGGACCAGGTCTGGTACCCGGGCGAGACCGTCAGCCTGGGCGTGGGCCAGGGCTACCTCACGGTTACGCCGCTCCAGCTCGCGCACATGGCGGCTGTGCTGGCCGCGCGCGGTGGGAGTTTCCAGCCGCGCGTCGTCTTGGGCGAACGTGACACGTCGGGCAAGTTAGCGGCGCATGCGCCGGTGCCTTCCCCTGGCGCCACCGGTGTCAGCGAAGGGGACTGGGCGCTGATTCTGCGCGGCATGGTCGGCGCAACCACCTATGGCACCGCCGCGGCCATCGGCAAAGACAGGCGCTACGCCATCGCTGGCAAGACCGGCACTGCGCAGGTGTACACGGTGGGACAGAACGCCCGGTACAACGAGAAAACCGTGGCCGAACGGCTGCGCGATCATGCCTGGTTCATCGGCTTCGCGCCGGCGGAAGCGCCGCGCATTGCAGTGTGCGTACTGGTTGAAAATGGTGGCTTCGGGGCCAGCGCCGCCGCCCCCATCGCCCGACGCGTGATGGACGCCTATCTGCTGGACGGAGTGCCGGCCACCGCCGCCACCGCCACCACCGCCACCGCCACCACCGCCACCGCCACCGCCACCGCCACCCGCCACGGCACGACTTCTCTCGGCCCTCAAGCTCGATGGCCCCCTGCTCGTGGGCCTCGGCCTGCTCGCTGTCTACGGATTGCTGGTGCAGTACAGCGCTTCGGGTCAAAGCCTGGAAACGATTGCGCGCACGCTGCTGCGCATCGGGCTCGGCGCGATGGCGATGATCGGCCTGGCGCACAGCAGCCCGAACTTCCTGCGCAGCCTGGCGCCCTGGCTCTATGGTGCAGGCATCCTGCTGCTGCTGATCGTCGATGCGATGGGCTATGTCGGCAAAGGAGCGCAGCGCTGGCTCGACCTGGGCCTGATCCGTTTCCAACCCTCGGAAATCATGAAGCTCGCCGTGCCAATGCTGGCCGCATCGGTAATGCACGAACGCCGCCTGCCGCCGGATTGGCGCAGTCTGCTGCTGCTGGCGGCGATCATCGTGATTCCGGTCGCCCTCGTCGCCCCGCAGCCCGACCTCGGCACCGCGGTGCTGATCTTCGCCAGCGGTGCGCTGGTGGTGCTGATGGCCGGCCTGCAATGGCAGGTGATCGGGGGCCTGGCGCTGGCCGGCGCGGGCGCTGCGGTCGTGGGCTGGAAATTCCTGCACGATTACCAGCGCCAGCGGATCCGCATCTTCCTCGACCCGCAATCCGATCCGCTCGGCTCGGGCTACCACATCATCCAATCACAGATCGCGATCGGCTCGGGAGGCCTGTTCGGCAAGGGCTGGATGAACGGCAGCCAGGCACAGCTGGACTTCCTGCCGGAACGCTCCACCGATTTCATATTCGCTGTGATCGGCGAAGAATTTGGCCTGCTCGGCCTGATCGTGCTGATGCTGCTGTACCTGTTCATCGTGTCGCGCTCGGTGTACCTGGCGACACAGGCCAGCGGCACCTTTGCGCGGCTCCTGGCCTCGAGCCTGGCGCTGACGTTCTTCGTGTACGTGTTCATCAATGCGGGCATGGTCAGCGGGCTGCTGCCGGTGGTGGGCGTGCCGTTGCCGTTGATCAGCTACGGCGGCACCTCCGTCGTGACCCTGCTGGCGGGCTTCGGTATCCTGATGGGGCTCCACTCCCACCGAAAACTCGTCAACTCGTGATGCCGCGCGCTCTGCTGCTGCTGCTGATCGGCGCGCTGCTGGCGGCGAGGGCACCGGCCGCGCCGGATGCGAAAGCCGCTCCAGACACGAAAGCTGCGGTGGAAGCCGAGGCCACGCCGGTCCCGCCGGCCACGCCAGCCCCGCCTACGCCGGCCGCGCCGGCCGCGCCGGCCACGCCAGCCGCCCCAGCCGCACCGCCCCCCGAACGCGTCCTGTCGGGTCACACGCGCTTTGATCTCGAACGCGCCGACATCACGGTCTTCGTGGACCACCTCGTCTCTCGCGGTTTCGATCGCGCGTCCGCCTTCGCGCTGCTCGCCAAGGCCGAGCCACAACCCGGGATCATCGAAGCAATGACCCGCCCGGCGGAGAAAGCCCTGGCGTGGTGGGAATACCGCGCCCGTTTCCTGAGCAGCGAGCGTATCGAGGCGGGCGCCAGGCTGTGGCGCGAGCACCGCGAGCTGCTCGACGCCATCGCGATGGAGCGGCACGTGCCGCCCGAGTATCTGCTCGGCATACTCGGCGTCGAGACCTCCTTCGGCCGCATCACCGGCCGTTACCGGGTGCTCGATGCTCTCACGACCCTGGCCTTCGACTATCCGGCGCGCAGCGAGTACTTCCAGCAGGAGCTCGAGCAGTTCCTGCTGCTCTGTCGCGATGGCGCGCTCAACCCGCTCACGACGCTGGGCTCCTACGCCGGCGCCATGGGAGTGGCGCAGTTCATGCCTTCGAGCTTTCAGCGCTATGCAGTTCACGAGGGCGGCGCTGGTCATCCCGATCTGTGGAACGATTGGGCCGACATCTTCGCCAGCATTGCCAATTACCTGCAGGAGCACGGCTGGGAAGACGGCCAGCCTGTGCTCGTCGAGGCGGAACTCGGCGCCGCGCCGGCGCCAGCGCCGGCCGCCAGCCTGGCACTCACCGACACCCTGGGTACGCTGCGCAGCCGCGGCATGAACGTGGCGAGCCTGCTGGGCGACGATACGCCCTGCCTGACCATCCCCGCGGCGCTCGAATCCGGTACCATTTACCGGGTCGGTTTCCAGAATTTCTACGTCATCACGCGCTACAACCGCAGTCCGCTGTACGCGATGGCGGTGCACGATCTGGCACAGGCCCTCGTGGCGCGCGTGCTCGCCGCGGATGCGCCCTGATGAGCGCGCGGCGCGCCGCTGTAATCACGGCAGCCGCCGCCTGCGCGCTGCTGTTGGCGGCCTGCGCCTCAACGCCCCGCCGTCCCGCGCCCGCCCCGCCGCCGCCGGCTCCTGACATCACCGCCACGCCTGATGCGGTACCGCGTGTCGAGCCGCGCAGCGGCCACGGCAACCCGCCCTACTACGAAGTGAACGGCCGCCGCTATCAGGTGCTCGCGAGCGCCGAGGGTTACACGGAACGGGGTGTGGCCTCGTGGTACGGCCCTGATTTTCACGGCCACAACACCTCGAGCGGCGAACCCTACGACATGTACGCGATGACCGCCGCGCATCGCACGCTACCGATTCCCTGCTACGCGCGCGTGACCAACCTCGCCAACGGCCGCAGTGTCGTCGTGCGCATCAATGACCGCGGCCCTTTTGTCGCCAACCGCATCGTCGATCTGTCCTACACAGCCGCGCTGCGCCTCGACATCGTGCGCACGGGTACGGGCTTCGTCGAGCTGCGCACGGTCCTGCCGGAGGGAATGACGGCTGCCACAGCGGCGGCGCCCGCCGCGCCAGCACCGCCAGTACTGCCCGCACCGCCCGCAGCCCCAGCGCTGGCCGCATCGCCAACACTGCCCGCAGCAGAAACGGCGCCCGGGGCGACGCCCATACCGGCAGAGGCGCCGGCGGAGAGGTCGACACCGCCACCGCAGGTTGCACTCTTTATCCAGGTGGGCGCCTTCGCCGAGGCCGCCAATGCGCACCGGCTCATCCGACGTCTGCGGGCCGCGGGGATCACGCAGGTCTTCACGATCGACACTACGGCGACCGGCCAGCTCCTGCACCGCGTGCGCATCGGTCCGATCACCCGCGTCGAGGACTTCGACCGGCTCGCGGCACGGCTTGCGAGCCTGGGGTATCCCGAGGCGCGGCTCGCCAACGACTGATCGCTCCCCTACACTGCGCTCCGCCGCGCCCGGCGCGGCGACCCTTGCAGCTGCGGAGGATACCGATGGGCCTGAGTCGTTCCTGTTTGATTGCCCTGGGCGCCGGCTGGCTGGCGACGTGCTACGCGGCACTGCCGGGCGCCCTGACGCCGCTGGCCAGCCCACCTGCGCCGCCGGCGCGCAGCTGGGTGCTGATCGACTACGCCAGCGGACAGGTCCTGGCGGAGGGCAATGCCGACCAGCGCATCGAACCGGCCAGCCTTACCAAACTGATGAGTGCTTACGTGGTATTCAACGCCCTGCGCGCGGGCCAGTTGAAGATGGATGAGCAGGTGCTGATCAGCGAGCATGCCTGGCGCGCGGTGGGGTCGCGCACGTTCGTGCAGGTGGGCACGCGCGTTCCGGTCGACGTACTCATCAAGGGCATGATCGTGCAATCGGGGAACGATGCCACCATCGCGCTGGCAGAACGGGTCGGCGGGAGTGAGGCTGCGTTCGTGCAGGCGATGAACGGCTACGCGCAGCAACTGGGCATGCACGGCACGCACTTCGAGGACTCCAGTGGCCTACCCTCGCCCACGCATTACAGTACGGCGCGGGACCTGGCCACGCTGTCGCGGGCGATCATCCGTGACTTTCCCGAATACTACGGCATCTACTCACTGCGCGAATTTACCTGGAACAACATCCACCAGGAGAATCGCAATGGCCTGCTGGAGCGCGACCCGAGCGTTGATGGCATCAAGACCGGCCACACCGAGACCGCGGGCTACTGCCTCATCAGCTCGGCGAAGCGCTCGGGCATGCGCCTGATCGCCGTGGTGCTGGGGGCGCCTGGAGTGACGGCGCGCGAGACCGGCAGCGCTGCGCTGCTGAACTTCGGCTTCAGTGCCTACGAGACGGTCAGCATCCGCAGGGCCGGTGAAATCGTGCTCAGTCCGCGCGTGTACAAGGGCGCCGAGCCGTACGTGGCGCTGGCGACTCATAGCGCCGTTGACGTAACGGTGCCACGAGGC
>WNFI01222046.1_pt1 | contig 29810 bp, 28 predicted proteins | sample 5400471 | NCBI WGS metagenome assembly WNFI01 (sample SAMN13153348, study PRJNA577476) | soil metagenome | isolation source: 100 cm saprolite on Douglas fir-dominated hillslope | place: USA:California | collected 2013-09-17
CCAGACTCCCACCCCGCCCACATGGGTGACCGCGAGGTAGATGAAGGCGGTGCGGCGCGTGGGTCGGTCGGCGCGGTTGACGAGGATGATGGCCGCCGGGATCAGAGTCATGACCTCCCATCCGGCTAGAAAGGTGACGATGTCTCTTGCCGTGACGACCAGAACCAGCGCGCCGATGAAGAGGAACGTGAGGGCGGCGATCGCGCTACCGTGATGTGTGCCGCGGAGATAACCGCGCATGTAAATAAGGACGGGGACGGCGATCGTGGCCAGCACGGCGAGGAAGAAGCCGCTGAGAGCGTCGACGCCGAACGACGGATGAAGGCCCCCCTCGAACAAGCTGCCAATCAGTTTATGACTTTCAGAGATTCAGAACTTAATAGAGCAGTCTGAAATCCTTATGGCTGGGACCCGCATCTTGCGAGATCCACTCGGGCTACCCACATCGACGCGATTCGATCCGAGGTTGATGCCTTATATGAAACGCTGGCCACGACGACTCCACGAAAGGCGAAACCCATCAGTCTCCAGGAAACTCAGGCGATTCATCCAAAAAGCGGTGGCGGAGAGGGAGAGATTTGAAATCTCGATGGGCCAGTGACCCATAACGGTTTCGAGAATCCAGCCACCGATTTGTATTCGAAACTGCCAACTTTCTGGCTGCCAGCCTTGCGGTTAACAGATCGCTGCTGCCCGTTCAGAAATAACGCCGTGAATTCACTGAGTGCCGCTCCTGCCCAGGCGGGCCGATCCTGCTGAGGCCAACATGACGTTCATGCGAATCTTTTCCTCGTCCATTCGCCTACCACCTCGAAAGTCGTCCGGTCCAACCTCCGAGCACCTCTAACGGCGGCTAGGGTTGGCGTTGCACCTCGCTTTCTCAGCTCACTTTCAGCGACCAGTACAAGATCTGCCGGCAGTTCGACGTCTTCCGGGTCGTAGACCAGTTGGATCTGAAGGGCATCCAACGCCCCTTCAGGCAGTGGCCAGCCCGCGATTTCTGGCACGCATCCACAGATCGCCACGACTCCTGACAGGTAGTCGGGCACGACCGTGGCCAGCGCTAAGGCCAGCACAGCGCCTTGGTCGAAGCCAACCAAATAGAGGGGCTCGCGCGCTCCCTGCGTTCCTTCCGCAATCTCATACACGAGCTGCTCGAGCTGAATCAGACTGTCGCCGAATGTCACAGGCTCCGGGCGGTTTGGCTCCACGGCGTAGTACCACGTGTAGGCCGACGACTCGACGTAGTGAACTCTGCGCGGCGCCTCTGCCGCGATGACCTCCAAGAGTGGACTTATCGAACGCGCCAGAGGCACGAGGTCATCGAGCGTTCCTTTGCCACCATGGAGGGTGACGATCGTTCCGCGGCGCGGCTTGGTCTCCGGCGGAACCCGGCGCCGCACGAGCATGCTCTGAGTCACCGAACTGTGCCCTCAGAGCAGCTGGGGACCGTCGACCTTACGAGACAGCCTTGACCGACTCCAGGTTCGCGTTCACGCCCGCGAGGTAACCAAACGTCATGGCCGGGCCAAGCGTGCCGCCCGCGGACCAGTACGCCTGCCCGGCCGGAGATGCCATGCAGTTGCCGGCGCCGTACAAGCCTGGTATCGGCTTCCCCGCCGTGTCGATGACCTGCGCCTTAACGTTGGTCTTTGGCCCGCCCTTGGTGTCCAGCGTTCCGCCGGCAACGATGACGGCATGATACGGACCGCCGTCGAACGCGGCCATCGTGGCGTTGGGGCTGGAGCCAGTCCTGTTGTGGAGTGACGGCGGGCCGCTCCACACGGCTTGAATCGGAGTATCGCCTCGACCAAACTCCGGATCCTTGCCCGTCGCGGCAAAGCCATTGAATCGGTTGACAGTGGCTTGAAGGTTGCTCGCGAAGCTCGAATCGAGTCGGACACCGCCCGTCTTGGACGTGTACTTCTGCAGCCGAGCGTCGATGTTCCGCGCCAGCTCGTCCCAGGTCGCTCCGGAGATCACAAGAGGAGATTCGACGCCCGCGACAGGAATCGGATCGCGCGCTCCTCCTCCGTTGGGGTTCTTCGCGACGTGGTCGTCATAAACCATGAAGAGCAACAGGTTGGGATACTCGGTGTGGGTGCTATCCCAATAGAAATGGGCCTGCGTCCGCTCGTTGTAGACCATCTTCTCGTTGACAACGCGCTTGCCGTACTTGTTGACCTGCATCATGCTGTCGCCCCACGGCATGAAGATGTCGTTGGCGACGCTTGTATTCACCACCGACTGCTCGAAGGCATTCTGAGCCCACCAAGCGTTGTTCATGTTGCCCAGAGCAGCTCCCAACCCGATCGCGATGTTCACGAAGTCGCCGGTGTTGGTTGCGACGGCGCAGCTTGGGTACATCGGTCCGCGCAGGTAGTTGACGCGCATCTCCGGGTTGTGCGTAAAGCCGCCGCTCCCAAAAATGACCGCCTTGTTGGCTCGCACGGTGACTGTGGTGCTGCCGTGGGTGGCTGCCACTCCGACAACCTCTCCCTTGCTGTTGCGGAACACCTGTGTCACCGCGTGCTCGAGCAGCAGGGGAGTCTTCTGCTTGTCGGCTACCGCCTTGAGCTGCTTGATCAGCCCCGCACCGTTTCCGCCTTCCACAGCCGTCAGCTTCCTTCCACGAGGAGCCTTGTTCTCGGGCAGGTCGGCATGGTAGTCGACAGTCGTTGAAGCCCCAGGCGCGGGTCCGCCATATGTGCCGTCGGCATTGGTTATCCAACCGCCTGGCTTTTGCGGAGCGCCGAGCGCGGTGATCGCATCGATCATCACCGGACCGGAGTCATAACAGGCCTCGATGAGGCTGTAGTTCAGCTGCGGGATCCCAAGGGTAGGAGAATCCGGATCATAGAGAGTTGGAAACGAGAGCCTAACCATAAGCTTCATCGCGTCTGACTTGGGGTCGGTCAGCCCCGCCTTCCGCATCAATGAGTTGTTGGGAATCCACCAGCTGCCGGCCTTGGCGGTCGTGCCGCCATAGACATTGGATTTCTCGAGCATGATCACGCTGCTGCCCTTGCTTGCAGCAGTGACCGCTGCCACGAAGGCAGCTCCACCCGCGCCGACCACCACTACATCAGCAGTCTTGTCCCACGTCTTGGGCAGGACACTGCTGCCATTGCTTTGAGTTTTGGTAACCGCTAAGGTGCCACCGATTCCAACGACGGCACCCGCTGCAACCCCGACGCCCGCGGCACCAAGGAATGCACGACGGGAAATCCGGCTCTTCTCCTCCATCACGACCTATGCTCCCTCGGCGTCGGATCGCAACCCGGCACCTTACCCTTCCGGCTTGCAGTATATTGCAGGCAATGCTACTCATCGAAGGGCCAATGTCAAGTTGGCGGCCGCACTGCGAAGACAATCGACTGATTCCGCGATTGATACGCCAGACATTTGCGCAGTCGGTGGCATGGATTGGTTTCATCTGCTTGGCCGCTTGCGGGTCCGGTGCCGCCACGACAAATCCCTCGCCTGAGGCAACCCCAAGCTTTCTTACGGCAGACTCTTCTGCCAAATCCGTGAAGCTGACACTGATCTCGAGCTACAACTCGGACAACGCCGGCTTCAACTTCAATGGGTATTCGAGCGGGAAGATGGTCGTCTCTATCCCTGATGGGTGGAAAGTAACGGTCGATTGCCAGAACCATGGCAACGGCAACCATTCATGCGCGATCGTCAAGAAGGGCGGTGACCAGGTACCCGCCTTTGACGGCTCCACAACGCCCGACCCGATACACGGTTTTGCCAAGGGAGGCAGCCAAACTTTCACATTCACCACGTCGAATCCCGGCGCGTATCGCATCTCGTGCCTGGTCGTCGGACACGACGACTCTGGCATGTGGGATACGTTCATCGTCACTGCGGGCGGCGAGCCTCAGATCAAGTTTGGCTAGGGTGCGGTAGCTCAGACACTGGGAGGAGGCGAGAGGGCCCAGATAACCTCTGCTCGACCGGGACCCCGGTTGCGCCACCAATGCGGCCGGTTTGAGTCATAGGTGATGGAGTCGCCCTTCCTCAATTGGAAGTGTTCCGTTCCGACGAATACCTCTAGCTGTCCATCAGCGATCAAAAGACACTCGTCGCCGGGGTGCTGGTATGACCGTGGCTCGCTGTCAAAACCCGCGGGCACTAGGGTGCGCACCAGAGCCAGTGATCGCTTCAGATCTGGAGTGAGCAACTCGTATTCCAAACCGAGATTTGGAAGCTTGATCCTCTTTCGTCTCGACTTACGAACGACCATCCCGTCGATCGCGGCCGGCCCACTAAACTCGAGAAACGAAGTGAGTGGCAACTCAAGGGCGTCGGCGATCTTGCTCAGCGTTAGGAAAGACGGATTACCCTTGCCGCGCTCGATCTGACTAAGGAGACTCGGGCTGAGACGTGCACGAACGGCCAGTGCTTCGAGCGAGTACCGACCCAACCGACCCTGCTTGATTCGGCTACCCAGCCTCGCTGCGTCAGCGACGCTATCGCGCTTGATTGTGTCCGACTGTCGCCGGGTGGCCGACTGCGACGCCGGTCTGGGCTTCGGGCCTGTGTCCCCAAGTATCGGCGCCTTCGAAGCTAAGGAGCGCGTCCCCCGATCCTTCTTTTCTTTTACCGAAGCTCCTCGCTTCACTGGTTGAGTTTATGCGCTGGGGACCAGCTGCTAGTCCGATTATTTGCTAACTATCTTTTGTCGCGATCGGCCGGCGACGACTTGGCATTGAACTCTCGGCGAAAATTTGTGAACTGTGCGGCGGGAATGCGCGTTAGGCGAATGGAGGTTCACGCTACAGTCCGCCAATCAGAGACCTTGGAAAAATGTGATGGCCGCTGAGCTCGTGGTTTCAGACTGCCCTCAGACTGCAGACCGCAACTGCCAGCTCGGAAGTAAGGATCGACATTAGCCGCCGATAAGGTTGGTGAGCTCACCGTCTTCGATGACCAGCTGCTTGTCCAACCACACATGGCAGCCGCGCAGCTGCAAATCTATGTGCGCACGCGATGGATTGTTGCCCCGCAGCATCGCGGACGTGTTCGCGCCGAGACCGATTCGGACGTTACCCAGAAATGACTCACTGTCCATCACTCCAGCGGGCTCTTGCAAATGCCACGCCACTCGATCCCAACGAGCCCGATGATCCGTTCCCCACGCCACCAGGCCAAGCACGTAAGCCCGAGGGTCCGCCTGTGCAGTGAGCCATTCTTTGAGCAGTAGGGCATCCACCCCGCCCATGATGGACGCGATGCGGCCGTCTCGTACGACGCACTCAATGGGATCGGAGACGTAGCGACCCAAGGTGAAGATCAGATCCCCGACTCCCACCACGAGCCGACCGTTGGCGCTCTCTTCGAGCGGCGCGATCAGTGAGAGACCCGACGGCCAGTGGTCCCAGCGACTCGGCTCGTCCGCCAGGCCGTGCTGAGCCACACCCGCGCGACCCCGGATGTCGAAGGTGACGTTCGTGCCGCCACTTGATGTGATTCGCAGCTCGCTCGCCTCACTGAGCAATCGGGCCCCGGCCTCGCTGCGCTGCCGAACCTCGGGGCTGGGCAGCATTCGTTCCAGAACGTCGACCGGTTCAGCGATTCGCAGCACACGAGTGCCCGCCTCGAGGGCGAGGGTGTTGAGCTTGGAGAAGAGATGGGCCCCCGCGGACACGAGGTCGATGACCATATCTGCGTCACACCACGCTCGGATGATCGTTGGTTCCTCCTCAATCTGCTTTCGCCGAGCCGGAACCGTGATCTGGTAAACAGTGGCTCCAAGCTCGAGGCCGGCCGCGAGACAGGCGGCGGGATAGTGCGGATTGAAGGTGGTGTCCGTGTACAGCAGGATCACCTCTCCGCTGCGAACCTTGCAGCCCTCGAGAACCTGCCTGAACATCGGGACCAGCTCGGCCGCTGATAGGAATGCAACGGGGAACTTGTTCATCCGCTACACGCGCAGGCGCGGGTCGAGCACGTCGCGGATCCCGTCGCCCAACAGGTTGACTCCGAGCACTGTGAGGGCAATCGCCCCCCCTGGAAAGGCCGCGACCCACCACTGGACAGCCAGGTAGTTGCGACCTTGGCTGAGCATCGCGCCCCATTCGGGCGTGGGCAGCTGCGCACCAAGACCAATGAAGCTGAGCCCGGCTGCGGCCAGGATGGCCCCCGCCACGCTGAGCGTGGCTAGAACGAGCACAGGCGCGAGAACGTTCGGGAGTATGTGCAGCAGGAGCAATCGCGGGGTCGGGACGCCCAAGAGCCTGGCCGCCTCGACATACTCCTTCTCCTTCTCGACCAGCACCGAACCGCGCACCACACGCGCGAAAGTTGGTATGCCGGCGATGCCAACCGCAACCAAGGCGTGGTTGAGGCCAGGGCCGAGTATTGCGACCACGCCGATCGCAAGGACGATGCCCGGGAACGACAGCAGGATGTCGACGATCCGCATCAGAACGTTGTCGGCGGGTCCACCGGCATAACCGGCGATCAGCCCGAAAGCGACGCCGACCAAACCCGAGATTGCCACGGCCAGCAGACCCACGATCGGCGAGATTCTTGCTCCATAGAGGACCCGGGTAAAGATGTCCCGGCCCAGGTCGTCTGTGCCGAAAAGGTGCGCTCGAGACGGAGGCGCGAGAGCGTCGGGCGTGATTGCCGTGGGGTCGTAAGGCGCGATCACCGGCGACAGCAGCCCGGCGACGAGGACCACAACAACAAGTGCCCCGCCGAACAGAACAAGGCGGTTCCGCGCAATCGTGTACCAGTCGAGCATCATGCGTAGCGGATCCGTGGATCGACGTATGCGTAGACCACGTCGGCGAGCAGGTTGACAAGGACAAAGCTGATCGAGATGAACAGCATGATCCCCTGGACCAGTGGGAAGTCCCGAGCCGACACCGCATCGATGAGGAGCCTGCCGACGCCTGGCCAGGCGAATACTGTTTCCACTATCACGGCGCCACCAAGCAACACGCCGAACTGGACGCCGACCACGGTGATCACGGGGATCATGCTGTTGCGAAGCGCGTGATTGACGATCACCGCCAACTCCCTGAGGCCCTTGGCGCGTGCAGTCCGGATGTAATCTTCGCCCAGGACGTCGAGCAGGCCCGAGCGGGTCAGTCTCGCGATCGTGGCCGTCGGAACCGCTGCGAGGGTGACGGCCGGAAGTACGAGGCTGGTCAGGCCGTCCTGGTTGCCTGCGATGGGCAGGACGCCGAGGCGCAGGCCGAAGAACAGGATCAGAAGCAGGCCCAACCAGAAGCTGGGCAGAGAAACGCCGAGCAGCGCCGCCGCCATCACAGCGTGATCTGAGACGCGACCTCGACGCACGGCTGACATCGCGCCAACCGCGACCCCGAGAATCGTGGCCAGAGTCAAGCTCGTGATGGCAAGTTCCAGGGTGTTCGGAAGCCTGCCCGCGATCAGTTGCGCCACCGGCTGCTGAAGGCGGATCGACCGGCCGAGGTCACCATGCACGACATGGCCGATGTAGAGCGTGTACTGAACCCACAGCGGCTGGTCGAGGCCGAGGTCGTGCCTGAGCTGCTCGACGTCCTGGCCACTGGCTGACTCCGAGAGCATCACGACAGCCGGATCTCCAGGCACGAGGTGCAACATCGAAAACACCAGGATGGAGACGCCGAAGACGACGATGACCGACAGCGCAAGACGGTTGATCAGGTAATTGATCACGTTTCGCGCCGTCGATCAAAAAACGAACCTACGAGGAAGTCACCCACGTGTCGTACAGCACCCAGAAGGCCTGAATGTCGTACCCGAAGTTGTGAACACGAGCATTGACGATATATGGGTTCTTGATGTTGTAGTAGGGGATGTAGGGAACGTCCTGGGCCACGATCTTCTGCACTTTCTCGTAGATGACAGCGCGCTTGGTCTGATCGAGCTCGGTGCGACCCTGATCCAGCAGCGTGTCCATGTCCGGGTTGCTGTAGCGGGCCGTGTTCCAGGCGCTGCCGATCGACTTTGAATACAGGATGGTGTAGGTGACGTCAGGATCGGTGGCGGCGAAGAGCATCGTCGCCATCGGCCACTTGCCTTTCCTGATGTCGGCCAGGATCGCCGCCTGCTCCTCCGTCTCGATCTTTAGATCGATGCCCACCGCTTTCAGGTTGGCCTGGAGGATCTGGTCCTGGATGTTGAAGGTCGTCGTGGATTGCGACCCGTAGGTGATGGAGAATTTCTTTCCATCCTTGACGAGGATCCCATCACTGCCTGGAGACCAGCCGGCGTCGGCCAGCGCCTTCTTCGCTTTGTCAACGTCGAATTTCGCCGTGGTGTCGGCTGCCGTCTTCGAGTAACCGAACAAGTTTGGGGTGACGATGCTGTCGGCGACGCTTCCGATGTTGCCGTATGCGGTTTGCAGAATCTGTCCCTTATTGATCGCGTACGCAACCGCCTGACGAGTTTTCAGGTCGTTGAAGGGCCAGGTGGTCGTGTTGAGGATGAAGGACCTGGGCATGCCGGGCCGCGTCGCCTGGACCACGTAGAACTTCTTGTCGTTCTGGTATTGCGGCAGCTGGCTGACGACCGGCGCATAGACGACGTCGATTGTGCCGGCTTGCTCCAGCGCCATCCGTGTGGCGTCCTCCGGAACATTGCGGATCACAACTTTGTCGAGATACGCCGCCCCCTGGTGCTGAAAGAACGATGGCGCCCAGTTGTAATCCGGGTTCCGAACGAGAACCACGTTGTCGTTGGGCACTGTGCTCTCAAACTTGAATGGGCCTGTGCCTACAGGGTGCGAACCGAAGTCCTTGCCGTACTTACTCACCGCGGCAGCGGACACCGGCGCAAGGCTGACCTGCGTCAACGAGTCGAGGAACGGTGCGAACGGCTTTTTCAGAACAATGAAGACTGTTGAAGAGTCGGTCGCCGTGATCGACGACACCGGTCCGGAGATCTGCGCCGCCATGGGCGATTTGAGGGCGGGATCCTGGATTCGATTCAGCGAATAGGCCACCGCCGCGGCGTCACATGAGGTGCCGTCGTGGAACTTGACACCGGGTCGGATTTTCAGCGTGATCGTGGTGCCGTCTGGCGAGACATTGAACGATTGGGCCAGGCCTGGCACGATCTGGCTGCTCTTCGGGTCACGCGCCAGCAGCGGGTCGTAGATGAACTGCATGATCTGCCGCGAGAACGTGAATGCCGTCGCCGCGGGGTCGAGCACATCCCATCCGGCGCTGAGCGCCAGGGTGAGGGTACCCCCCTTCTGCGGAGTCGTCGCCGTGTTGCCCGTGTTGGTTGGATTGGACGTGCAGCTCGCGAGAAGAACGGAGGCGAGCGCCCCAACGCTCGCCACCAACGCCCAATTTGACCGCGCTCTCAACTCGGTTCCCCTTCCTTTCTTTCTTTTGTCTACTGGTCCTGCCGCGGGAAGTCTTCAGAATTCTTGCCGGCGTGCACCAACTCGCGATCGCCCTTGTACTTCAGCGCATCGACTAGGAACTCGCCGTTTTCCATGACTTTCGTGTCGTCGACCCAATATGAGTTGAAGCGGCACGGGAAGTCGTGGTGGGCCTTGCTGCGCGTCTTGCCCTGCTGGAAGATGCCCAGGTTGGCGCCGAATGCGATCTGCATGTTCGCGTAGTAGCACTCGTTGTCCTGTCCTGGCTTGAGCCAGTCGGCCCGCTTCTCACATCCCCATCCGATATGCGCGATGCGATAGGCGTTCGGGTCGTTGAATTTCTTGAACCACTCCGTGAGAAGGTCGGCTTCCAGACCGCCGGAGATCTTGGTAATCGCGCCGTCCTTGACTTCCATATGAACAGGCTCGTGCACGTACTGCTGAAGCACGAGCATCATGTCGCCTCGTCCGAGGACTAGGACCCCTTCTCCTTGCTCTTCGATCGGCGCGCAACAGACCATGCCGCTAGGCCAGATATCCCATCGTCCCGGCTTGTCCGACACGCTGTAGATACCCATGGCCGGACGGCCTTCCTTGTAGAAGGTCAAGTCGGTGCCGCTGGGCGAGGTGAGGCGCATCTTCTTGCCGCCGTCCATGATTTTCTGGCCGGCGATCACGCGCTCTTTGAGCTCCTTGGTCGGTGTCAGCCGGCGCAGCGTCTCTTCAGGGACGGCGACACGCAGAATGCGTGCCCCGGAGTCGAGCGTGTCCTTCATGATGTCGCCGTAGGCGTGTGCTCGCGAGGAGCAGTCGATCACGAGGTCGGCCCGCTTCCAGGCTTCGATGACGGCTTTTTCCGGCCCTCGTGGGTGGACAACCTGGAAGACGTCGGCTCCCAGGGCTGCGGCCGCGCCGAGGAAAGCGGCGGGGTAATGCGGGTACGTTCCGCTGTCGCTGTGGATCAGGACGTGCTCGCCTTCTTTGACCTGGCAGAGCTCGAGCTGCTGCTTGAAGAGATCAACGAGCTCTCCGGTCGCTGAATACGAAACCGCGAGCCGTTCAACCATGTCGTGAACCTCCTTGTGTTCAGCGGCAGGCGGCACCCACCCTTTCGTGGCCGCCCAAATAGGATCAGTTGGGCCTTGCGACCGCTCCGATGGTACGCCGGTATGACCAGTTTGTCAACGGGGGCCTAGGGCTCCAGTTTGGCGACGGCGGCCCGGACAGCGGCTCCCGGACGCGGAATGGCGTAGCCCTCCTCGGCAAGGATCGTTTCCAGCACGGCGACGAACTGGACCAAGAATGAGGGTTGAGCCGAGTGGCTCATGATCCCGATGCGCCAGACCCGATCGCGCCAGCGCCCCACCCCACCTCCGATGTCGATCCGGAAGGGCCTGAGGAGCCTGTCGCGGACGCGGCCACCATCAACGCCGACTGGGACCTCCACCACGGTCACAGCCGGCAGCCGGTGTTCCGGTTCGCCGAGGACTTTGAGACCCATCGTCTCCAGGGCCGCGACAAGCGCGTCGCGCCGGTTGCGATGCCGTCCCTCGCGGTATTCCATCTGCTGCTCATAGGCAAGCTGGAGTACCTCGGTCAGCGCATAAACGAGCGGCGAGGGCGACGTCTGGTGGTGTCGATCGTCGGTTGCGAAAGCTCGTAGACCGGCGAGGTCAAAGTAGTAGCTCGCTACCGGCTGCTTCCGCTGTTCGAAACGCTCCGCAGCACGTGGACTGAAAGTGACAAGAGCCAGGCCTGGGTAGGCGCTGAGACCTTTCTGGCTCCCCGACCAGCAAGCGTCGATGCCCCAATCATCGACCCTGAGATCCACGAGCGCAGTCGTCGAGCATGCATCGACCGCAAGCAAGGCACCGCTCGGGTGCGCGATGTCGCCCAGACCTTCCAGAGGCTGCTGGATCCCCGTCGACGCCTCACCGTGAACCACCAAGAGCAATCGCGGACGGTGCTTCGAAACGGCCGCCGCGATTGCCTCGCGTGGCACCGCCCGTCCCCACTCCGCTTCGACCTTCACCACCCTTGCGCCAACGCGCATCGCCGCCTCGGCCAACCGGTCGCCGTTCCACCCGGCCGTTGCGACGACAGCGGTGTCGCCCGGCTCGAGCATGTTGACCAGGACCGATTCCATGCCGGCCTCTTCCGTCCCGGGCAGGATGAACGTGTCCTCGTTGGCCGTCCGCCACAGACTGCGCAGGAGACCGCGAGCTTCCTCAATGACCTTCAGATAGTCAGGATCGGTGGCGCCCTCGAGGATGCCGATCAAACCCTGGCGGGCCCGCGGCGACGAGTTGCTCAGGTCTGGACCAAAAAGCGTCCGTTCGGGCGGATTGAGGCGCTTGTATTTGATCTCGGGTATGACCGACTGCGTCATACGAACTGTTCCTTCTTCTGCCGCAGCTCGTCGATCACGAACTCGCCATCTTTCGTGATCTGTTTCCCGTCGAGCGCAATGGCGTTGCGAAGGCAGTCGAAGTCCATATGCGCCGGTACGTCGTTCGTTCCGGCCAGGAATGAGGTGTCGCGGCCGAACGCGATCTGCATGACGCCGTAGAAAGACTCGACGTCGTCGGTGCCGCCGGCGCCCTTCTTGGCCATGCGATTCCAGTCGGCCCGGTGGTCGCAGCCCCAGCCGACGTGGGAGATCCAGTAAGCGCGTTCGTCGTGCCATGACTCGAACCACTGTTTCAAGAGCTCGGCATCGAGGCCACCGTCGACGCGCTTGATAACTCCTTCCTCGACCTTCATCGCGATCTTCGTGGTTACGTATCGCTGCATAGACAAAAGGATGTCGCCGGGATTCACTACGAGCGTCCCGTTTGTGCCCTTGCGATTCGCCCCGACCACGACGAGTCCCATCGGATAGTGGTCCCACATGCCAGGCCTGTCGGGGATTCCCCACAGGCCGAATGCCTTGCGTCCTTCTTTGTTGACGACTATGTCGGTGCCAGCCTCGGACGTGATGCGGAATTCGCGGGCGGCGTCGACCATTTGCTCCGAGAGCTTGGCAGGTCGACGACCAAGTCCGACGCCTTCCACGCGTCGAGGATCACGCCCGTCTCGACCGGAGCGGTCGTGGCAGGTACCGTCAGCTGGAAGGAGATCGCGCCCATGTCCTGTCCCGCCTGCACGAACGCCGCGCCGTAATGCGGAGGACTGTGATGGTCCGCATAGACCAGCAATGTCTCTCCTTTCTTCAACTTGCACGCATCGAGCACCTCTTTGAACAGCGGAACCAATTCGGTGGCAGAACCATAGGTCGGTCGGTATTCCCACACTTCACGAAACCTCCTTGACACTGACCGCGGATCTCGCCGCGGAGATCTGTTCCCAGAAATGACATGCGACCGTGTGCCCGGATCGGGCCTCGATCAGTGGCGGCTCCTCCTCTGAACAGCGCTGCTGCGCGTAGGGGCAACGGGTGCGAAAATGGCAACCCGAGGGCGGGTTGAAAGCGCTTGGAATATCGCCAGTGACGGGCAGCCTTTTGCGCCGCCGTTCGATTTGCGGGTCGGGAACCGGCACCGCTGAAAGAAGCGCCTGCGTGTAGGGGTGAAGAGGATCTTCATAGAGGTCATCGCTGCCAGCAACCTCCACGAGCTTTCCGAGGTACATGACCGCGACTCGGTTCGAGATGTGCCTGACGACGCTCAGGTCGTGCGCAATGAACAGGTAGGTCAGAAGCAGGCGGTGCTGAAGGTCTTCGAGAAGGTTGATGAGCTGCGCACGAATCGACACGTCGAGTGCGCTGACCGGCTCGTCGCAAACGAGAAACGTCGGATTCACGGCCAGGGCTCTCGCGATGCCAACCCTCTGTCTCTGGCCTCCTGAAAACTGGTGCGGATAGCGATGGGCAAACCTCGTACTGAGGCCCACCAGCCCCAGCAACTCGTCAACCCGCTCGCCGACTGCGCGGCCCGTCGCCAGCTTGTGCAGCCGGATCGGCTCGGCAAGGATCTGCCCTACGGTCATGCGTGGGTTGAGGCTGGCGTAAGGATCCTGAAAGATCATCTGCGTCTTGCGACGCAGCCGGCGCAGCGCCTGTCCTTTTAGGGTCGTGAGCTCGACCCCTTCGAACGTGATGCTGCCAGAGGTCGGGCGGCGGAGCTGAAGGATCGCCCGGCCGAGTGTCGTCTTTCCGCTGCCCGACTCGCCGACCACGCCCAGGGTCTCGCCGCGATAGACCGAGAACGAGACATCGTCGACGGCACGCACCATCCCGGTATTTCGCTTCAGAAGCACACCCCGTGACTGCGCGAAGTACACCTTCAGGTTGGTCACCCTGAGCAGCTCTGGGGGCTCGGTCATCCGGCGACCGCCAGCCGCGGGCCTCGGGACCGCGTGCTCTGTCTCTCACCGCCGGTCACATCGACCCAGCAAGCAATCGAGTGAGCGAGAGCGACCTCTTCAATTTCGGGATTCTCGTGGCTGCACTTGTTGAGCCGGAACTGGCACCGGGGGTGGAACGGGCAACCAGGGGGCAGGTCCGTCTGGTCTGGCGGCTGGCCCTCGATGGGTATGAGCCTCTGCCGCTGACCACGCCCAACGTTGGGGATTGAACGCAAGAGACCCAACGTGTAGGGATGGCGCGGCGTCCGAAACACCTCGTCGACTCCCGACGCCTCGACGATGTATCCGGCGTACATCACGCAGACTCGATCCGCGACGCCCGCCATCACGCCGAGGTCGTGTGTGATGAGGATCATCGCCATGTGCAGCTCCGACTGAAGTCGCTTGAGCAGCTCCAGGATCTGCGCCTGGATAGTCACGTCGAGCGCAGTCGTGGGCTCATCCGCGATGAGGAGCCGTGGCTCGCAGCTAAGCGCCATCGCGATCATCACACGCTGGCGCATGCCGCCGGAGAATTGATGTGGGTAATCGTCCAGGCGCCGCTTTGCCGAGGGTATGCCGACCAGCTCGAGCAGCTCGACCGTTCGTTTGCGGACGGCGGCGCGTCCCATCCCTCGGTGCACGCGGAGCGCCTCACCGATCTGCCGCCCGATGGGCAGGACGGGGTTCAGCGACGTCATTGGGTCCTGAAACACCATCGCGATCGAGTTACCTCTCACCGCGCGGATCTCCTCCTGACTCATCGTCAGAAGGTCGCGTCCGTCCAATCGCGCGCTTCCGGCTACGATGCGTCCCTGCGGGCTGGGGATGAGGCGCATGAGAGAAAGCGCGGTCATGCTCTTGCCACAACCCGATTCGCCGACAAGTCCGAGCGTTTCGCCAGGGTCCAGCGTGAAAGAAACGCCGTTGACCGCCTTCACCATCTTGCCCCGGCTGCGCAGCTCGACGCGAAGTTCGGATACCTCTAGCAGCGGAGCCACCTGCGTTACTCGCCCGCGACCTGGCGGCCACCGGCAAACACCAAATCGATGGGAACCTGATCGATCTGCCCGGGCTCGACCTTGGCGGGGTCGGCCGCGAGAACCACGAGGTCGGCGAGCTTGCCAGGCGTGATGGAGCCTTTGACGTCTTCCTCATGAGCGGCCACCGCGCCTCCCAACGTGTACATGCGCAGCGCGTCGTGGAAGCCAACTGCTTCCTCGGGCCCTACGACATTCCCGCGCGACGTCGTGCGCGTCATGGCCACGCGCATTCCGAATAGAGGCGTGCAATCCGGGACCACGGGCCCGTCAGAGCTGCCGGCAACGGCGCACAGATCCATCAGCGTGTGCGTGGGATACAGCCAGCGCGCTCGGTCGGGTCCCAGGTTGTTCGCGTAGTTGTCGCCATGGAAGTAAATGAAGGGCGGCTGGACCACCGCCACGACGCCAGCCTTCTCGATCCGCCAATGAAGCGCCGGCAGGGGAAGGCCACAGTGCTCGATGCGGTGCCGCGCGTCCGGTCGAGGCAGCTTGGCATTGGCGCGCTCGATCGCTGTCAGCGCTGAATCGATCGCGGCATCGCCGATGGCGTGAATGCAAGCCTGAAAGCCGGCGGCGTGGATGTCGGAAACATGTTGATCGAGCTCGTCTTGACTCATGATCAAGAGCCCACGATTGTCGGGCTCTGCCTCATACGGCTCCGTGAGGGCGGCGGTGCGAGGGGCAATGGCGCCGTCCTGGAAAAGTTTCACGCCCGCAGTTGTCAACCAGTCGCCGCGCATGCGCTCTGGCAGCGGAACCCCGGTTCCGTCGCGGAGGATCCGCTTGTGGGCCATCGTGACGCGGATGGTCAACCGGCCTGTTGACTCCAGCTCCCGATAGGCGTCGAGGTGGTTCGGTTCGATGCTGGGCTCCCACACGCTTGTCACGCCCGCATCGAGGTTCGCCTTTGCGGTTAGCTCGATGGCGGATCTGATTTGTGCTCCGGTGGGAAGCGGCACTACGCGGCGAAGCATCTCCATGGCCTTCTCGCGGATGACACCCGTCGGCTCGCCCATGGGGTCGCGATCGATGCGACCGCCAGGCGGGTCAGGAGTGGCGGCGGTGATTCCGGCCGCTCGCAAGGCCAGGCTGTTCAGCACCATGATGTGGCCGCACGTTCGCGTGACGAACGTCGGGTGTCCCGGCGCGGCCTGGTCGAGGTCTCCACGGTTCGGGTGCCGGCGCTCATTGAAGCTGCTGTCGTCATAGCCCACGCCTTCGATCCAGCGGCCGTCCGGCAACGCCGACGCCCTCGCGCGCACGCGCGCGATCAATTCATCGATGCTCTGGCTGCGGCCGTTGACCTGCTGGGTCGCCAGACCCCGATAGACCTGGTGCTGATGCGCGTCATAGAAGCCGGGGATCACCGCGCGGCCGGCCAGTTCGATGACCGTGGTGTTGGGTCCTTTGTAGGCGAGCACTGCACTATTGGTTCCGGTGGCCAGGATGCGGTCATTTGCAACGGCGACGGACTCTGCGCGCGGGCGCTCGGGATCCATCGTGTGGACCACGCCACCCGTGAACAGGAAATCGGCGACGTCAGCTGTCATCGGCGTCAGTCGGGTGCAGGAGCGCACCTGTCCAGCGCTTGCCCGAGCTGAGTCGTGCGGCTGCGCCGCTGGGCCACAAGACGAGGTCGCCTCGGCGCGCCAGGACAGTGCCGAGCTCTTGACCCGACACGGCGGCAAACTGGCATCTCACCTCACCGGCGAGGACCAGGAGGTGACGATCAGCCTCGGTCGCCGGCTGCTCGAACGGCGTTGCCGGGTCGCCGGTGATGAGGTCAAGCCTGGAACCTCCCGACTCCGCGACTGCTTGGGGCTGGTTCGGCACGCGCCCAGAAGATGCGCCCAGCTCCAGAAGGTTGAGGCTCCGCCAGCGGCCGGCCGCCTTCGGCCTGATGTATCCCGGGTTGATCTCCAGCTCGGCGAAGTCGGGGTGAAGGTCCAGCCTGGGCGAAGGAATGACGCCCAGCTCGGAAAGCGTGCCCAACTGGAAACGCGCGCTCAAGTCCGGCAAGAGGTCGGGCAGCGCGGCGGCCGTAGCCGGGCGATCGGTGTGAAAGACGATCACCGCTCCGTCGGCGGCAGCGTATATGGCGCGTTCACGGATCGATCCCGGCGTGGTTTCTCCGGGCCAGTGGCCACCATCCACCGCGTCGCGATAGACGGCGTGATACCCGGCACGCTGCAGAACCTGGAGCACCCTCGGATTGACTGCTCCGTACGGAGGGCGGGCCCACGGTTTGGGCAGGAGGTGAACGAGAGACTCGACGACTCGCTCGTTCGATTGGAGGTCGGCCACGATCTCCTCGTCCGTCAGCTCCGTCCAATCCGGATGCGAGTAGCCATGGTTCCCGAGCTCGTGACGGTCCTCGACCATCTGACGCACCAGCTCGGGATGCTCTTCCGCCCAGCGACCGTCAAGGAAAAAGGTGGCGCGTACTTTTTCCTCGCGCAGCATGGTCAACATCACCGCGGCCTGCCGGGGGTCACCGCCCGCTTCGAAAGTAAGCGCTAGCACGCCCGCGCCCGCAGAAGCTCACCGTCATGGAGATAGCCGGTCATTTGCTGAGCGTTCATCCCGCTCAAGCCGAGCTTCTCCACCGTCCGCCCCTGGGCATAGAAATCGGTTTTCTCCAGGAGGCCCAACAGAGTGTTGATTGCGTCGGCGACCGGCATCGGGACACCAAGCTGTCTGCCCAAAGACGACAGCATCACGGTGCCGTAAGGAGTGTCCTCGTAGATGTATCGATCCCATATTCGATCGCGCAGGCCGAATGGCTCGCCCTTCACGCGATACACGTGCGGACCGCTGCCCAGCTCGCGGTACAGATCGTCGATGCTGATCGGCTCCAGCCCGAGATGCCGGCTCAGCTCCATCTTCTCAGCGTCGAGCCCATCCATGCATCGCAGCACGCCTTCGGTCATCCCCTCGTTCATTAACGAGAGGTAGCCGTCTGCCCGCTCGACGGCAGCGTAATTGAGCAGCATCGGTCCCGGATGGATGATGAAGTTCACGTTGTTGATTCCGGTGTCCAGCACATTTGATGACGGCCGGAAGTTGATCACGTCGGTGAGCGCCTCATAGAGACGGTCGTTGTTGCGTGCGGGAAAGGCCGCGACGCGAACCTTCGATGGAAGCTTTATGCGCAGCCTCGCCGGACCGGTCATGCGAGCCGACTGAGGCAGGGTCACCGTCTCACCTATCAGCACGCTGTCGTGGACGTCGATCCCGGCCGCCGCGAAGACTTGCGCCACCTCCAGTGATCCGGCGGAACCGGATGCAAGAAGGAAGATGGTTCCTGGCTTGATGTGAGGAGCGGACAGCTCGGCCATCAATCGCTGCCCATTGGCAGGCGTGAAGCAGATGGCGAGCTGGCGGCCCTCAAGTGCTTGTTTGATATCGGTCGTCACCTTGGAGAAGCGCACGAACTCGTCGCCGAGGTCGCCTTCGATCTCCACGCCACCTGCCTGCTCGATGGCGGCGATGCGGCCAACGCTGCGATTGAAAAGGGTTACGTCGAAACCGCGACGCGCCAGGACGGCGGCCCCGGCGACCCCTCCTGGGCCAGCGCCCAAGACAGCGACCCGCGAGATCTTCTCGGTCATGGCGAGCCCGTTTAGCTCCCTTCTTTGATCATGCGGTCGAGGTCGGCGCGGACGCGTCCGATGTGGCGAGCCATAGCTTCCGACGCTCGCTGCGGATCTCTGGCTTCGACCGTCATGAGAATTGCGCGGTGCTCTTCGAGTGACTTGGATGGCCCACCCGGCGCGGCCAGCATCGAGCGCCTCGTCGCCACGATGCTCTCGTTGATGCTATGCACGAACGAGGTGAGCACATCGTTGTGCGCACAGACGGCCAGCTGGTAATGAAACAGCTTGTCGCCCTGGGCGACGTCGCTCACGAGGCCGCTCTTCACCGCGCGATCGAATTCGTCGAAGGAAAGGTGCAGCTCTTTGAGGTCTTCCTCGGTAGCCCTCTCTGCAGCCCATGCCGCGCCTTTCACCTCAAGGACCTCCCTGACGGCGAGCATCGCGCTCACCTTCTCCAGGTCTCCTCCCAGCCACGCCTGCCAGCGCTCGTTGAATGCGAAGCTAGCCGTACCTGTGACGAATGTTCCTTTGCCCGCCTGGACATGCAAGATGCCACGGCTCGCGAGGCGGCCGATGGCCTCTCGCACGACGGTCCTGCTGACCCCCAAACGGTTGACAAGCTCCCGTTCGCCTGGCAGCCTGGCGCCTACTTTCAGCTCCCCGTTGGTGATCAATTCCTCGATTAGGGACTCGGCCTGATCGGAAAGACGTGTCGCTTCGAGTGGAGTGAACATCGAGGTCATATTGTGGGGAGCATCCCCCCTCCTGATCCGATGATCTTCAGGTCAGACCGTGACCGTTTCATCACTGGGCGACCTTCTGGACCAGAGGCATGACGGAGTTGGCAAAGGCCCGAAGACGGTCGCGGTGCTGTGCGATATCGCCCGGCGGCAGAAGGAAAGCGAACTGAGTGACCCCAACAGATTCGAGCTCGGTGATACGCCGGGCGCACTCCTCCGCGTCCCCCACTATCGTGAACGCGTCGATGCACTCATCAGTCACCAGCTGAGCCGCGGCCTCGATTCCTTGGGCCTGATACACGGCCTTGATCTTCTCAGTGAGCGCGTCCGGCAAACCGGTCGCCTTGAGGGTCGGCATCGGGGCCCCGCCGATGATGTGAGCGACGACAGGCGTGAGGTTGCGAGTCGCCGCGACGCGGTTCTGGGTTAGATAACAGGTCACCCAGCTCACAACCTCACCGACTTCACGACCGGCCTGCTTGGCGCCGCGCTTTATGTGATCCATCGCGTATCCGATTCCTGGTGGTGTGCACAGCCCACCGACAACGGCGCCGTCCGCAACTGCGCCCGCGGCCTCGAGGACCTTGGGTCCCCGTCCCGCGATATAGATGTGAAGATCCGCTCTGGGAGTGAGCTCGAGCTTGACCCCGTCGGCCTCGAAATATTTGCCGTGGTAGATGACGGGGCCGCCGGCGAACAAGGCGCGGATCATCTCCGCCATCTCCTTGCATCGAAGTGCGGCGTCGCCATCATCCAGGCCGAGCGGCTTGAGGAGCTCCTTGCGGTTCCCCGCTCCAATCCCCAAAGAGAAGCGACCTTCGGCCATCTCGTCCAGCGTGGCCGCGGCGCGGGCAAGCATCGCGGGGTGACGGGTGAATGGATTGGCCACGCCGATCGCGAGCTGGATCCGATGTGTGGCGAGCGCGGCGGCCGCAATCACAGGCACAGGGTCCCTGTGAAAGGTCTGGTCCGCGAGCCAGGCGTAGTCGAATCCCAACTCTTCTGCCAGCTGGACCAGCCGCACGTGCTCGCGGTAGTCCTGCGACGGGACGTGACCAAAACCGAATTTCACGATGGCCTTACCTGATCAGTCGATCGCGAAGGTCTCGATCTCACCGTCTCGGTGGCGTGCGAGCTTTTCCTCGTCAATGTCAATTCCCAGACCCGGTTCTGACGGAACGACCAGCGCTCCGTCCTCCATACGAATTGGCTGCTTGCCGAAATCATCGGTCAACAAGAACTGTCCGCTCATCTCGCACCCGAGGTCGACTGACGGACTGGCCGCTGCGAAGTGAAGACCGGCCGAAGCTCCGATGACACTCTCGAGCGCACCTCCGACATAAGCCCGCATCTGCGCTGCTTGCGCCAGCGTCGCCATCCGCTTGGAGTTGTGCAAACCACCGGGACCGATCACATAAATGCTGACGTAGTCGGCAGCGCGACGCCTGACGATCTCCAGAAGATCAGTCACGGTTTGGGCGGACTCGTCAGCCATCACCGGAACGCCAACCGCATGCGTCACCTCAGCCAGCCCCTCCAGATTGTTCTGGCTGACCGGCTGCTCGAAGAAGTCGAGTCCCAGGTCTTCGAAGTGACGCGCGATCTTGATCGCGGTCTTGACGTCATACGCCTGATTGGCGTCGGCGCGAATGCTGATCGAGTCCCCTACAGCTTTACGAACGGCGCGCACGGCGGCAACATCCTGCATGGGATCGGCCCGCCCGACCTTCACTTTCAGGATTCGCCAACCGCGCGCAACCATCCGCTGTGCTTCCTCGCTGATCACGGCCGGTTCCTGAATTGGAAGCGACCAGCTCAGCGGTATCCTGTCGCGAACCTTGCCGCCCAGCAGGTTGTAGACCGGCGTACGGAGGGCTTTGCCGGCAAGGTCGTACGCGGCCATGATTATCGAGCCCTTGGCCCGGGTGTTCCATGGCACGGCTCGGTCCATTGCCATGCTCAACGCTTCTTGATTCATCGGGTCCATCCCGAGCACGGCCGGCAGTAACTTGTGGCGGAGGACGACACGGACAGTGGCCGGGGTTTCCCCACGCTGCGAGTGCCCGACCATATGTGGCGCCTCGCCCCATCCGACAAGACCTTCATCCGAGACCAACTTCACAACTACGTCTTCCTGGACGTTAGTGGTGCCGATGGCCATCTGATGAGGACGAGAGGTCGGGATGCGCGTCGACTGGACTTCAGCGAGGACGATCTTCATGAGACCGGCGCCACCCAGAGCTTGTCCGTGAATGGAGTAAGCAGCTCGGCGCCAGTCTCGGTCACGAGCATGATCTGCTCCATGGCGAAGTTGCCGAGCTGGTAGTTGGGGAGATCGGAGAAGATCGGTTCGACGGTGAGGATCATCCCCGGCTGGATCTCGACTTCGCTGCCAAGCGCCAGTGACGGCGGCTCGTGCACCTCCATACCAAGGCCATGACCAACGCGCTCCAGAGACGGCGCGTGCTCGCCAAGTCCTGCCTCGTGGATCACTTCGAGGCAGGCTTTGCAAATGTCACCGGCGGCGGCGCCGGGCTTGATCTTTGCCATGCCGGCTCGTTGCGCCTGGAGGTCGACGTCGAAGAACCTTTGGGCCTCGGGGTCGGGCTCGCCTATCGAGGCCATGCGCATCATGTCGCACCAGTAGTCGCGGTAGGTGGCGCCTGCATCGACCACGACCAGGTCGCCGGCGTCGAGCTTCTTGTTCTCGAACGGAGGGACGTTCATCATCCCGTACTTGAGCTTCCCGGACCGGATCCCGACGAAGCCGGGTCGGAAATTGGTCAGGCGCGCAAACTCGGCAAGCAGAATGCCAGCCAACTCGCGCTCGGTCATGCCCCCGCGCATGGCTGCGAAAGCTGTTTCATAGGCGGCGCAGGTGTCCATGCAGACCTTGCGCATGGCCTCGATCTCCGCCGGCGACTTGATCATCCGCAGCTCCCAGATGGTTTCGGCGGCGTCGACGATCTCAACGTCGGGGAGCAAGCCCTTGAGCATTTCGAAGTCCGCCTGCGACATATTGATGCGCGTCCCGTAGCCCATCTCCATGCCGATCCGGCCGCCGGCCAGGCCAAGATCTTTGATGGCGTCGGCTATCCCGACCACCGGGTCATGTGGGATACCGGTGCGCTTGAACCCACCCCAGAGCCTGACGTCATCGATCCAGGAGGTCACGCCCGCGACGTGGACCAGCGACTCGGCGACGACCAAGACGGGGTGTCCTTTTTCGCGCGGGAGGATGCAGCCGAGAGGGCGATGCTTGGAGTCCCAACCGACGGTTTCCAGGCCCGAGAAATAGACGACATTCTCTTTGGCGGTGACCAGGACGGCGTCCAGGTTCCGGCGTTCCATGACTTTTTGGAGCTTTTCGTATCGGGTCTTGTACTCGGCTACCGGGAAAGCCGCGTGGACCACATTGCGCACCTTCATCCCCGAGCTTGTGACCTCCTCCGCCAGCCCCGTGGGAAGCTGGGTATCACGCTGTGCTCGGCCCCCGCCCGCCGGGAGCACTACAGGCCGTATGATATGCTGGTCAGACCAGTTAAGCAAGTCCTGCCCTGCGCCGGATCTTCACTTAAGGCGGATTTGAACTGAAAGCGAAAGCCAACGGGATCGAGATCTGGTATCAGGAGTTCGGCGATCGGAGCCTGCCGCCCCTCCTTCTTCTAATGGGCGCCGGCGCCCAGTCGCTTTACTGGCCCGAGCCTCTGTGCCGGATGCTGGCCGAAGGTGGTCACCGGGTCGTGCGTTACGACCATCGCGACTTGGGCGAATCGACCTGGATCGCCGAGGGCCCTGAGAGCTGGGACGAGCTGAGGGCCAACCCTCCGTATCAGCTGGCTGACTTGGCTGCGGACGCACTTGGATTGCTCGACGCCCTGAAGATCCGCCAGGCTCATTTCGCCGGCGCATGGCTCGGCGGCGTGCTTACCGAGGTGGCGGCTGCCATTGCTCCTGATCGTGTCCTCTCCGCGACGCTCATCGGCGCGACACCGCCCTGGCCTCGGAGCCGGTTCGAGGACTTGTGGGGAACCATGGAGGATGCGCACAGGCCGCTCGACTCCAAGCCAGAGCTCATCGAGCAGGGCATGGCAATCGCGAGGGCGAGCGCCGGCCCCAGGTTTGAGTTTGAGGAAGCGCGTTTGCGCGGGTTGTGGACCGAGATGGTGGCTAGGGGCAACCGCCCGATGGCCCGGGCGCGCCAGGTCTCGGCGGGTTTTTTCTCCGCGCGTCCAGGCGCGAAGGCCCTGGCCAGCTCGAAGGTGCCGGTCCTCATCCTGGAGGGGACCGCCGAGCGCGGCTATCAGGGAATGGTCGAGTATGCGGCTCAAGTCCCCGGATGCCGGTTCGTCCCCATCGAGGGTATGGGCCACGAGCTGCCGAGCGGCGCGTGGGCCTTCATCGCAAACGAGGTGTTGTCGCACGCGGCGGCCAGCTCCGAGTCGTCAATCGCACAAATGCGCAGGAGGTTGTAGTGGCTTTCCTTTCGACGTCTGTTTACAAGTCACGGCTCGAACAGATGCGGCTTTTGATGGATGAACATCAGCTGGACGCACTGGGTTTTCTGACGCCGGAGTATTTCCAGTGGGCAACCAACTACGCGCTGGATGTCCGCCCCTGGGAAAGGCCCGTCGCCGTGATCTTTCCCAGAAACGGAGAAGCATTCGCCGTGATGCATGAGCTCTCGACCAACCATCTCCGGATGGCGTATGACCACGGCACGATGTGGGTTTCGGACATCAGCTTCTACAGCGAGCACATACGTCTGACCGATCGCCTCTTCCTTTCTTATCAGTGGCATGAGTTGATGACTTCTCTACTGAAGGACCACGGGCTTACCCGTGCACGAATCGGCCTTGACGCTGGTGGGGGCCCGATGGCGATGGTCCCCTCTCTCCTGCCGGACATCCATCTGGTTCCGATTTTCGGACTGGGGCCAACAGCGCTACCCCGAGGAAGTGCGCCCGGGCCGGTTGATGCAGGAAATCGATTTCGTCATCTCGGCGCGCCTGGTCGAAGAGGCCGCCAAGCGTTTCCCAGGCGAGCAGGTCGAAATCATGTGCAAGTCATTGACCGGTCCCTCATCCGCTGCGCCTCATGGATCGGGCGCCGAAACCGGCACCAAGGTAGAGAACGGTCACGTCATGGTCATCTGCGTGTTCGTCCGGGTCAATGGCCTGATGGTGGAAAACGAGCGCACCTGGTTTTGCGGCAAACCCGACGAGCAGAAGCGGAAGGCGTTTGAGGTTGCAGGCTCGGCACAGGAGGCAGCGCTGGCAGAGTTCGTTCCAGGGCGGCCAGTCTCGGCGTTCGACGCGGCCGCGCTAGCTGTGTTCGAACGCGCGGGATACGCCCAGCACGTGATACACCGGACCGGTCACGGCGTTGGCCTCGCGGGGCACGAATTTCCAGACGACACGGCCTTCAACCAGCGGCCGCTGCTGAAGCACGAGGTGTTCTCTGCCGAGCCAGGAATTTACATATACGGCGTCGGTGGCTTTCGCCACGACGACACGGTCATCGTGGCCGATCCGCCAGAGCGAGTCACGCACCACCCGAAAGACGTCGCCTCACAAACAATGTGATGCCGATGAGCAGTTTTCTCGACGTGATGAGGATCTATTCGCAGCTTGCCGATGAGCGCCTGGCCGATCCGTGGACCTGGCGTGAAGGCGGCCCCCGTCATGCCGTCCGGGAGGCACTGTATCGATCGCTCGACGAAGAGCACATGGCGGCAGCTCACCTGCTGCCGCAAAGTGAATCCGTCGCGATCCTGAGAATGGCGCAGGGTGCGTTCGGCGACCTTCGCGGACTGTTGATGGGCATCGAGGAGGCGCAATTTGACGAAGTGCCCACGCCAGGCGAGTGGACGATCAGGCAGACGATGGTCCACATGATCGACACGGAGCTCCGCTACGGAGCGCAGGCGGAATGGGCGCGGCGCCGACGGCCGGATGAACCGGTGCGGATTCCTGATGACAAACTGCCGCCCAAGTCCGATTCCAGTGGTTCCTTGTCCGACATGCTTGATCGGTTGGCTGGCGCTCGTGAAGAAACCGATCGCCGTAATGCCGACATCACGTCAGACGAGATGACTTTGCCGACGATTTGGGGCGGTTTTGAAGTGGACCTTCGCTTTCGGATTCATCGCTTCGCGGGGCACTTGATCGAACACACCATCCAGTGCGAAAAGACTCTCGCAGTGCTGGCTGGCTACAGGGAAACAGAAGCACGTCGGATCGTGCGTCGGATCTCGAGCGCACGCGGGCGCCATGAGCACAGCTCGGACAACGGCGTACTCAGTCGCTTGGACCAGGCGCATGACCAACGCGCCAGGAGCATCTAACCCCTAGTTGCGATCTTGTCACATGCAACTGCCTGATTTCGCGTTCGGGTTCGCGACAATCAATTCACCCTGCTCCCCATGCCGATAATCACCATCTCATCGAGCTTTGGGTCGTCTGGCAGTGTCGTCGCGAGTGCGATTGCGACATCGCTAGGTTGGACGCTACTGAACCGAGCGATAACTGTCGAGGTGGCGGCTCACCTTACGGTGCCTTTGGATTTGGCAGAAGCCCACGACGAGCGAGCTCAGACCGGATGGCGGCGACTCTTGGAAAACTTCTCGATGCACACGGCTCACCTAACCGATGGTCTGGGAGCAATAGCCGCGCCGACCGATGAACTCAGATTGCGCCAGGCAACAGAACATGTGCTGCGACGAGCCGCAATGACCAACACCGTGATAGTCGGTCGGGCAGCGGCTATCGTCCTTAGAGACTTCGACCGTGCCATGCACGTCCGCCTCGATGGGCCACGTACAGCACGCGTGAAACAGGGGGCTAGAGCTCTTGGCATTAGCCTGTCTGAGGCCGAGATCTTGCTTGAGCAAACCGACCGCGCACGCGCCGCTTACGTTCGCGAAATGTACAGCCAGGACTGGCGGGATCCAAGCCTTTATCACTTGATTATCGACAGCACCGCATTTTCGGTTGAAACTTGCTCGAAACTAATCCTTGCAGCGGCTGAGGTTCGCTTTGAGGCTTCGACCTGAAGGCCTTGACCCTCAATTTGCGTATATGGGGCTCACGAATCCTGGCTAGTGTCACTGGTGAATCTGTGCGCAGCCGAAACATACTCCGCGATGAGGGCTTGGAGGCAGCGATCTCGATAAGTCCACCGATCGCTAGCGAGTCTCTGCTCAGCCGCAGCACATTAGTTTAAGGACGCGCGCGAGGCTACGAACTCGATAACGCCTAATCATGGGAAGCAACGGTTGTCGAAACCGTTGTATCACGCGGCCTACCGTTGATCCGTCGCACAATACTCAAGTCCATCAAGCGCCTGGACGTTGGGAGCTGACCCTGCAGCCGTTGAGTGGATCCCGATTCTCAGATCGACCGCTGTGGCGGTGGCGGTGACTGCATCGCCGGGTTATCGGGCCTGGACGCGTTCTTCGCTAGTCCGCCGTGGGGTGGGCGCAGCAGAGTCGCGTTGTCAGCCGCGACCGCTGCATCTATCACGTACACACCTGCATCCTTGATAGTTGGGTAGGTACCGGATGCCAACGGGTTCGGAATCCAATCGGTATCGAGAATGATTTTCAGCGTGCCGTCGGGAAACCGAAGGGTGTGGCACAGGTCACAGTGTCGCGACAGCCCCGGTTGGAGCTTCGGCAACGTGATGCGGCCGATGTATGCCCATTTCAAATTGAGCGGAATGAATTCCGTCACCTCGGTCAGCTTGCCTTGCGCGTCCTCCTGCCAGAGGCGCATCAGCTGTATCTCAACATCCTGAGCCTCTGCTCGGCCGCCATTTTCCACGCGTAAGCGGCAGAAGTAGGAGTGCCCCGCAGGTATCTGCGTGCCATCGGGGAGTTTTGCGCCGACCTCGGTCTTAAGGCAGTCCGGAAGCGCGGGCTTCAGCCGGACCGTGAGTATCGGGCGACGATAGATGGCACGGAGAGCATCGCCCCAAATCGCGATTGCCAGCGCCGCAACAACGGCGCCGACGGTCCCAATGGCCGTCCACGCAACGACGTCTGGCAATGGCCAACCAAGTTGAACAACGCCAACCAGGTAGCCGAGGCAGCCACATAGACAGCCCCCCAGCACGGCACCGTTTCGGCTCCGCCGCCTTGCCGCGAACCGAAGCGCGATTGCTATTGGAGCGACAGCGACGAAGCTCCAGATCAGAACTGAGAGGTAGCTCGACACGCTGGTTGCGTCCGCTCCGTCAGCGCGCCTTGAAGACGAGAACCAGAGTGGTTACCAGCAGGGCCACGGTGTAGAGACCCAGGACGAACGTCAGCCAGTACAGCCGATTGTTAGCCGAGTCCAGTGACTTCTTCAACTCTCGCGTTGCGTCCGTGCTGCGGCGGGCGAGTTCGGCAGCTGCACCGAAACCAGGGTGCAAGCGGTCGATGTACACGAGTTCATCGTCAGTGAGGTCGCGAAGTCGCTCGGCTTCTTTCTTGTAGTGGGGAATCAGGTCTGGATTGCCGAGGTTCGGGCGGATTCGGTCCTCAAACTCCGTGACGGGGTCGGGATTATCCGAAACCGGCACCGCGCCGACGGCGACGCGGCGTCTGTGAGTCAGGTTCCGCCACAACAGCACTCCGGAACAGTATCGGTCAAAAGGCGGGCCGGTCTAAGTCGATGTACTGGCGTCTCCGGGCCCTGGCGAAGGCTTACCTCCTCGTCTCAGCCCACTCCAAACAAAGGCAACCAGCCCCACTCCGACCAGCGCAGCAAGACAGTATCCGAGGACCGTCGGACCAAACAGGTCGAGCACACCGATCCAGGCGCCTACTGCAGCCGGGATCATGATCTTGTCGGCGATGGACCTTACGGGTTCAAGGGACTCCGGTCGCAATCCCACCCCAGTCCTCAAGGCACTGATGTGGGGAGCCAGGAGGGTTCCTACGATGAACAGCGTGCTGAGCCCGAAGAGAACCAAGCTGACGTAGCCGATCCATGATTTATAGGGCTGTGGAATGACGCTGTAGCCGGCATTCCCAATGACGCCGTAGCCCATGCCGGACAGGAAGCTACGAGGGTCTATCGTCAAGGCCCTTCCTGCATTGGTGTGAAGCCTAGCCCAGCTTGCGAATCGGGTCAGGCCGACAAGATGATGTCGAGAGCTCCTTGAGGTTTGTCGCAGCCTCGCGATGAGGGGCTACCGGGCCGACACGCCGCAACCTTGGCTAGCGAATCACCCGGCGTTGACTCCGCGTTCTCTAGATACGCCTGGCTGACCGCGACGAGGCCAACCTAGCATTTGTCTGAAACAGCCCACGGTTTGGCAAACCGTTGTGTCGCTTCGAACTCGGGGACTCATGCCTCCAGCCATCCTGAATGTGATGAGGCGGTTATGGTCGCAGTCGAGGAGGTGTTCTGTAACGAGGCGATCTGGAACTATTCCCATGCAGGCTGGCCATAGGGTCGCGCACCACACGAGCGCCAGTTCTAAGGGACTTGGGGGGGCCGAATTCGACCATGCTCACAACTAGCGCAACGTTAAGTCGGGCTTTCATGCGCCTCGCATATCGTCATGGAGAATCGCCGTCCTCGACAGACAATGGCGCTTGCCCTGACGCTGGGGCAACGCAATACTGGACCTCAAAGTCCTTCGGTGGAAGTTCAAATATCAGCCCGCGGTCAACAAAAGACTGGATCGTGGAATTGGTGGCTTGGTCGAGAAGTCCCGCGACGGACGTACCCAATCCGAGTACATGAAGCACACCTTTCCAAAAACCGACCTGTTCCCATTGTTCGCCCGTCGCCTGGTCAATCCTGTGGTCGATGGTCCGGAGGAATGCGACTTCCCCCCTTCCAGTCAGCGCTTTCCGTACGTCTGCTCGGGTGAACCACTGACCATCCTTGCTTGCCGCTCTCATGACCGCCAACTGCGATGCGGTGGAATACAAGCTGTCGAGTGCCAACTGCAGATTGAGAGTCCGTAGCCACAGCCTCATTGCGACGACGAGCACGGCGACACCGACCACTGCAAATAGCGCGAAGCCGAGCCAGCTGAGAGGGATAGACGGAATAGTCACGGTGGTAGTAGTCGAAGGGATGTGAACGGATGATGCCAGCGTCGAGCCCGGTGAGTCGACGAGTTTCTTAGTACCAGCCAGACCGAGGGCGCCAAGCGCGAGTGTAAGCAACTCTTGCAGGATGGTTTTGCCCGTAGCCTGGCGGCCGAGACTCGTTCTGGACTTGGCGGCAAACTCCACTGAGTTCGCTCGCCCTCTTAGGTTACCGCTCCGCTTGCGCGTTGTCGCCTTTTTTTGGGCCACTTGGCCACCTCATCGTCGCGTTAGCCCATCTCGCCGGCATCAAAGAGCTTAGTCGCTTTACGAGCGGCCGTCAGCCTGGATGATTGATCGGTCGATCGCTCTGATGTCAATGTGGTGCCCACTCGGTAGTAGCGTCGCACGGAGCTTTAGGCACAACCGCCTTAAGCAGAGCTGCATCACGTGGAGCGCGCAATGGGGAACTCCCACCGGTGGCAACAGTTGCCGAAACCGTTTGCCATTCGATTGGACTTCGGTCCAGGCACGCTGTAACCCTGCGGCCCGCCAATGTTTGCACTCGGTGGCCTCTACTCGTCGAACTGAAGTCCCCCCCGAGCCCGTTGGCTTGGAAAGTTGCCTAATCACGGCTTGGGACAACCCCAGGCCGCTCGGGGCAAACCCAGCACACAACCGCTACCAAAAATCGGCAGCATC
>WNFI01375804.1_pt1 | contig 29801 bp, 37 predicted proteins | sample 5400471 | NCBI WGS metagenome assembly WNFI01 (sample SAMN13153348, study PRJNA577476) | soil metagenome | isolation source: 100 cm saprolite on Douglas fir-dominated hillslope | place: USA:California | collected 2013-09-17
TGTCAGCAATGGTCTTGCCGGTCTAGGTGGCGCACTCGGTTTCGGTAAAGGGGCCGGATTTGGTATACCGGGGATGGCCGGCCTCCCTTTCGTGGCTGGATTTGGAACCCTTGGGGGACTTGCCGGGTTCGGACTCGAGCATCTACTCACTACGATTCTTGGACTGGTCGGTTCTCTCTCCATGGCTTTCGCTGGTATGGGGGTGATCGCCGCCGGTGCCTTCGCGACCATGGCCGTGGGCATGGGTTCGGACATGATAGTGATGAAATCGACCATTGCTGACACGCAGCTCCTCTCCAAAACACTGAAAAGTCTTGAGCAGGCAACGCTCTTTTACGGAGCCAGCTCGGGCCAGGCGCAGTACTACACCAAATTGCTCAATGTTCAGATGCAAATGTTGGGTAATACCGCTGGCGTTCAGGCTGAGCTGGGATTGGCCAAGTTGGCAGCGACCATTAATTCGCAGTGGGACCAGGCGACATCTGAAGCTCGTGTCCAGGCTGTAGCTCTGCTGACTCAAGTGTTGCTTCTAGGTCAGAGGTATATACCGTTGGTTGCCGAGGCCGCGAGGGAGAATCTGACCATCATCAATCAGGGGCTGATTCCCCTGTTCGCTTGGTTGAAGGGTCCACAAGGGGTAGGGATCTTCCTTGACCTTGAGAACAAATTCAAGAAAGATCTGCCTACTTCCGTCCACGCCTTCAGTCAGGCGATTGAGTTTCTCCTCAGATTCCTCGACCTTGCTTCTAACTACGCCGGCGGACTTGTGCAGGGACTCGATCGACTCTTCACCTATCTAAACTCATCGGCCGGGTTCGCTCGAGTCAAAAAGGACGTCGCCGATGTCGTCGCCGTATTTCGGATCTGGAAGGAGTTCATCAAGCTTCTGGCTCAGGATCTTTTCCTGCTGCTCGGGCAGACGGTGGGAGTTGGCAACACCATCATTCAGATGCTCACCGGAATGCTTTTCAGGCTCCACGGATGGTTACAGTCAACGTCTGGAAGGAACGCGATCGGGAGCCTGTTCGAGGCTCATAAGAAAGAGATTGTTGCCATCCTCGACCTGCTGCCTAAGCTGGCGCCAGCTCTCTCAATCTATCTGGCACTTGCAGTTCCTCTGACCATAATCGCGGCCGATGTGATTCAGCTTCTCAACTTCATGCTCAGTATTCCCACAGTTGGTCCGGCGATCGCCTGGGGCCTGGCACTCATCATCATCGTGAATCAATTGAAGCTCATAGCCCTCTTCACCGGCCTGGCCGGTTTAATTAGAGGGATCGGCCTTGCAATCGCTTTGGCTGGAGCCGCAGCTTCTGGTAACGCTCCCGCATTCGGAAGGTTGGCAGCAGCCCTGTTTGGAGTGGATGCCGCCGCAGCTGAAATGGCACTTCCATTCATCATGATCGGCTTGCTGGTCGTCGCGACCGGCGTTCTTATCTACCTCCTGATCACTCGGTGGAAGGAATTGAGTAGCACGGTTGGCGGGATCATGAGTCTCATGGGAACGATGTTCCACAATGCAATTGGCCAGTGGGGGGGAGCTTTCAACGAATTGGGGATGATCGTTCAAGCGATCGGACACAAATTCACGACCGCCTTTGCTCAGTGGGGAGCAGCTTTCTCCCTGCTCGGCACAGCCATCAGGTTGATTCTTGGGAATATCTCCACAGAGTTCACGACTGCATTTGCTCAGTGGGGTGCAGCCTTCAGCATGGTTGGAACAGCGTTCAAACTCGAAGGCGACAAGATCGTAACTGCTTTCAGCAGCATGCTCACTTCTCTGGAGGCCAAGTTCAAGGTTAGTACGTGGTGGTCGATCGGACAGAATATTGTCACCGGCGTCGTCGACGGCATCGAGAGCTATGTCTCATGGGCGTCTGGAAAGATCGCTGGATTCTTCACTGCTCTCTACAACGCGGCCAAAGCTGCTCTCGAGTCAGGATCTCCCTCCAGGATTTACTCCGGTCTAGGAGCATCTATCCCTCAGGGGGTCGGGGTAGGGATAGCTCAGAACACGTCATCAGCTCTGGTTGCTCTTTCGTCGATGTTCAAACAGATGAACAGTCAGGGCTCGAGGATGGCTCGGACTGGGGGAGGAGGACCAGCACTCGCGCTGGCTGGCGGCCACGGGGCGATCTCCCTTCATGCTCCTATCTCGATCACGATGCCAGCCGGCTCACAAGGCAATCCACAGGCCATCGCTACGGCAGTTCAAAAGGCGCTGGACAGAGAATTCGATCACCTGATCACTCGACTGCAGGGTGGCGTCTATTCCACTCCAGGGACATGAGCGAGGAGCTTCTTCACACTCCGAACTACAGGCTGACCTGTCTGTATTGCAACGGTGCGCTCTACCCGGTGTTCTTCATGCCGGAGTCGGCACCGTGGCTGTGTACGATCTGTCACCACTCCTGGTGGGCGACGGAGCTGAGCGAGCAGGCGCGCAAGATGTTTCGGCCGGCACTCTGCGACTTCGGTATCAACTACGACCTGGTCGACACGCTACATAAAGCCGTCTTCATGGAACGGGATAACGCGCGCGCTCGAGGTACTTCAGTGAGAACAGATCAGCTGCAGCTGCTGCCGCTCCATATCCTGCAGCGTCTACCGCGGCCGACAATGGAAAGCTTCGGGGAGATGATCCAGCTCGAAATCACACGTAAAGGCGGCTGATGGCGACTCTGGGCTCAGCGCCGTCCTTCAATACTTATCGCTGGGCAGACGTCGGCTCCGACTGTTTCACAGCACCTAACCAGGTTTCGGTCGGCGACTACACCATGCCCTCGGCCGGCTGGGTAACTGGAGTTATTGTCTTCGTCGGCGGCGATGGTTCGACGCAGACAGTAATTGGCTGCGTATGGAACACCGGCGACAACCTTCTCGGCAACGGGAGCGGTGTCAGCGGATCCGGCTCGAGAGGAGTCGGGTCGCAGAGCTGGCTCACCTCCGGGGCTGGGTTCTTCCTGGCCAGCGGAAGTGTAATCAGGATTGGATGGACGAAAGCCTCTGGAGCGACCATGGTCTGGTCAGCACAAACCGCAGGCGGCGGTCGATGGGGATTTGGTGGCAACCCTGGAGCTTTCTCGAACTGCGGAGACATCGAGCAGCCAGGGGCGTATATCAATTACAACCCGATCTCCAACCCGAGTGCGACCACCACCGCGGCGAGCGGGATCGGATCCACCACCGCGACCCTCAATGGAACAGTTGGCGATGGTGGTCAGAACGGATCTGGAGACCCGAACCACTCCAAGTACTACTTCCAGTACGGCACCGACTCTGGACTCGCCGGTGCGACCAGCACCGCCCAGACCAACTTCGACGGAACCAACCAGTCGGCTGTGATCAGCCTCACTGGTCTGGCCGTCAACACCACATATTACTTCCGGGTCATTGCCATCAACGATGCAGGCACAGTCACCGCCAGCAACATCTTGAGTTTTGCCACCCTTGGTCTCCCCAACGCACCGACGTTGACCGCGCCAGCCAACAACGCAGCTCAGAACGCCCAGTCATCGAGCGTGGTCTTCGCTTGGACCTATAACACCGGTGGGGCAGCTGGAGGAGAAACAAACTACGCGCTCAAATTGACAACCGGCGGTACCAGTTACTGGTGGAACGGGACCGCTCTGGTAACGACGGAGACCTATGTCGCCGAGGCGACAACCAAAACCATTCCGGCTGGAATCCTAAGCCCGAGTGTGACCTATCTTTGGACGGTGTCGAGTCAGGACGCCAACGGGAAGGGGCCATATGCTTCCGCCTTCACATTCGTCTCAGAGGGTCCACCGTCTGCGCCCACGCTGCTCTCTCCGAACAGCGGGACGTATATGGACATGGCGGGAGCGACACCTACCTTTTCCTGGCAGTACAACGCAGGGAACGCTGTTGGTGGCCAGACCAACTACGCCTTCCGGCGCAAGATTTCCGGTGCCAGTACTTATGAGTATTACAACGCAGGCACGAACTCTTTCCAGTCGACTATCGTCTGGAATGTAGGCAGTGCCCAGAGCCACACCTTCACCGCCGGATTGTGGGTCGACGGCAACATCTATAACTGGTCGGTGGCCACACAGGACGTTGGTGGTCAAGGGCCATTCGCCGCTGACTTGACGGTGACGGCACAGGCGGTTCCTGTGGTCAGCGTCTCCGCTCCAAGCGGGTCAATTGCACAGACCAGGCCGGCAGTAGTCTGGTCAACGACCTTCCCTTCAGGCGCCAGCGAAGCGTCTTATCAAGTGCGTACCTTCTCTGCGGCGCAATACGGCGCTGGAGGGTTCAATCCCGCCACCTCAACTGCCACTGACGATTCTGGTGTTGTATCTGCTTCAAGTATCACCAGCTACCAGATCCAGACGACACTGCCAGTTGGAACCAGCTACCGCTCCTATGTGCAGATCATCGAGACCGGTAACGAGCCTTCTGGATTCCTCGCCTTTGGAGCATTCACGGTGGTGCTCGACCTGCCGCCGACACCGACTCTTACAGCATTGGCCACGACTGATCCAACGACCGGATGTCCAATGATCAAGTTGACAGCGCAGTCGCTGATCAACATCCTCTCCGCGGTCGACGGCAGCTTCGAGGCGAGCATCGGCACCTATGTAGGAACCAACGCGGCATTGGCGCAATCAAGTGCTCAGGCCCTCGATGGGAGCTTTTCACTGAGCCTCACCGCCAGCTCAGCAGCAAATATGAGCGCGGCATCTGGTTTCTATGCTGTACTGCCTTCGACGCAGTATTCGCTCGGAGCTTTCTTTCGATCTGCTGTGACAGGGAGATCGGTCAGCGTCGCCATCAACTGGTACGACTCGACTCATACGCTTATTTCAACGTCGACCGGGAGCACTGCGACTGACACCATCACTGGCTGGACGCAGGCGACGGTCACAGCCTCATCGCCGGTCAATGCCGCTTACGCCACACTCCAAGTCAACGTGGTTGCTCCTGCTAACGCCGAGGTTCACTACGTCGACGAGGTCGGTCTTTTCCCCGGCACGAGCGCAGCCTGGACTGCAGGTGGCTTTTCCGCCACAGCTGGCATTGTTCTTCTTCGCTCTGACGGGGTCTACGTGAGACTGGCATCTACAGCCAACCCCGCCGCGCTGCTGAACACTCCATCGGTCGACACCGCAGTCGTCAACGATTACGAGGTCACGCCGCTGACCGCATACACATATCAAGCTCTGTTGCAGGCGACCGGATCGCAGGGTCTGGTGCAGTCTGCATACTCATCAGCGGTCGGAGCCTCAGTCTCAACCAACAAGTGGTGGGAGTTTGACCCAACCGCTCCGTCGACAGCAGTGGCTGCACAACCGATCCAGTTCAACCCGTCGAACACCGAGCAGTCGGCAGCCCATCAGGTGCTCGGGCAATCGACGATGATTGTCATCGCTTCGGCCATGATGGGCATCGACATGACGGCGACTTTGGAGTTGTTTGATGCCACGACCTACACCAAGTTCTATGCCCTGCTGACATCGCAGAAGACGGTTTTCTTCTCCGATCCATTCGGTTTCAGCTACTACTTACGGATCGCTCCAGGGCCTGGTGGGATGTCGAGCGGCATGGGCAACAGAGCCCATGACACGCAATTGATGGCATCGACGGCTGCTGGTCCACACCGCACTCTTGCTATCACAGGCATATCTCAGCCAAGGCCGCTGGTGTAGTGCTCTCTGCATCAAACGCGTTCATCAACGCGTTGCGCTTCGGTTCTTATCTCGTCGTTGCTCAGTTACAGCTCTACTACAAAGGCCAAGCGACAGGAATTATCCTGCCTGTCTCAACCGCCGACTTCACCATCGATCGCAACTCTGAGCAGCGCCGCTCTGGCCAGTTGACAGTTGAGATCCTACCCACTGTTCCACCTCAAACAGTCTCGCTCGACGGCGTGACTCAAGTTCCATTGCTGCCTATAACACCGGGGGCGGCTCTTGCTCCCTTCGCTCAGCAGATCGGGATTTCTCTACAGGTACTCGGGCCAGGTGGAACCATCAACGTAAATGACTGGATTCCGATGGGAATTTATGCCATCGCAGAGAGCACGATCGATGACACAGTCAACGACTTGATCGTCACCCTCAAGCTCTTCGACCGCTCCTGGATTCTCTCCAACTGGAAGCTGGTCTCGAGCTACACGGTGCCAGCTGCAGACGGCACTCTGCAGGGAGAAGTCAGTGCCTTGATCAATCACGTATGGGCCACTCAGGGACCGGCAGGTCCGGCCACCCCTCCGTGGACATACTCGATCGTGCCCTCCTCGTATGCGGTACCGACAGGGACATACAACCAGGGTCAGGATCCTTGGCAAGCCTGTCTTGACATGGCAGCCTCTGCTGGTTATGAGCTGTACTTCGATGTCCACGGCAACATCATCGGAGCACCGGCTCCAGGCTCACCGGCATCGTCGACCTTCCCGACGTTGAACTCGATCCCCATCTCCTGGATCTTCGATCAGAACACGATCTCCGCTCAGGGCACATCGAGCCACTCACTGACCGGAACTCCATTCACAACCCCAATTGCGATGGCGATGCAGATCTTGCGGACAGGTATCTACAACGACTTCTGGGTTGCCGCCATCGGCTCAAACAACTTCAGCCAGTTGATTCAGGCTCGAGCTTCGGACACCAACGTCAACTCTCCGACCTGGTATCAGGGCATCATGGGCGACAATCCAAACTTCATCTACGACTCTTTGATTACTACTCTGGCTCAGGCGCAGGCAGAAGCGAACTACGACCTCGCTATCGCGCTGTCGAAGGTCTGGCAAATCTCTGTCGATTCGGCACCGAACCCACTGTTCGACATCGATGACGTCTTCAGCGTAACCAACCCACGCTTAGGACTGGCTGCACAGAAGGTGATCATCGACACCATTCACACCACCATTCGCTACGACGCGTTCACGACGCTGACCGGTCGAGTCATCGCCCCCGGAGCCTGAAGTGCCATCGTCCAGAATCAGCAATCGACTGGCCTCCATTGCCCGCGAGCTGAAAGAAAACGTGAGCACGGACTGGAGAACTCAGGGTCCATACCAGTGGGGAACAGTGGCTGCGATCCGTCCCACACTGCCGTTCAGTACCTTGGACGTCTATCTGGATAGCAGCTCGACCAGCCCTGGAGCCACGTTGGCGCTCAAAATTCCATATCTCAACGGTTACAACCCGACTGTTGGTGACGTCGTCCTCATTGGACGAATGGCCGGAGCAGCAAGAACTCAGCGAATTATTCTCGGTCCCCTAGAAACTACCATTCATGGTCTGAATCTGGCCGGTGTGATGCTGGTCGCCAGTTTGGTCTCCGCTGGAGCAATCACAATCGGATCTCCTGGGCTGCTCGGGATGTGGACGCTCTACAGAGCACGAGCCGTTAACACGACTGCGCAATCAATTCCCTACAACACTTTCACTAAGGTCGCTCTCGACAGCAAGACCTACGATCCAAACAACAACTTCGACGTCGTCAACAACAGATACATCGTCCCTGTGACTGGGTTCTACTGGTTCTCAGGCTTCGTAGAACTAGGATCCACGGCGGTGGTTAACCTCCATGTGACGATCTTTAAGAATGGGACTGAATGGCGACGACTCTTTCGTGGAGGTAGCCCGAACACCGGTCCTAACGGCGCAAGTGGAAGTGACATTCAGCTCCTAATGGCCGGCGACTACCTCGAGTTGTGGTGCTACCACGCTGCGTCTGGTGGAGTAGCAGTTCCACTTGACACCGATGCTACGAGTAGCTATCTGGCCATCGAATACCGAGGAGTTGGAATACAAATTGCCTTGCAGGGTACATCGGTGGCTACCAGCGAAGGTACAAAGGGGACTCATTTCTGATCGCCATCCCGCTTCCCGCGGACGAAGGGTACACTCTGCATGATCTTTAAGACTTTCAGGAGGGTTCGGGCATGAAGGCGTTTCTCGGTTGGTTTCTGCTCTGGCTCCTTCGTCCAACCAGCGTGGCTTTTGCCCGCTGGCGGCTCAGCACCCTGGATCGAAAGACCCAGGCGTTGACTCTGAAGCTCATGGTCAATCGACGGCGCACTCCATACTTCGACGAGAGGCGGAACCGAACCATCGCCATGATCTTCGGAATGCCAATGGGAACCTACACCGAACCCAAACTGCTGGACATGCTGCTAGGGGCCTGCGTAGCCCAGTGCAACTCGGCTATCGCGGCTGGTACCACAGCCCAGACCACCTTCAACCTCAGAGGCTCAGCCGGCTCCGGCAGCGCCGATGTGACGCCAGTTGCCAACGACGTCTGGCTCTTTGTCACTCCAGGCACCGGTGCTACCCAGAACCAGTACACCAACGCCGACGTCTTCCTTGCCACGGCTGGGACAGTGACCTCAATCACCTTTGCCTCGAGGACGGTGGTCGCAGCCCGCGCCGTCGGTGACTTCGGCTTCCGGCTGATGACGACGACGACATTCACCCAACCGATCTTCCTCAACACCGTCTACATCGGGCTGGCCACAGTTGGGGCAACGACCTCTGTCGCTGCCGCCTCCGACCTGGCGGTCCTACCGCAGGGCACGATCAACGTCGTTTCGACCGGTGTTGCCAACGGTGGAGCCGCGTTGACCAACGGAGGCAGCTTCACGGCCACCGGCACCATCCTTGTCGACTCGAGCATTGGTCTCCAGACCGTTGCCTATACAGGTGTCACCGCAACTACATTCACCGGCTGTACAGGTGGAAATGGAACCATTGATACAACGAGCACGGTCATCCAAGCTCCGACTCAGGCGCAGATCCTCGCCGGGGAGCCGACCGCGACCGGTGGCTACGCCCGTGTGGCCCAAGTCAATAACCCGACCAACTTCACAGCTTCCACCGGCTCGGTGCCGGCGACCAAGAACAATGGAGGCACGATCAACTTCCCGGCCTCTACGGCTGCGTGGTCGACAGGAGCCACGGTGCTCAACATCTTCTTCATCGCTGACATCTCGACCCTGGCCGGCGGCAACATCATCGCCTACGGTTACCTGACGACAGCGCAGGCAGTGAACGCATCTGGCATTACACCAAGCTTTGCTGCCGCGTCCTTGTCTGCAACCTTGCTCTGATGATCTGGGTTCCCTCGGGGAGCCGATTGCGGCTCTCTGATGCCCGTTCGGACGGTGATCAGCTGGAGATCTGGCGCCGTCTGACTGAAGAGATCATGGCCGAGAAGGAGCGTGAGTTCATTGCAGCAGTACACTCACGCACCGGTTGGGGGCGCCACGAGAGTGGGCTCCGACGCATCGGCGGTGGAGCACCGAGCATTGTCCAGAACCTGGCTCGCCTCGACCAGGCGCAGGTCGTCAACAGCACCTGGACCGCACCCCAATCGATCATCTCCGCTTCAGCTACCCCTGGACCAGCTGCACAAGGTCCGGTTGGGCCATTCAGCGTTGACTACTTCAAGACTCTCGGGGCGCACTGGACCCAGGAGGCGCACGGTGTCATCTCGACCACCGGTACTCCGACCATCGCCTTCGGTACCTACTTCGGCACCGTGGCCGGCACCATCGCCACCGTCCTCAACATCACACCGGCCATCACAACTGCGTCCGCCCTGGCCAACATCAGCTGGTACTGGACCTGCATGGCCCGCACAACGGCGGTTTCAGAGACGACAGCGACAACTTTCAGCCTGGGCATCCTCTTCGGCAACATCGAAGCTCTGGCTGCCACGGTTGCTGGGGAGCCGATTCAGTACGCGGTCAACGCCACTCCACCGACTGCGGTCATAACCGACCTCTCATCGACTGTCTTCATCGACCTCAAAGCAACCTGGGGGACTTCGTCTACGAGTAACCAAATCACGGCCAACTGGTACGCACTTATGAGTCTGTACGCGTAAGGTCAAACTACGATCCTGACCGGCCGATGTAGAAGAATTTAGAGATGCCTGCAGCTACCTTCTACCTAACCAACGCCGGTAGTTCGCTCGGACTCAAGCTTCTCCAGAGTCCTCCCTCTGTGGAGGACTCAATATCAAGTCAGACGATCAGTACTACGTTAAATCTTTGGTATGGCTTGTTCGATAATTTCGGAAATCCAGGGACCGCGGCTCTCATACCGAAGCCACAAGATCGAGGTTGGTTTTCAGAACCCACCGATCTTAATCCCTCGGGGCAGCGATTTCTGGCTGGCAACTGGACAGTTTCGATCAAGCTGGCGGCGTCTACCGGCACTATGACCGTGACACCTCGCGTCCGGCTGTGGCGTTGGAGTCCGGGTGGCAGAAGCACCGGTAACAACATCAACAGCATCACGCTGATTGCAGATGCCACTTTGAGCAGTACAGCCCTGACTACAACCCCGACTGTTATCAGCGGTGTCGTGAGTGGTCTGCTTGCCCCATTCGATGGCAATAATTCCAACGGACTGGACAGACTCTACCTCACGATTGATGTTTTGGTTACGGCAAATTCAGCTTCACAAACTATCACTATCTTCCGCAATGGTGGAGCATCCGAATCTTGCGTTTCACCTGGCTATGAAGCAAAGCCACTGGGTAGTGACATCACACTTCAGACAAGCAGGGTCCAAAGCAGCGCGACATCAGCCACTAGCATGGCTGGTTCTTACGGTTTAGCTGTCTCTAGGGGTAGCACGCTTCTTGCTGTAGTAGCCATCCGTTCGACTACGGGAATCTCAGCAGGTCAAGTGTCCGACAACTTGAATGGAAACTGGACCAAGATTGCTACCATCGCAGGCTACCCATTCACCCCCGGCGAATGCACAGTCTGGCAAGTCGACAATGCACGCGCTGGCACTACCACCGTGACCTTGACTTGGAGTCCAGCTTCGTCTGCAACTGGAATCAGCGTGAGTATGGTGGAGGTCCAAGATAAGCTGACTGGTACTCCTGTGACTTCAACAGCTACCGCGAACGATACGACTCCTACCGGCTCGCTCTCTATCCCCTCCCAAATGTATGTGATGGCCTACACGGATTCAGACACAAATCTGGCTCCAAACTTCTCCCCTGACACCATCACATTTTTGGAGCGTGCCTGGCTAGATGCTTACTTCCATGGTGATGTGAACGTTGCTTCGTACGATGCTGCTCCAAGTGGAACGGTCAATTACAGTTCGACCTCCAACTGGAATGGATTGGGGACGAATCCGTGGTGGTTGTTGCTGCTTGGCCTCACAGTTGCCCCATCCGATGCAGCTAATCCTCCATTCCGTCGTTATCCGTTGCCTTGGGAATTGCTGCCAAAATAGGCTAAATTGAGGTTGGTTTCGTGATAAAGAACGTGCTTCGGCTGCCTCAGTACGATCAGATTACTCAGCCGATCGTTATCTTTGACGCCCTCGATGTAGAGGCAGAAGCGCGCCGTCGCTACGCCAGGAAGCTCTGGTTGGAGATGGCTCGTTATGGCCTCCCTCGACCAGTCGCAGGAGGGTCTCAGAACCGCCGCTACTCAGTCAACAGCGCCAAGACGGCAGCGGCGGCCGCCGGTACGCTCAAGGTCGCTTGGCAGCTGGCGACTGGAGCAGCAGTCACCGGGACGCTGTGGGGAGTCGACATTTCCTTCGACTCGATTGCCAACCCAGCTAGCGCAGGTGGCATCCCTGCTTTGGTAGAGCTGGTACGTGAGACAGGAGCATCCTCCGGTGGAGCTGCACAGACGCCTGTGATCTGGAAAAAGGGGCAGATCGCTTCTGGAACCACGGCGCGTATCAACGACACAACAGATGGTGCAGGACCAACTGTAATCATGGGCTGGCTGGTTCCCATCTTCAGTGTGTGGCCTCAGCAATTGCCTCTTGGTCGTGAGATCGACCTTGAGGCCTCCGACTTCCTAGCGTTGCGGGTCACCCTGCAAACAGGGGCAACCGCCTGCAACTACAACTGCAATGGACACTTTGAGGAGTAGTCATGGAGTGTGATGTCAACGGATGCACCGCAACAGCCCAGATGCCCGTCAGTATCATGCTGCCAGGCCACGGTGATGCTCTAAGCCGAGAAGTCTATGTATCCCTTTGCTCTGACCATAGGGCTCAACGTGACGAGTTCGGCTCCGTATCTGGACTGACAGTTCCCGACAACCGCGAGCAGTACATCAAGAACAACACGCTCGTTTGATGTGTGGCACCGCCGGCACGGAAAGTGGTGGATGGTCCAGTGGGCGTCTTGGTCCGGTCGAGGTCCGCACTGGCTTCGTCATCTACCGTTTGATGGCTGGATTGATCTCGGCGGAATTCACCTCGAACTTCGCCATCGTCACCGTGGGGACGGTCTGACTTACGGGCCATATGTAGATCTCCACCTCGGCTTGGTAGTCGTCAGCCTGGGGCTAAACCCTATCTATGCCGGGGAGATCGACCTTAAAACTTCAGTAGCAATCGCTCGGGAGTTGGGCTGATGGCCACGCTGTCACAGTCGATCGTCGTCCTGCGTGAGCCAACAGGTACGCTCACTCTCAATATCACCTTCGACTCGATCACCCTCCTTGTCCTGAGCGTGACCGTGGTCAACACCTCTGGCCACCCCTACACTTTCACGGTCACCAACACCGCCAACCCGTTGCAGACTTTTACTCAGACGGTGGCTGTGGGGACCACGCCACTCGACTTGACCGCACTGGGTTTGACCTGGCTGGTCAACGCCGACGGCTCGATAGCCGACGGCTGGGTGTTCACCGGATGAGCGCGCTGGTTCGCGTTCAGGAATGGTTCGAAGAGGCTCCGATTCGTCTGGTGCCCTCGGTCCAACTGCGGGTTCTGCCGCGCCTCTCGACTCCTAGTCCCCGACCGCAGCCAGGCTGGCGACCCTGGAAGCCGGTCGTGCTCCCCGGCGGACTGCCGATTCTCAACGCCTTCACAATCGTTCAGCACCCGATCCCGGCGACAGGAACTAGCGATGCATCCGGGAATACGGTTTCTAGCTCAACCTGGGCCAGCAATCCAGTCCAGGGAAATCTGCTCGGGGCTACGCTTACTTTTCGAGGTAATGCAACCACTTCAGAAGGCACTACTCAGGGGTGGATCAAGGGTCCGACAATCACGAACGGGACTACTTGTCAGACCGAGATTTGGTATCGAGTCGCGGGGGCGGCTGAAGGTGCTGGCGAGCCGACTTTCGTTATCTCGGCAAATACTCTTTACGTTGTCGATCTAGTCGAGATCTCCGGCTTCACCGGGACGCCGACCCTCGACCGCACCGGGACGGCAGCCGGTGGTCCAGTAGCGACTCTGGCGACGGCGGTCAGCGCGACGACCACGGCGGCCAGTGAGTTCGTCTTTGGCGGCTGCGGTGACGCTCAAGGCAACACCGCGGGTATCACTTGGAGTGCTTCGACCGCTGGGGGTGGCGCGACTCTCGGGGCGGACATCGATACTACCAACCCGCCTAAGAACGGTGAAGGATTGCGGGATACCTGGGCGACTTCTGGAGCGAGCGGTACCAGCCCGAGCATCACCTTCAACCTGAGTGCCTCGACCAGCACCAAGCTTGCGGCCTGCATCGCTAGCTTCAAGGATGTTGCAGCGGCCAACGTAGTCGTTCTGCTGCCTCAAGGCACCAGGCAAGCTATTCCACGAGGGTCGTTGTACTAGGTGGCTCGACTAGGCCGCTCGCAACCTAACGTTCATCAGCCACCGATCACGGTTCTTACTGCAGTGGCCCTGAGCGGGACGACCAGTGCGGTCTCCACCCTCACATATGTACTCCCTGGCATACCTCCCCTACCACGTCGAGTCTTCGGCTTAGTTGCCGACAAGCTGCAAGCCCTTCAATTCCAAGCCACAGCCAAGAAGCAGAATTTGGCCGCGGCCGGTCCAGCTTCTCTAGCCATCGCCGGCAAATCGGATGCCCCATCGGTCGCTAACGGCACCCTTGCCACTACAGTTGCCATCGCCGGATCGACAGCTGCTGTCGGGCAGGTGCAAGCAACCGCAGCTGTCGCCGAAGTTCTGGCCGGCGCGACCGATGCCAGAAGCGCGACCAGCGGCAACGCGCTCTTCACGCTTGCTCTCTCAGGCTCGACAAGCTCAGTTTCTGTACTCTCCTCCACCGCCGCTGCGGCGGTCGTCTTAACTGGAGCTGCAGCCGCGGTCAATCAGGAGTCAGCAACCGCTTCAATTGCCGAAGCTCTCACCGGACAGACCGATGGCCGTACTACAACCTCGGGCAACGCGCTCTTCACTCTCGCCCTATCTGGATCCACCGGCTCCGTCTCTAATCTCTCGGCTCCTGCTTCGATCGCCGAGGCTCTGACTGGAACGGTCCAATCCCCGAGCACTGAAAGTATGGTTGTCACCGAGGCGGTCGCTCTGGCTGCGGCCACCCGTTCGGTGTCCACCGGGGGCGGAAATCTCCAGATCCTGAGCGGAGCACAGATCTCAGGCACTGGCCAAGGCACTTCCTCCTTCAGCGCCACGCTGAGCTTAGCGGTTGCACTCAACACAGCCACAACCGGAGTCGTCATTCAAGGTGGAGTGCTGACCGAAGCAGTCGCCCTCGTCTCGGCTACCGGCTTCGTGTCCGTCGAGAGTGGAAGTCTGCAGGTTCCGACCGGGCTGCAAGTCTCCGGCTCAGCTACTGGAGCTTCTACCGGCAAGGGAACGCTGAGCTTAGCGGTGGCAATCAATACCAATGCGAACTTCCAGAGCGTTGTTTCCAGCAACCTCGGTTTGAACGTCGTGCTGGTTGGATCGGAGGCTTCCCCGGCTGCACTGAGTGGGGCGCTCACGGTGGCAATCCCGACAGCTCTCAACGGCAACGTGAGCGGGTTCTCCAACGCCTTCGGCACTTTGACTCTACTGCTCGCTTTGAATACCACTCCGACTTCAATTGGAAGTTCAGCCGGCACCATTCTGTTGGCTGTCGGTCTGGCTGCCAATCCTCAGGCAGTCGCCTCATTGGCTCTGACAATGGTGTTGCAGCAGGTTCTGCAGGGCAGCAGCATTGGCATATCCAACCTGATCGGAATCAACATCAAACCTTCACCGACCTTCCTGATCGTGCAGGCCTTCTCTCGAGACGGTAAGGTTCAAGCAAGTTCACGCGATGGCGTGGCACCAGCCCAGGCCAGAGATGGGAAAATCAGAGCAGGAGTCAACTAATTGCCGATCTCGCCGTGGGTAGTAGGCCAGACGCACCCGACTTGGCAGATCCCGTGGACCAACGAGAGCGGTCCAGTCGACCTCACAGGCGCTACCGTCACACTCTGGATCTTCACTCGAGAGGGAACTTCGGTTCAAGGAGCTGGTGTCGTCACCGTGGTTGGAGATCCAAAGCTGGGCAATGTCACCTATGCTCCTGTAGCAGCCGACAGCCTCAAACCAGGAAGCTTCTGGGTAGCTCTCAAGGCCGTTTACGGCAGCGACGGTTCAATTCTCTGGCAGCATCCGGCTGATCCGTGGACAATTACGACACTTCCCTGAGGAGAAAGAGATGAGCGACGAAGAGAAAACACCAGCAAAAGCTGACAAGAAGGCGGCCAAGGCCAAAAATCCCATCGAGGCCCTGGAGAGTGAACCAATCCCGGGCATGAGGCTCGGGCGTCTACCGACTCCGCCGGCGATGCTCAAGAAGAACCTCAAGTTGACCATGTACATGCCCGAGGTTCTACCGGCTGTTCCGGCGCTGCCGTTGGATGTCACCGATGGCGTCCACGACTGGCCGATGTACCTCAACGATCACCTCGGTGACTGTGCCTGTGCGGCTCCAGCTCACATGGAGGAGATCTTCGCTGCCGATACCGGCAAGATGCGCATCCCGACCGATGCTGACGTGCTCGCGCTCTACCAGCTCCAGGGCTACCAGCCCGGTAACCCAGCCACCGACCAGGGCTCAAGCATGGGCAATGTCCTGATGGACTGGCGGACCCAGTGGGGAGTCTCATCCATCTACGCCTACTGCCAGGTCGACCCGGCAAACGAGGACCACGTCAAGCTGGCACTCTGGCTCTTCCGCGGCCTCTACATCGGCATCGCTCTGCCTCTCACAGCACAGGGCCAGTCGGTGTGGGATGTAATCCCCGACCTTCCGGGACGCAACGAACCGGGGTCGTGGGGGGGCCACGCGGTCAACGTAGTGGCCATCAACGCCGACAGCTCTCGAGACGTCATCACCTGGGGCAAGCGAATGACGATGACGAAGGCGTTCTGGAACACCTACGTCGACGAGGTCTACGCCGTCGTGACGAAAGACCTACAGGCCGGCCAGACACTGGCCAACACCGGATTCAATGTTGACCAGCTCGAAGCGGACATGGCCGAACTCGGTTCGGCTTAAAGGAGGACTTCATGAAAGTCTCGGACATCAACGGCCAGCTCATTTCCTTGGTGACGGCGGCCATCTCTCTGGTGATCGCCTTCCTGACGGCGTTCCATCTCCTGCATCTGAACGCAGCGGAGAGCAACGCGATCTTGCCAGTGGCCATCGCCGCCATCGGCATCGGGGTCTACGCCTACGGTCTGATCCACAGCTGGGCGACCGCGAGCTACGACCAGGCGCGTGTGACCACGTTGGTTACAGCGTTCGTCGCCACCCTCATGGCACTGCTCTCCGCGTTCGGTGTTTTCAACTTCGATGCTCAACAGCAGGCGGCCGTGCTCGGAGTCGCCGGCGGACTCGCCTTCATGGGCGGCATCCTCTTCAGCTATCTCCACACCGCCAACCAGGTGGCATTGGTCAAGCTCCAAATCGTCCAACAGGGCGTGGGTCGACCGAGTCAAAGGGCCAGATAGATGGGCTGGTTCGAGCAGTATCCAATCGTCTTCATCGGTCTCGTCGGTCTCGCCGGGTTCGCCGGCGGCTGGCTCGGTGCCAAGGTGAGAGAGCTGCTCCGTGGCCGATGAGCCACGTCAACGATCAGAGTCGGAGGAGCAGCCGTTTACGCTCCGTGGTCATGCGTTCGCTTCGCCGACGCCAGCCTATGGCAAGGTTGACATCGCGCTTGCCATCCCGCCCAAGCACAACTACCAAGGTTCACCGGCCAACTACTGGCTCCTCGACGAGCAGCTGATCTCGAACATGCAGCTCACGGTGACACCAGTCGACCCGAGCGTTCCCGTCTTCAAGATGCCACATGCTGTCGTCGAAGGGGTCGTCTCCGAGGTCATCAACGAGGGTGACGGTGACCATCACATCTGGCTCACACTGGACGGCTCGAAGTTCAAGCTGGCCTGCGAGATTGCTCCTCAGAACTCCCTGCCGGCGCCGAAGGTCAACGATCATGTCAGGGTCTATGGCATCTTCCGCTACGACTTCCAGCACGGCTGGTGGGAAATCCATCCGGTCGACTTCCTGGAACCGATCGTCTGAGACGACCCAGTCAATGCAGGCCGGGGGCCTGTAGAGCCTTAGAAGCTGTCAGCCGGGAGGCTTGATCGGTCTCCCGGCTTAGTTTTGTGGTCCGAGGCCACAGGAAGCCCGTCCTGGCAAGGACGTCTCCTAGTTCAGGCTCGTGCTTTAGCGGCTACTCGACGAGCTGGAGCTTCTCGACGTGGCAGTTTTGAGGCTCGGCTCAGTCTTCCATTGGTTGTCACGGCTCGTTCCAGCAGGACGTCGTCCCAGGGCCTGGCCAGGTCTGATGGTTTGAGACCTGCTGGCAAGGCGCCGCGGTCCTGAGCCCGAAGCACAGCCATGATCTCTCCGGCCTTGTCGGAAGGGAGCGGGCGGTCACCCTTCTCCCAGTGGCTGATCTCGGTCTGGGACTTCCCGATAGCCAGCGCAAGATCCATCTGGGTCAGTCCGACCTTCTGTCGGAGGACGGTCAAGGAGAGAATCTGACGCTTCTCCATCAGCCTTTCGCCTTCGGCTGTGGGATCCTGTCGACTTCCTGGTCGAAGTCGACGTTGGTCAACACAACACCGTCTGAGGCGGTGCTGAAGGAGACCTTGGCGTCATCCGGCACCCCCTGCAGCGCCAACTCGTCCATGTAGGCGGTGAAGGCTCCGAAGGTGGCTTCGACGCGCTCGGGACCGATCGTGATATGCCGCTTCATATATCTCAGCTTATCGCATTTTTATTCGGGAGGCAACTGGTGCTTGACCACAATGACCGGGATCCCGGCCAACCGAGCCCGTCTCACCATGTCGCCTGTCCCTTTGGAGTGCTCGATGTCGTCATGAAAGGCGAGCACTAGATCGGGATGATGCTCGTCAAGCATCCGCTGGTTGCGGATCATGCCAGCTGCTTTTCCGTGTGTCTGCCAGTCAGCATGAACTCCGACAACAAAGATGCCCACCTTCAGAGCGTACTGCCGGCACATCTTGTCAGCCCCGTCCGCCTCACCCTCAACAATTCTGATCGGTTCGCTTTCTGGAACATCGCGGCAGGCTTTGTAGATCTCCTGAGCGATCAGCTCTCGGTCCTTCCAGTTGCGATCACCGCAGCAGAGCAGGATCACACAGGAGTGTCCTGGAGACGGTCACAGTTGGTGCATGTCCACCACAGCAATCGAGGAGGAATGACGGATGCCTGACCGCAGAATGTGCAAATGCGTAGACGCCAGCGAATCATGGCTTCCATTTCTCTGTCTCTCCCCACTTCTTGCCGATCTCGATCTCGACGTCGAATGGGACGTCAGTGTGGAGTAGCGTAGAACTGGTCATGACCTGGTAGATCTGACGCAACACCGGCTCGAGGATCTCCTCGCGGACCTCGAAGTTGATCGAGTCGTGGATCGGGAAGAGGACATACGCACCCTTCGGCAGCCCATCGTGCAGCTTGATCATGGCGTCCAGACAGATGTCTGACGCGGTGCCCTGGATCGGGAAGTTCGCAGCTTCGCGGCCGATCGAGTTGGCCATGCCCGGAGCGATGAATGGCCAACGCCGGCGTCGGCCGAGAGGGGACTCCACGTACTGGTTCTCGAGTGCGAACTTCTTGGTCGCTTCGATCCATAGCTTGAGCTTGGGGAACCCGTTGAGGAAGCGATAGAGGAAAAGCTCGGCCTCGTCGATCGACCACCACTCAGCGTCAGGATCCTTGTACTCCAGCTCAGCGCCTTCGACCAGCGACTGCGCGCTACGGCCGTAAATGATGCCGAAGTCGACGTGCTTGGCCATCACACGCTCCGCCTTGGTGACCGCCTCGGCCGGCTTCTTGAAGATCATCGAGGCGACCTCGGTGTGGATGTCACGCCCAGTACGGAAGACCTCCTGCATCTGCTCGTCATTGGAGATCACCGCGGCTACCCGCAGCTCCAGCTGTGAATAGTCAGCGGCCACCCACACGCACCCTGGGGAGGGGATGAAGGCGTTGCGGATCGCCGGTCCCATGAGGAGCGGGATGTTCTGGATGTTCGGGGAGGCAGACGACAGGCGTCCGGTCGCTGTACCGAGCAGCCTGAAGTCGGAGCGGAGTCTGTCGTCGCTGCTGAGCATGTTGAGAATCTTGTCGATGTATGTGGTCATGACCTTCTTGAGCAGGCGTAGCTCAACGATGTAGTTCAGCCCCTGCTTGATTGCCGGATCGGTGGCGCGCTGAGCCAGTCCGAAGAGCACATCCTTGGCCGTGGTGTCCTCCGGCATCTCCATCGCCCGCTTGCCGACGAGGTGCGGCTTGGGCGCCTTCCAGTGCGTGTAGATGAGCTTGCTCAGCTGCGGCTGCGAGGCGGGGTTGAAGTTCTGCATTCCGTGGTCGAGCGCCATGATTTGCAGCTCAGTTGTCTTCTCGTCAATCTGGACCTGTGTCGTGGCCTTCAGCTGCTCGAGGTAAAGCCGATCAATTTTCACACCACGTAGTTCCATCTCCGCCAGCGTGTAGGTCGCCGGCATGAGCAAGCTGTAGAACAGAGATGCCAGCCTGGGCGATTCATCGTCCATCTCGGTGCGGATGTCACGCTTCAGCTTTGAGGTGTACCCGAGGTCAAGGGTCTGATATTCACAGAGGGCCTGCAGCCGCTCCCTGCCCAGACCTCGGCTGAAATCGAAGTCGTAATCCTCGGCGTCGTAGTGGATCCTGGCTTGCGTCTTCAAACCGTGCGACTTGTACTTGCTGAATGGACGCTCGTCCAGTGTGTAGTGCATGACCATGCAGTCTGCTGCAGGCGGCCGGATGTACTCCTTGAAGTAGACGTCAAGGAACTGGATGTCGAACTTGGCGTTCCAGAGCCCGAACTCTCCAGCGTAGGTTTCCAGGAAGAAGTGCTTGAGAGCAGCTCTCATGAGCGGAACCCGGAGCAGGAAGGGGTTGATGATCACGCCGGCGTCGTCGTTGCCGATGCCGACGGTGACGATGTGGTCGACGAATGGGTTGTCTCCGGTGGTCTCGATGTCGATCGTGAGGTCGCGCAGCTCAGCGAGCGCGTTCAGGCTACGTACAGCTGTACCCAACGTCGCCGGCACCACGACACTCACAGACAGGTCTGGCATCGGCGAGGTCTGTTCGGCCCACTTCATGATGTCATCACGGAAGTCGCGGAAGTACTCGGCGTCACGCAAAACAGCGGCCGGATGGAAGGTGGGGAGGGTGTAGACCATGCGGCCTCCCCACTCCGTCCACACACCGCGGCCATGCCAGCGTGTGATCGGCACCGCTTTGTCGGCTCTCAGGACGGCAGTTAAAGCGGTGCCGCCGACGGAGAGGATCTTGGTCGGCGCGATCAGCGCCAGCTCCTCCTCGAGCCGTGGGCGGCAACCTCTAACCTGCGCGATCCCCGGCGTCTTATTGCCTGGTGGATGGCAAAGTACTGCGTTGGTGTAATAAACCTCTTCGTCTGGATCGATGCCTGCTGCCTTCAGTACAACTCTAAGGAGACGTCCGGCCATGCCAACGAAAGGTTGCTGGCGTGAGACCTCGTTGTTACCAGGAGCCTCACCGACCACGACGTAGCTATCGCCAGGACCAAAGCCACGGACAGTCGGTGCGTCCTTGAGAGGACACTTCTCACATCGACTAGGAAGTAGGGATCGACTCACGCATTTCCTCTTCGAGGACTTCCATGATCGAAACCGAAACGGCCGCGCAGTGGAGGGCCTCTTTCATCCGAGCCTCGCGTGTGTGGCGCTCGGGGATGTCGTCTCTGAGGAGAGTCCTGGCAAGCTCACCCACCTCTTCGACTAAGACGGCGTGTTTGATCAGGAGTCGAATGTCGAGCGGCAAGGTCATGTCGCGGTCTTGCGAGTTGGCATGGATGACATCCTGTCGTCTCCGTTCTCCGGCGATGGCCGTGAAGGCTCGATAGGTAGAAGGTGGGAGGAACCTCTTGCGGTTCCTCCAGTCGAAGCTCGAAACGTTCAGAGGTCCGGCTCCTTCTTGGCCGGCCAGAGGTCCATGGCGTAGGCAAGCTTTTCGGCCTGGTCGGCCATTTCATTGTCTAGACCCTGGCTGCTACGTACAGCTTCAGCCCACACACGGACAGCCAACGAGGCATGAACATCCTGTGCGCGAAGTGTGAAGCACGGTTCACCAGCGGCCTCACATCCGGCCGCGGTCTTCGAGTTGTAGTTGGGATCGTCGTGCTTGGCGTAAGAAACGGGATCCATGTTTGTCCTCCACGAAATTGAGGAGCCCGGTTCGGGGTGTGCCTCCTTACCGGGCTCCGAAAGGGAAGTTGCGTCTTAGGCTTTGAAAGTCCGCTTGGCTGCGGTGGCAGGGAACGGCGAGCGCTTGGCCGCGGTGGTGGCGGGACCGTTTGAGGCAGCCTTGGCAGCGGGTGCGGCCTTGGTCGCCGGTCTGGCCGCAGCCTTGGCTGCGGGCTGGGCTTCGGTTGGAGCCTCGGCTGCAGCACCTTCACCGTTTGGCCCCAGGATGGTGGAGATCTTGGAGGTCATCCGGTTGTTGTACGGCTCCTGGAAGACCTCGATCATGCAGGGCAGGCCGATCACCTCAGGGTTGAGGAGCTGGCCGGTTGCGTCATCGAACTCCAGCTCGTACCCCTGGTCTGTGTAGCCGAGGTTCTGGAAGGTCTCCATCATCTTCCAGAGCGCCTTTGGGTTGAAGCTGGTGGTCATGAATTGGTGGCGACCCTCGTTCTCGCCTTCAGCGACGACGACGTCCCAGTTGATGTACGGGTGGTCAGCTCCCACTTTCTCCTTGAGAAGTGCGTCCGAGATCACGCCCGGATACTGACCGGCTGGGATGGCACCTCCCGACTGAACGTCACTAAAATCCACGGTGTACTTCACTGCGATTTCCTCCTTGATTTCTTGGTGGATGTTGATCCGGCGGCAACTGGTTCTTTGTCCTCTTGTACCTCCTGTGGCGTGACGTGCCCGAGCGCATCGAGCAACGAGCCAACGCTAGGCTCGTCGATGAGATCGGGGACGGTGTCCTCCTTGCCCCAGCCAGTCCTGATCTTGACACGGAACTGGCTGAAATTCTTGAGCAACAACGAACGGACTTCGGTGACCTCTTTGGTCTTCTGGTCGGTAATCTGCGAGGTGGTCAGGTAGGCGCAGATGTCGAAGAGGCCAGGAGCTTCATCGGCCATCTGGCCGGCGAGCGCCGGCTTCTTCACGGTACCAACGCGCGCCTCCTTCTCGGTCTTGTCCTGAGCTGTCATGAAGACGTGGTAAGGCAGATCACGGAAGAGGCGGATCAGCCGACGGAGCTGGATCGAGGCTTTGCCGTAGTCCTGGATCTGCAGCACATCGTCGCGGCCCTGGCTCTCATTGATCTCCATCAGGGCGAAGACGTGAGTCTCGGAGAGCGAGTCGAGCAGGATGGTGCGGTAGCCACCCTCACCTGCAGCGAGCGCGCTGTAGACCTCGTTGAAGTCCTCCCAGGTCCGCACCTTGACCATGTCGATGTCGAGTCCGGCAAGCGTCTGCTCACCACCCTCGAAGTCGAGGTAGATCGCCGGCGATGTCCGCTCATCGAGCTGTGCGGAGCCGAGAAAGTGCGTCTTCCCAGACCCGTAGGGTCCAAAGATGAGCGCTTTGAGATGAGTCGATTCACCCGGCTTCGTGATGTTCATTCCTGGCCACCTTCTGTCGGTGACTTACCCGAGATTGCCACCAGCGCTGCGCGATAGGCGGTAGCAGTCCTTTTTGCAACATCATCTGCATCGGTCCACATGTCATTCGTCTGCTCGATGGAGACTTCAACCTGTGCTTGACCGGCTGTGGTTGTGATCTTAACGCTAACGACTTCTCGGTTCAATTTGTCCTCCTTTAAGGTCGCATTATTATGTCACGTCAGCCAAGTTTTGGGTAGCTTCTTTTACAGCCTCGATCAGCTCCGGCCAACGCCCAGTGGAAAAGCTCGAGGCAGCCGATGACCTGCGGTATGGATCAGCAACCACTGCGAAAGCTGCATCAAGGTAGTCGCGGTGGGGATGATGACGCAGCCAGACGAGCACCTCGGTGACAGCGGTGTCGAGAGCAGGATCGCTCACCGATAGTAACCAGCGGCCTGCGCCGGTGCCGGCGACTGTGCTGGCCGTTCCTTCATCGGTTTGCTCAGCGCCTGCATGACGCACTCACCTTTCGGACCGATGCGATGAGACGCCGGCGAGGGGTGCCATTGATTGCAACAGGAATAGAAGACTCCGTTCATGGCTGATGCTCTTCTTCAACGACTCGTTCTTTGCCGTCATGTCGGTGTCCTCCACCGTGACCGAGAGTCCTTCTGCATGGGCCACCTCGAGTCGGTTCACCGCACGGTTCTTCATATAAGAAGCCGCTGATGTACTTCTCTGATCGCAGCTTGAGAGTGGCCGGAAGGACGATCTTCTCGGTGACCGAAAAACCATAAGGCGTGTCGGTCATCTCGGCGTCCGTCATAGCCACATTCCGATCAACACAATCATGAATGCGACAAATAGGCCGAAAACCATGCCCCATAGGAAGGCTGTTTCACGACTCACGGCTTCTCCTCCACGGCGTCGGCAAGGGCGGCGCGCAATGCTGCGAAAACACGATTGTCGGTGTTATAGCCATCAATCTGCTTCGCCGCCTCCCGCACCCGCTCCAATTTATTAGCGCGCTCGGCTTCTGATTCGGCCACTTGCTTCGCCAACTTGAAGTCAGCCTCTAGTTGGGCGATGCGAGTCTTGAAATGCGCCCGATCAAGTGTCATTTCATGGACGATTCTTGCCACCCTTGCGCCATAGGTGTAGGGATCGTCCACGATTTCCTTGGCCTCTTTTAGGGTTTCGTCAACTGCCTCTTGGCCCTCCGCTTCCCGTAGGCGCTGTTCAAGATTGCGAATATTCAAATCTTCTTGTCGTGTTATTTCGCGATAGTCCCATAGGTGCAGGATGAGGGCGCGAAGAGTCTGGCGTTTGACCTGGACAAATTCGCCAGACTCCAGCCGCGTCCCTGTTAGCCGCTCCAGCGCGTCGAGGTCGAGTTGTTCTTCTGTCGTGTGATACCGCTCGTGGTGTTCACTCGCTAGGTTGCTCATAGCTGCTGCTTCTCTGGCTGTTTCGTCCATTCGATGATGGCGGTAATCAGCTCATCGATGTAGTTCTGACGCAGGCTGACCTCACCATATGGACGGACAATCTTGAACCTGAGCTGTGGCGGTTCGTAGAAATCAGGTGAATAGCTCTGCTTCTCGGCGACAGCATGGACGATCAATCCCTGGCGGTCGAAGATGATCTCCTGTTTCACAGTCTCTTCTCCTCAGAGACGGTGAACCTCGCCTTGATCAAATCCTCGGCGTCGGAGCCGTCGTTCATGGCCAGGCAAACATGTCTGAAGGGGCAGCGTGGGCAACGCATCGGAGAGGGGTTAGGGTACGCCTTGCGGGGGTTTTGGGCCACCGCCCGCATGTCCTGGAAGACGTCGTAGAGATTGGCCTCATAGGCGCGCATCTGAGCCAGGTTGCGATGGGTAACCTCGCGCTTGAAGAACTTCGACCAGCCCTGCTCTCTGAGCATGGAGAGAATCTCGGCATACTCGGTGGGATTGGCGCCCTTGGCCTTGATCGCTTCCAGCATCAGCTCATAGGTGGTGCCTTGGTCTTTATCCTTCGAGATCGTGCCGTTCTTCAGAATCTTCGGCTCGTTTGGCACTTTCTTGAGCAGGGTGTCGTAGATCATCCCGCGCGGCAAGCGGCCACGGATCCTCCAGTAGAGGTAGTGATAGCCGGTGGTCTGCTCATCCAGCTCGAGCCCGCGGCCCTCGGTCCACTGGTGGGTGCTGTTCTTGTAGTCGATGATGAACTCACCCTCCTGACCCTTCTGGATGACCAGCCTGTCCATCCTTCCAGTCAGCTGGGGTGAGCCCTTGAGAGCTGAACGTCCGCTGGCGGTACGGATGGGGACGAAGAGGCGTTCCTCGAGCTGCGTCGTCTTCAGGTTCATGCCGGTCTGGGCGTTGAAGATGGCGTAGTTGTGGAGCATTGCCTTGCCCATGACCACCATTTCCTGGAACATTGGCATCATCTCGCCCCAGAGGCCGCCGTAGCCCTTCTCGAGGTCGGGGATGGAAGCGTTGCAGGCCTCCAGGTAGACTTCGATCGCCTTCTCGACGTCCTCGGTGGCGGCCAAGACCTGCAGGCCGATGTGCATCTTGTCGCCGAACCAGAGGTAGTCCTGAGTCGCCTTTGGTACCAGTCCACGGATCTCGCTCAGATACCACGCCCGCCGGCACTCCTTGAACTTCGAGACCTCGGTCACACGAACGAACTCGAGCCGCCTCGGAATTGTCACGCTCACTTTTGTCCTCCTGAGAACGGGGTTTGATCGACAGCCTCACGAATGATTTCGGCCATCGGTTTGCGGGTGATGTATGACTCCGTCCTGAGCCGCTCGTACTGCTCAACTGTGAGCCTGAGTACCAGCGTTCGGTAGGGCGGTTTGAGTCTCCCTCGGCTCATGCGAACTTCTCATGTGCCCAGGCAGCCATACGGTATGCGTCCTTCTCGTGCTGTGTCGGCAACATCCCACGCCCGGGCAGCGGGTAGTGGTTGAACCGAGGCATCCAGTCAGCCGGCTTCACGACCACCACCTTGATGTTGCTGAAAACTCGGCGGTAGTAGGAGACCGCATCCGAGTACTCCTCTTGGATCTTGGCGCCGGCGCCAATGTAGGCGGGACGCTCGATGACAACTAGATCGGGGCCGTAGTCGGGCATCATGCCGCCGAGTCTGCAGGTGCCGTGACTCAGTAGAGCAAATGGCCGTAGCGGTACTCCAGAAATGTAGTGTTTGACCAAGGCGTAGCCGGTGGTTTCACCGAGGTCGATGGCGAGGATTTTCATCCCATCAACATCCGACAGCTTGGACAGGTGACGTGGTAGCGGACGGTGGTGGTCGACATGTTGGGATAGTCGGCGCCGCAGACTGCGATTCCATTTCCAGCCAGTGATCCGTGCCACACAGGCTGCTCTCGCTTCTGCTCACGTTCCATCAGCCGGTGGATGTACCACTCCACCTTCTCGAGATCTTTAATCCCATCTTTGTCACGCCAGCGGGTGATGTACTTGACGATCTCACCTTCGTGGAAGGGCAAGTTGTTGGCTTCGATGTACTCGATCGGTTCGATCGCCAGCTTCTTGTAATGAGAGCTGCCTGTGACCTTGGTCGAACCTGGACCAGTACTTCTGATGTGATCACTCATTTCGTCCTCCACGTAATTGTTGACACGAACCAGATCCACCTCCGACTGAAACGGCCATAGCAACGGTTGATCTCGGTGTAGTGCTCATGGGCTCCCAATGAAAAGCTCACTGTCCTCCTCGCAAATGTCTGAGCATGGCCGCCAGATCGTCATTGGAAACCTTGGCGATACCTACGAACTTGTCGCCCAGGTTGTCCTCGATCAGCTGGTCGACCGTGCCGATCGCTTTGACGGTGATCACCACCGGTCGATGGTCGAGGCCCATCCTCTTCACCCGCTTCATCGATTGCACGTAGTCGTCGGCGAACCACGTCTTGTCGTGATAGATGACGGTGCGTGTCACCTGCAGGTTGTGGCCCATCTTGTCGATCGTCAGCTGTCCATCCTGCTTGTTCGACAGCTTGCTCAGCCGCTTCCAGAGGGCATCAGCTCCTGGCAACCATTGAGTCCAGATCAACGCCGGCATCTCAAAGGAACGAGCCTTGAGCAGCTCCTCGATGACGTCTGCCTTGGCAGACTCGTCGGTGCCACCGACGTTGGCAAGGTTGCCCGTGATCTGCTGCAGCCTGATGAGCTGAGAGAGGACGATCGGAGCCTTGATCTCCTTGCCGCTCTCGAGCGTGGTGATGAAGTCCTCCTCCATCTCGTCGTAGGCCTTGGCCTGCTTCGGCGTCAACTCCACCTCGATCAGCTGCGGGATCTCCTCCGGGAGCTGATCGAGCACGTCCTTTTGGTTGCGGACGAACATGACATCAGAGAGATCGCCAACGATGTCGACGTTCTGCCTGGTGCCAGTGATCTTGGTGCCCCAAACGTCCTGCTCCACGTAGCAAGCCCTCTGAGCGAACCTCCAATAAGAGGCGAAACCTTTCGGATCCTGAAGGTTGAGTTGCGCCCAGAGATCGTCGGCGTACTTGGTAGTCGGGTAGCCAGAAAGTTCCCACCAACGCTTACCCTTCTTCGGGAAGGACTTACGTAGTGCGAGCATGCCCTTGTAGCGCTGACTGTCGCGGTTCTTGACCAAGACCGACTCGTCGAGGATCACCAGATCCCAGTCGACGGCCATGTACTGCTGAAGCCGAGGCCCCAGGCCGATCACCTTGCCTCTCTTGTCGATGATGACCTTGTCGACCACGGTGTCGTAGTTGGTCAGGTTCCATCCGATGACAGGCGGCAACCCATGCCGGCGCTCGAACCAGACCTTGCCAAAGAATTTCATCGCCTCGTTCTCCCACGACCTGAGCAGAGGCTTGGGCGCCACGATGAGCACGTTCTTCAGGCCGAGGAGCCGCGCGGCAACAAGGGCGACGATGGTCTTCCCGAGCCCCGGAGAAAGGGCGACTAGGCCTGTCTGCTTCGGACCGAAGAGCAGCCAGTCATCCGCCTCACGCTGGTATGGGTAGAACATCTCCTCGTAGATTCGAAGCGCATCCCCGTCATGAATGGTGGGCAGGTCACGTAGGCCTGGGACAGGCGCTGTGAGAGCACTCTCAGCCATGTCGGTGAGTTGCAGCCCACCAGACTGGATCTCGCCCACCGTCTTGTATCCACCGAACAGCTCGATCACGGTGCGGGCGTAAATGATGTAGCCGGGGAGCACGAAGCACTCCAGCTTCTTGTTCCATGACCCAGCCGCCAGGTCGGAGATGGCGTCCTTGTTGTACGGCGGTTTGTAGAGCAAGAAATTCTTCCCGTCGTAGTCCATGTAGAACTGCTTCACGCGCCGCGGCACGGTGATCCGGTAGCTCACTTCTTCTTCAGGTCCAACAGATTACGGACGGTAGTGCGGTCACGGCTGATGAACTGGCCGATTCGACGGTGGCCCCAGCCATGCTCGCTGAGAAAGATGGCGACCCGCCGGCGTATTTCTACCCGGGCAGGCTCGTTGCTTCTGAGACGGATCTCTTCCAGCGTTAGTCCCTGATCCTTCAACCACTCTTCGATAGAGACTCCTTCCCCGCCAACGTGGAGTGTAATCACCAGCTCAGGGAGAAGGCGCCCACACCCACAGTGGCATGCCTTCCGAACCGGCTTGCCATCGATGAAATCCAAACGAATGCTCACGCGATGGCCGCCTTCTTCAGAGCCTGTCTGCTCTCCGCCTTGGCCTTGACGCACTTGCTGCAGCGGCAGCCGTAGTTCTCATAACGGTTGAGTCCGTGCGGGACTCCGCCTGGGACTGGAGAGGCCTTGAGCTTGAGGCGCAACCCACGCATGTATTCACGAGCGAACTTGCGGCACCTGTCGCAGCGACACTTCAGGGTGTAGTAGCGGGTGGCCGTACCATGCTTGGCCATTCGACGCTTCATGGTTTAAGAACCTCCTTGATAGCAATGAAAATGACGGTGAAGACGAACAGGATGCCCGTCACGATGAGCAACCACGGGTAGACGAGCGCCAGCCCGATCAGGAAAAGAACGAGCCCGACTGTGCCCAGCCACCACCAGCAGCCCAGCAGAATTCTCACGGCTTCTCCTCCACGGCGGCAAGGGCGGCGTCCAAGGCTTCGCGGTCGATGTAGGCGTCTAAATAAGCGATGACCGCCTCCCGCACCCGCTCCAGTTTCCTGATGTAGTCTGCAGACTTCGAACCGATGTCTTGGATGGAAGCCTCATCAATCAAGGCATCGAGGAACGCGCGCATCTCTTCGGGAGTCTTAGCACTAGGCGAGAGTTCACGCCATTGATCCAGTTTCAGCATCGCCCCCGCGAGTCCTTCGTTAACGTTGCCTAATACCTGCTCCAGTTGGGCGATGCGATTCAATAGTTTGCGTCGTTCTTTGACGCGAATCGCTGTTGTAAATGCTCCGCCATCGTCCACCAGAAGACGCTCGTTCTCAGCCTCCGCTTCCCGTAGGCGCTGACGTAAACGGTTGACTTCGCGAACGAGGTCACCAAACTCCCAATTGGTCGCTTCTTCGGCACTCAGCGCGTCGAGGTCTAGCTTGGTTTCTTCAGACATCGTGGCTCCCTAGTTCTCTGTTGATCCAGTCGAGCCCGCCTGGGTCGAGGTACAGCTTGGCCCGAGTTACGGTGACGTAGTCAAGACGGATCTCGCTGTCTTCAAAGTTGAACTCGGGCGTGTTCAGATCGAAGTCAGGCGCGACCCGGACCGATTCCCACTCGCGGCCCTTCGCTTTGTGTGCGGTGGAGATGATGACGTCAGCGTCGATTTCCTCGTAGAGGTTGTCGATCACCTTCATGATCTTCTCTGGCCCATGGGTGTCGACCAGCTGGACGAAAACCTTGAGGTCGTGGCCGGCCGACTCGGAGTGAACGAACTCCTGGACTTCGCCCCAGCTCTTAAAGAGCATCAGCTCGCGATG
>WNFI01259236.1_pt1 | contig 29781 bp, 27 predicted proteins | sample 5400471 | NCBI WGS metagenome assembly WNFI01 (sample SAMN13153348, study PRJNA577476) | soil metagenome | isolation source: 100 cm saprolite on Douglas fir-dominated hillslope | place: USA:California | collected 2013-09-17
TCATTGGTTGTTGTCGTTTGTTTGGTGGAAAGTGATTTAACTGTGGCGCCGGCAATAGGTGTGCCATCTGCGCCAATCACTGTTCCTTTAACAGGCTCCCGAGAGGCAACCTGGTAATACATGTAATGGTTTGGTATATTAGCCCGGGAAAAGCTAATGCACGATAACCATACTCCTACCATAAATAGAAATCGAATGTTCATACGTAAACGTGTTTTAAGTATTGGTTTAAAAAACAATTTGATATATATATATAATAATCGTCTATCGATATCTTTCGATGGCATACAAGCAGGTTTCTATATGCGCATACACAAAATGGCTTTTGAACCCCTAGTGAGTAACAATTTGTTAATACAGGCTAGAAAAGAAGGTGTGCAGGTATAGCAGCATGGCAACCCGAAGCTGCTTTAATGCAGAACCAATAATGGCGGGAAAACTATTATAAGAATGGTGATTGTTCTTTCACAAAAGGACCAACTTGTTATCCTGGCAAATTGCTAAAAGCCAGAAAATCAACTATTAATCGGTTAGATAATTCCCTCGTCCCGGGTACGAAATGGCACAAAGCCCTGGTCTGAGGATCGGGGCTTTTCTATTTCCATGCTTTCCCACTGCTGCAAAATATGGGATCAAGTCAAATTATGCCACACTTTATAATCTTTTTTATGAGTATTTTTAGGTGACGTACTTAAATCAACGCCTTTATTTCTATGACCAGTATAGGCTTCGCCATATTGGACTGTTTCACACAATGCCTGGATGTCAAATATTCTAAGTATTCTAAGGAAAAACGGATATTGTCGTCCCGCGATGTATACATTTTAAGAAAACTGTTCGGTTGGGAGGAAATGGTCTTTACTACCGAAGAGGAACTTGCAGTAGAATTACAAATTAGTTCCGAACGAGTACGACAATTAAAAAAGCGCGCGTTAAAACGATTAAGAATTACGGGCCAAAAAGGAAATACTCCCGTTCAAATGGCCGCTAAGATTTAATCTTACAAATCTCATCTGATCACAGCGATATTACGACGGATCAATTCTCGACAAAATCGCACACCTGCTGTAGCGTTTTCGAACTGTTCGCCAACCCGAAAATGCATAAAATGCTTATTGTCAATATATTGTGAAATTGGCACGAATTTCAATCGAGTGATAGCCAGTATAGTACTAATTTCAAAAATATCATACGCAGATGTTTAAAACTTATTTCAAACTCGCCTACAGGAATATCATAAAGGATAAAGCTTATTCCATTATTAATATATCAGGTTTAGCCATTGGCTTCGCATCAAGTATAATGATCCTGCTTTGGGTGCAAAATGAATTGAGCTACGACAAATTCCACAAAAATGCCGCCCAGATTTATCGCATAGCGTGCGATTTTGGTGATTCAAAAACCATCGGGACGCCGGCAGGTATGCCTGCCGCATTAAAAGCGGAAATGCCGGTCATCAAAAATACCGTTCGTCTGTACTACGCCTGGTCTTCTATCCTGATGGAAACAGGGAACAAGAAATTTGAAGAAAAACACGCCTGGTATGCCGACCCGAGCTTCCTGGATATGTTTTCTTATCCGTTGGTGGAAGGTGATCGCCGTACGGCATTAAGACAGGAAAATGGCGTTTTAATAACGCAGGAACTGGCCGCAAAATACTTCGGAAAGGAAGATCCTATTGGCAAGGTAATCCGAAAAGACAATAAAGAAAATGTTGTAGTAACAGGCGTTCTGGCCAATATACCCGGTAATTCAGATCTGCAATTTGACATCATTCTTTCAATGGCCTCATTCGCCAAAACAGATAATAGGCTGCAAGACAATGTGTGGGGTAATTTTAGTTTTTATGAATATGTTCAATTAGATAAGGGTTTTGATCCTTCTGCTGCCAATCTAGCAAGGTTGGAAAAACAAATGGATCAAATCTTTCATAAAAATAGTCCCGAGGTGAAAGCCTCATTCCAATTACAACCCTTAACCAAAATTCACCTCGCGCCGTATATGCTGGGGGATTTATCGGGACATGGGAATGCGCAATATGTCAACATCTTTTTTATTATCGCTATTTTAATCCTTGTAGTCGCCTGCATCAATTTTATGAATCTGGCTACCGCACGTTCGGCCCGGAGGGCCAAAGAAATCGGTTTACGTAAAGTGTCAGGCGCTGTACGAGGTCAGTTGATCCTCCAGTTCTTAAGCGAGTCCGTATTTATTTCGTTTCTGTCTTTGTTGCTCGCACTCGGCTTCGTCCGTTTATTTCTGCCAGTATTTAACGGGATGGCTAACAGAAAGCTGACCTTCGATGTGTCAGATCCGAAGCTTTGGCTAAGCCTTTTGGGCATTGCCCTGGTAACCGGGGTCATCTCCGGCAGCTATCCAGCCCTGTTCCTTTCCCGCTTCAACCCGGTTAAGGTACTCAAGGGGAATGTAAAATCAATGGGTGGCAATTTACTGTTCCGCCATACTTTGGTCGTCATCCAATTCATGGTCTCGATCGTATTACTGGTAGGTACAGTGGTTATCTACCATCAGCTGAAATATATAACGGGACGGAATCCTGGCTTTGAGAAGGCTAACCTTCTGTATGTACCGATGAAAGGGGATATGTGGCATAAGCAACAGGCTTTTCGAAGTGAGTTAAAACGAAACCCGTTGACCAGCAATTTTACCGTCATTACCGATCTCCCCACCGATCTGGGGGCCTGGTCAACCGACGCCAACTGGGACGGTAAGGACCCCCACTCGCCGGTAGCTATCCCGACGTTGGTGGTCGACGAGAATTTTGTGCATGTATTCAAGATAAACTTATTGGCTGGCCGAAGTTTTTCAAGTGCTTACAAGACTGATACCTTTAATTACATGATTAACGAAAAGATGCTGCCCGTTATGGGTTTAACTGCCAGCACGGCGATAGGTAAATCGTTAACGGTTTGGGGAACCAAAGGAAGTATTATCGGCGTTGTCAAAGACTTTAATTTTAAACCTGCTCAGCAGGCCATAGAACCATTGATTTTGGTTTTTAACAGGTTAGGCGGCTATACAGTGGTCAGAACACTGCCTGGAAAAACCAACGCCACTATACAGGCTTTGGCAACAATCAGCCAGGAGCTCAACCCCGATTATCCCTTCACATCCGAATTCCTTGACCAGGAGCTGGCTAATCTTTATAAAGGGGAACAACAGATGGGCAACATCTTTAACCTTTTTGCTGCTCTCGGTATTTTTATATCGTGCCTGGGTTTATATGGCTTATCGGCCTTTTTAGCCGAACAGCGCACCAAAGAGATTGGCGTACGTAAAGTATTAGGTGCATCCGTGTTGAACATCGTCTATTTATTATCCTCCGGGATCACCCGGCTGATCCTGATCGCTGTCGTTATAGCCATACCGCTGTCCTGGTATGCGGTCAACAGATGGTTGGCAGGCTTTGCCTATCATATTACTGTTAGCTGGCTGCTATTTGCCGGTGCCTCCCTGGCAGTCTTGGCCATAGCTTGGCTGACGGTTAGCTATGAGTCTATAAAAGCAGCAGTTGTTAATCCTATAAAGAGTTTGAGAACAGACTGATCCTCGTTATTCAAGCGGAAGTCTATTGTAACGGTCCAATCTATATCGCTGGCCGATGCTTCCAGAACACGCGAACATCTTTTACACTTGTTTTCTTCCGCGCATGGGCCAGATCGTAGTTTTCCTGCGAGTGCAGCCAGAATTCGGCAGAAGTATTAAAAGCCTTTGCCAGCGGGGCGATATTTAGACATTCCATGATCGCGCGGACAGGGCCGGAAACTTTTATTGAGAAATTTTTCAGTTCAACTTCCGTCAATCCTATGTCGGACGGCAAAAAAGAGGCTTGGTGATAATCGACAGTTACTCCCCAGTCATGTTTTTTAACCATAACGGAAGTTTCTCTCCCTTGCCTCCAAAAACTGTCACCCGCTTTGCCACGAGTTCCAGATAATGGGCTTTACCTAAAAGCGATAAAGCTGTTCTACCGCTTTGAGTGTTATAAAAATTTAATAATCAATATTTTATAGTATAAGTACACTTGAACAGTGCAAATCAAACATTTTATGTTATATTTGCATACATGATAAGCCGACGACTTGAAACTAAGGTACGGGAGACTTTAAAGCGAAGCCCATCCGTTGCTTTGATGGGACCACGTCAGGTAGGCAAAACCACCATTGCTCTGAATATCTCCGAAATAATACCCTCTCTATATTTGGATCTGGAAAACCGTCTCGATCTTGAAAAAGTGCGTGATATTGTGGCCTTTCATGCAGGTAATCGGGATAAACTGATCATTCTTGATGAGGTCCAGCGCCTACCGGAAGTTTTTGCACCTCTTCGGGGAATCATCGATCAGGAGCGCCGCCAGGGGAACAAAGCTGGGCAATTCCTGTTTTTAGGTTCTGCGTCGATTGATCTATTACAACAACCCAGTGAATCTCTTGCCGGACGTATTGCCTATCTTGAATTGTATCCTATCGACGTGCTGGAATATGCGGGTGAAAACATAGAAAAGATGCACTTGCTTTGGGTCCGCGGTGGCTTTCCGGAAAGCCTGCTGGCAGCTTCAGAACAGGATAGTCTCGACTGGCGGAGAGATTTTATAAAGACATATCTTGAACGTGATATACCTCAACTGGGCCCCCGTATTCCTGCCGAAACGCTGGATCGGTTCTGGACAATGCTGGCGCATAACCAGGGAGTAGTCCTGAATGCCGCCCATCTGGCAAGAAACCTTGAAGTATCCGCTACCACGGTGGGACGTTATCTCGATCTGATGACTGATCTATTATTGGTAAGGCGCCTGAAACCGTGGACCTTCAATGTCGGCAAGCGCATTGTCCGTTCTCCTAAAATCTATGTCCGGGACTGTGGCATTACACATGCTTTGCTGAACATCGATACCTATAACAATTTGTTGGGGCATCCGGTTGTCGGTGGCAGTTGGGAGGGATTTGTCATCGAAAATATTATGTCAGTTGCTCCATCCAGAGCACAGCCGTTTTATTACGGTACCCCGGGCGGGGCAGAGATTGACCTTATATTGGAATTCTCCCCCACGGAGAAATGGGCGATAGAGATCAAGCGTAGTTCCTCACCGTCTATTTCCAAAGGTTTTCACATCGCTTGTGATGATATAAAACCGCAAAGACGCTATGTTGTTTATTCAGGAAAGGATGGATTTTCACTAGGAGAAGGGATTACCGCGATTTCCTTGTTTGATCTCATGCAGGAAGTCATGCAGCAACAATAAGGGGGACGAACTTCATCGCCCTTGGGCTCATCCCATTCTCTTACGGATCCGGCTGAGGGATTCCGGGGTAATGCCCATCATCGACGCAAGGTATTTGAGCGGGACCTGCTGGAATAATTCGGCATTTTGCGTGAAGAGGAATTTATAGCGTTCTTCGGCACTCATGGACAGCAGGGCAAAAATCCTGGCTTCCAGGAAGCCAAAACAACGGGTGAGTAATTTTCGTTCCAGCAGGGGCCATTTGTCGATTACCCGGGATAGGTTATTGTAATCCTTTTTATCAATCGTATATAGTTCGCAGCGGGACAGGGCCTGGATCGTAAAACGGCTGGGCTCATGGCAGACAATCCCGGACAGGTCGGTAATGAAATTGCCTTTAAAAGAGATCCATTGGGTAATCTCTTTTTCACCATGCGAAGCATAGACCCTCAGCAAACCGGATCGGTGAAAGCTCAATTTTTCGCAGACCCTCCCTTCCTTCAGGAAAAAATCACCCTTTGTTAAGGTATCCTCGCGGAAATAGGATATAATCGCTTTCATGTCTTCTTCGGCAATCCCCATATAGGAGTGGAGGTATTGTTCCAGTTCGGTCATATGGCAAAGATATTGATGTGGATAGACCCCGCCGGAGAATTCTTACCATAGATCAAGTAAACAGAATCGGGCATCGGGTAATTTCGCTGCGTTATCTTAATTAACGTATTTATGGTTATAGGACATTTTGGTTTTGGATTGGGCGCCAAGAAATACGCCCCGAAACTATCCCTGGGAACCCTTTTCCTGGCCGTTCAATTTGCCGATCTCCTCTGGCCTGTCCTGCTATTGCTGAATGTAGAACATGTAGGACTACAACCCGGCAATCCGAAATTCCCCCTGGATTTCACCGATTACCCCTTCACCCATAGCCTGCTGATGGCTGCCCTGGAAGGACTTGGCTTTGGCTGACAGGCTTTGCTGAGGGAATCCTCTTCATCGTCGGTCTCCTGTTTTATCTCCAGGCAACCCAGGCAAAGCGCTCCTCCGGAAAATGGGGCCTGTGGTTGCTGGTCGCTTTACTCGTCATCGGACACCTGGCCGGTCTGTTATCTTCACTCCCCGGTTCTGTCAAAGCTATCGGCTGGGGCGCACAGTTCCAATGGATCTCCGTCTTGCTGGCCTATTGGGTGGATGGCAACAGGGGGCAAAGAACGGGGGAGGGGCTGGCAAATCTTTTCATACATTTGCGGCTACATGGCAAAAGAAAAAAATAAACCCGTGGCGGTACGATTTGACCTGAAGCTTCTGGAAGTGCTGAAGGAGGAGGAGAAAATCGAAACCCCTCAGCAGGCCCTGAACTTCCTGTCACAGTTTTGGGAAAACAACCGGCCTGCAAAGGATGACTTTGCGAAGGGACTTAGTGACACAAAGATAAAAGAGCCTAAGGAAAAAGATCCTAAGACCGCTGCCCCCAAACCAAGCGAATCTAAAAAGAAAGAAGCTGAGTCCGCATCGCATCCTTCCGGCTTGTCGGGAATCGACCTGAGTATCTGGAAGGCTGAACAAAAAGAGAAAGAGAAAAATAAAAATGCAGGATAGAGGGGCGCTGGCAGACTAAGAATAAGGCAAACAAGGGTCAAAATATCCCGGATATTATAGATTTTTCTTCAACTGAGCCAATAATCTTTTTTCCTCCCAGCTATCGTCATACCGCAGCCCATTAATAAAAAAAGAGGGCGTTCCATTCACTCCACTCCGGATGCCGCTGTCGAAATCGGCTTCTACCTTCGTGGCAAGGGTCGTATCGGCTAAATCCTCTTCGAATTTGCCGGTATCCAATCCCAGCGTCTGTGCGAAAGTGATAAAAGGCAGGCGGGGCAGTAATTGCTGATTTTCAAAAATAAGGTCATGCATTTCCCAGTATGCATTTTGTTTTCCCGCTGCTTCCGCTGCTACGGCTGCTATAAAAGCCTGTGGATGCGCCTCGCTCAGGGGGAAATTCCGGAATACAAATTTCAAGGTATTTCCTAATTCCTGCTGGATCCGCTTGATAATGGGATAGGCATGGCCACAGTGCGGACACTGGTAATCCCCATATTCCACCAGTTCGAGGGTGGCAGCGGCAGCTCCCTGGATATGATCTTTCTCACTAACGGGCGGGCGTAACTTTTGCGCCATGATTCTCAAGATTTTTTTAAGATTTCTGATTGTTGGTCAAATCGTCCAATGCCTCTATAATTCCATCTGCACCCGGATTGATACCGACAGGAGACAGATAGCTCCAATGAATGTTGTGTTTTGAATCAAGGACAAAAAGGGCCCGTTGGCTCTCACCCTCCTTGTCATCATAGACGCCATACAACCTGGATATTTCACCTTTGGGCTCGAAGTCCGCCAGCAGCGGGAAGTGTAGCTTCCGGTCCTGTGCAAAAGCCATATGGCACCACTTACTGTCCACGGAGATCCCAAGCACTTCCGCATTGTATTTGTGAAAGTATTTCAGCATCTCGTTATATAATGCCATCTGGTCGCTGCATACGGGACTCCAGTCTGCCGGATAGAAGGCGAGGATCAGATTTTTGCCTGCGAATTCGCTTAGCCTGATCTTTTGATCGGGGGTGGCATATAATTCAAAGTCCGGCGCCTTCGTGCCTTTTTGTAACATGTTATCCTGATTTAATTGAAAGTTACTACTATTGCTATGAAATAATCAGGCCATGCGCTTCCGATCCTGGCTTTTTAATACTAATTTTAAACAAACTATCCTTTCTTGAACATCGACGCTTTTATCTATTTAGAAAAGCTTCGCAGCCTGATGCAGCCCCTTCCGGGCGTTACGGAAGCCAGCTGTTACGGGACGCCCGGTTTCTACGTGAATAAAAAGCTATTCGCCCGGCTGAAAGAAGACGGAGAGACCCTGGTCATTTATACAGAGGAACGGGACAAATGGATGAAGAAAGCGCCTTCCATTTATTTCATCACGGATCATTACCTGAATTATCCCACTATGCTGATCCGGCTGAACAAGTCCGGGCAAAAGGAATTACAGGCACTGTTAGTAGCCTCCTGGAAGATGAGGGCGCCTCAACGCCTGATTAAAGAATATGATGAAAATTCAAAGGGAGGCCCGGCTGATTTATAAGCAATAACGTCTTATCTTAGAACATCTTATTGACAGTAATCAGCTATTATGAAAAAATCAATCACGCTGGCTTGTTCTATCCTGACTGCCCTCTGCCTGACAGGCCCGCTCTCCGCACAGCAACCGTCCAAATACAATGGCATCGATGCCGGCCTGGGAAATATTTTCCGGCTCTCCGACGCCAAATCCCGTTCGATCAGCCCCGAAAATTATAACGGGGGGAAGGGGGACGGAGGCAAAGCCACCACGGGCACCGGCGCCAGCGCAGCCAGAGAACTGGGGCCCGGATGGAAGATCAGCCCTTCTGTCGTTATCAAATCAAAGACTACGTTCACGATCGCCGAGATCGATGGCTCCGGCTCCATCCAGCATATCTGGATGACTCCCACCGGCAACTGGCGGTATTCCATCCTTCGTTTTTACTGGGATGACGAAGCGACCCCTTCGGTAGAAGTGCCGGTCGGTGATTTTTTCGGAATGGGATGGGGACAATATGCGCCTTTGCGTTCATTGCCGGTATGCGTGAATCCAGGCAGCGCTTTCAACTGTTACTGGCCGATGCCCTTCCGGAAAAAGTGCAGGATCACGATGGAAAATATCGACACGAAGGATATGACCTTGTATTACCAGGTGGATTATATCCTGACGGAAACGCCTTCCGATGCCGCTTATTTTCATGCACAGTTCCGAAGAGTCAATCCATTGCCTTATAAAGAAAATTATGTCCTGGTAGATAGTATTAAAGGGAAAGGGCAATATGTGGGCACGTATATGGCCTGGGGCGTACACAATAATGGCTGGTGGGGAGAAGGCGAGATCAAATTTTATATGGATGGCGATACGGATCATCCCACGATCTGCGGCACCGGTACGGAAGATTATTTCTGCGGGTCCTATGATTTCGATACGCAGCAGAAAAATGCGGCAGGGGTCGTAGAATCCGCTTATACGGAATTCTCGACGCCTTATTCAGGTCTGCCCCAGGTGATAAAGGGGGACGGGCATTATGATATGGCGCAACGGTTTGGCCTCTATCGCTGGCATATCACGGACCCTATTCGTTTTGAAAAGAACCTGAAAGTGACGATACAAGCCCTGGGCTGGAGGGAAGGAGGACGTTATCTGCCCTTACAGGACGATATTGCTTCCGTGGTCTTCTGGTACCAGGCGGAGCCGCATACACCTTTCCGGAAGCTGCCGTCGAAGGACGAACTGGAAGTAAATTGAGGGCCGGCCATGGCCGGATGATCGACCCGTCATGCGCCAACTGATCTGATAATGACTGAAACGATGCTATATGAAAAGAGGCTCTTTTAAAATTATTTTAATCAGCGTACTGTTCGCCGGATCCTGTCATGACAAGCCTGGTCATGACAAATCTTCGGAGATCCGGGACTTCGATCCCGTTGAATACAAACAGGGCACTTTCGGATACGATCTCCATTTCCTGCAACAGCACGATCCTGTGATCGTTCTGCAGAGCGATCAGGGGGCGGCGCAGGTGATCGTATCGCCCCGGTATCAGGCAAAGGTTTTTACTTCTACGGCGGACGGCGTTGCCGGCCAGAGCTTTGGATGGATCCATTATAAGGCGTTCACGGCGCCGGTGGATGCTCATATGAATGCTTATGGCGGGGAGAACCGTATCTGGCTGGGACCGGAAGGAGGCCGGTTCTCTTTGTTCTTCCCTAAGGACTCTCCGATGCTGTTCCAAAACTGGAAGACGCCGGCGGCTTTCGACACGGAGGCCTGGAAGGTGATTGCCTGGAACGAAGGGGCCGTCAGCCTGCAAAAAGATATGCAGCTGGTGAATTATGCAGGCACTCCACTCTCCGTATCCATAACGAGGACTATCTCTATTTTAAGCCGCCCCGCTATCGATAGCCTGCTGCATCTCTCTCCCGATACCACGGTTAAAGCCGTGGGATATCAGACGGTCAACACGCTCACCAATACAGGGCGGCAGGAGTGGACGGAGGCAACGGGTATGCCTTGCATCTGGATGCTGGACATGTTCAATCCTTCGCCGGCAACGGTGATTGTCATCCCTTATAGGGATACTACGGGCAAAGTCGCAACAACGGATTATTTTGGTGAAATATCTCCGGACAGGATCCAATACGATCAGGGTACTCTCTTCTTCAAAGCGGATGGAAAAAGCCGGGGCAAGCTGGGGATCCACCCGCAAAGGGCCAAACCGATGGCCGGAAGTTATGATGCACAAAATAAAGTGCTGACGGTTACTTTATTTGAAGTGGATTCGTCCGGGAGATACCTGAACCAGGAATGGAATACCCGGAAGCCGCCTTTCAGCGGGGATGCGGTGAATGCCTATAATGACGGACCTCTGGCGGATGGAAGTCAGATGGGCCCCTTCTATGAGATCGAGAGTGTCGCTCCGGCGGCGGCTTTGTCACCGGGCCGATCCCAGTCCCATCGGCATGCTGTCTTTCATTTTATAGGTGAAGAACCGGCTTTGGACCGTATCTGTGTCCGGGTGCTGGGCGTCTCTCTGGCGAGGATCAAAAAAGTATTTAATTAGCGGCTCCGCGCGGCAGGTCGGGAATCTGATCTAGTTGAAATTAGCAATTCTGAATCTGTTTTGCTATGGATATATGCTTTTACTTTGCTTCATTCAACTACTTACCATGGAAATTACAGCATTCAGCGAACAGGAAATACAGCAGTTAAGGGCTGAAACCAGGGGGACAGCCGAACGTATACATTTTAATAATGCGGGGGCTTCTCTGCCGCCGGATGTGGTGCCGGGGACTATTATTACGTACCTACAGGAAGAGGCGACTTATGGCGGCTATGAGACCGAATATAAATACAGGGAGCAACTGGACAATGTCTATAGTCTGATCGCAAGGTTGATCCATAGTGAGAAGGAGGAGGTGGCTATTGTAGAAAATGCGAGTATTGCCTGGGGGCTGGCTTTTAATGGGATAGCTTTTGAAAGGGGGGATGAGGTGATCACCTCGGAAATGGAGTATGTTACCAATTTAATTGGATTTTTGAATGCGCAAAAAACGCATGGGATCGTCATCAAGGTGATTCCGAATGATGAGCAGGGCGTTTTTTCCTTATCGGCCCTGGAAGAGGCTATCTCCCCGCAAACCAAACTGATCGCTATTACCCATATTCCTTCCAGTGCAGGGGGCATGATCCCGATCGTTGAAATAGGCAGGATCGCCCGTAAGCATCATATTCTATACCTGGTGGATGCCTGCCAGACTATCGGGCAGGTACCGATAGATGTGAAAGAGATCGGCTGCGATATGCTGTCGGTAACCGGGCGGAAATTTCTGCGGGGGCCGAGGGGAACCGGGTTTTTATATGTCAGGAAGGAGGTGCAGGATCGATTGAAGCCTATATTCATGGATGGTTTTACCGCCGAATTGATCAGCATGGATACTTTTAAAATAAGGAACGATGGCCGGCGGTTTGAATTGTATGAAAAGAACCGGGCTCTTACGCTTGGCCTGGGTAAGGCTGTCGACTACGCGCTGCAGATCGGGGTAGACAGGATCTGGCAGCGGGTACAATTATTGGCTTCTTCGCTGCGGCAACAACTGGAGGGCATCGATGGGATCACCGTTCATGACTTCGGGGATCAAAAATGCGGCATCGTAACCTTTTCGGTGAAGGACATGGATAGTCTCCTGGTAAAAAACAAGCTGGCGGAAAAACGGATCAATGTATCTGTCGGCAAAGCCATCTCCACCCTGATCTATATGAATAAAAATCATCTCAGCAGCATCGTCAGGGCTTCCATACATTATTATAATACGGAGGAAGAGATAAAGATATTTTGTGCTGCGCTGGTGTCTGTAATAGCGGGAAAAAATTAGCGCAAAATGGTATCTAACCGGCTACTGGGTGGATCAGACCAGTTGTTTTTCCAGCATTTTCTTATAGCAGGCAAATTTATATTTGGAAAAGGCTTCGGCTGTTTGGATAGCCAGTCCGCTTAGTTCGTTCAATTCGTCATTCTGGAATTGCCCGCTGACAAAATAAAAATAGTTCTTGCCGGAAAAGTCCGTTATCCGGTCAAATAGTTCTTTGTTGTTACCGGGAGTGATCACCCCGGAGTCCGACAAATCCTGGTAAGCTTTTTTTAAGGCGGGTTCATGCTCTTGTTTCAGGTCACTGACAATAGCGTTGACCTGGCCCAGGGAGATGCCGCCTGTATAGAGTGGGTGTAAAGCCTGCAGCACTTTATTGACCAGGGCCGCATATTCATCGTTCCGGTTACAGACAGACCGATAGGAGCGATAATGGGCGATAAGGGATTCTTTATGACCGGGGCGTTGCAGAAAGAAGAGGAATGCCTCTTTGTCCGAGGATTGCTGCCCGGTTAATTGTTCCGCGATCTCTTTTTCCAGTTGTGCAATAAGGGAGTCGCAGTCTTTCACGGAATATTTTTCCCCGTCAAAATCAAAACTGGTAACGTCTATATTTTTTTCTTTGATGGCTTTTATGATTTCCAGGTCATTCTGATTGCTGTTGATGGAAGCCTGGAGCTGAGCTGTCTCTTCGTTGAACAGCTCTTCGAATGTCCTGGTGGATACAGGATGATCGCTCAGCGCATCGATGTCCCAATCTTTCGCATTGATATAGCGGCCGTCATAGTATCCTTTATAAGCTGGGGGGAGGGCGTAGGCTTCTTTTTTAGCGGAGTACTCCTTTTCGAAGTCCTGTGTGTCATACTGTTCGGGGGGGGCTTTCAGGTTGACGGACTTGTACAGATTACCCGTCATTTCTTCCTGCAGGGATTCGGGGCGGTCAAATAAATGCCAGACGCTGGTATCGTCGGGCCGGGCCTCGATGGCCAACCGGTCGAGATGGGCCTTTCTTTCTTCCAGGGTGGGATGGCTGGCCCATTGATTTTTATAATTGACCCTGGACCGGGAGAAAGATTGAACGAAATGGTAGGATATTTCAGGCAACCCGTCTTTTACCGGCAATTTATACTCGCTGGCGAGTGAGCGGAGGACGGTCAACTGATTGGTGAAGATGTTTTTAGCGATCTTATTTTCTTTCAGGCGGTCATTCGCATCACTGAGGACCGTGTTATAACAGCTTCCGGATACTTCGATCCTGCTCAGGGCGCTGACCAGGTTGTTCCCTCCGGATACGCTGGCAGCCACGGCATCGGCATGAAATTCCATTTCCCGGCTCAGGCTCATATAGCTTTTATTGATATGGGTATACATCCCTTTGAGGATCCATTGAATGCCCTGGGCGATCTTGACGGTGATGCCAGCAAAAAAACTCAGGTAGCTATGGATATTTCCCCAGGAGTTTAAAAAAGAAGTGTAACTATTGTTCTCATACAGCATGTTATGAATGACCTTATTGACATTGTAGGTAAAACTTCCCAGTTTCATGCTTCTCTGGCTGAAATGCCCGAATTCATGGGCCATGACCGCCTTAAATTCGCTGATATTGATGGTGTTCACCAGGCCTAGTCCAATTTCCAGGTTTTTACGAACTGGCAGGAACATGCTCCAGAAGCTTGAATTGTAAAATACGCAGGCGTTGACATCCGGGGAGACATAGATCTTTTTAGGGAAAGGGGTATTGGTCTCTTCTGTCAGGCGGCGGATGAATGCAAAGAGCCGGGGCTGGTCCTGTTCGGTGATCTCCACCCGTTTGGGGTTCTCATCTTTTGAAACAGCAAAAATGAATTTTACTAAAAATACGATCACCGATATCCCCACTCCCATCAGCCCCAGGCCGATCATCAGGGTGATGAACCTGGGCATTTCCATGATGATCCAGATCCCGACGGAAAAGCAGGCGATGGCCAGGGCAATGGCTGCCACGACCAGGAGCAGATAGGCGGCGATGAAAAGGAAGATAGATCCCATTACTTTGCTTACCTGCTGCCGGAAAACGGGGGAAATAGTCAGCTTTCCCGGCGTGGAGTCAGCGGGGGAAGGGGGATATAAAAGATCATTCATAGTAGGTGGTTTAGGGGGGAATCTTTATTTCAAGAATCCGTAATCGACTACCCGGCGCAGGTATTGTTTGTCCCGGATGACCCAGGTGAACTCGCTGCCGCCATTGTCAACGTTGAGCATGTAAATGTAAAAAGTGTGTTTATCATTGGAGAGGTAAACAGCGTTGCGGGTGCGGGTCGAGCCGGATTGATTAAAACTGAATTTCGGGTCATAGAGATCGAAGAAGGCGGTGGCAGGAACGGGAACGGTATCTTTACCAACGATGACGGTCACCGCTTCTATCGTTGTATGGGGTTGTTCGCCGTAATTACCTCCGTAGTAGGGTTTGCCATCGATCTTGACCAGGTGCTTCTCCGAGAACATCAGCTTATGTTTGGTAGGAAAAAATACTCCTGTCCGGATGGTCACCTGGATATTCTCGTTTTCGAATGTCATGAAGTTGGGGCCATAGTCTTTGATGGGAACCGTCTTGAGCTGGGCTTTGCCGATGCTCTCGTCGACGCCGGCCAGGGCAAAAGAGGCCTGATCGGCCCGGACATCTTTATCGGAGATCTTTATGAAATTGTCCTTTTTGTTGCGGTAATCCGGAAAATCGAGGTCCTGGGCCCGGGAGGAGACGGTGGTCGAGATCAGTAAAAGAATTAATAGAATGCGCATAGGTGTTATTTATAGCTGTATTCGATCCTGCCCTGCAATTCCCTTTTCTTGTTAAAGCAGGACTCTTTTATTTTCAATCCTTTGTCGTCGTATTCATAGATCCATTTCTGGTAATCATTGCTGCCTTCGGGTACGACCAGCATGGAGACAGGTCGCTCTCCGGTCTGGTATTCAAAGATATTAACCGGCAGTAATCGCTGGGCCTTTATGTTGTAACGAACGATATCGGTAAGGCGATTCTCCGGATCATAGTAATAATAGATGGCCGGCAGGTCGATCTTGTTCCGCCGGGCCCTTTCTTCCCCGATATTGCCTTTTTCATCCGTCACAAACCGTACAAAAGTGGTGTCGTTACCGTTCTTGATCTTGAGCATGCCGGAGGGCTTGCCCTGGGCATCGTATTGCCAGAGATGCTGCTCTATGTCTTTGAGGTGGTTATCCGTTTCGAGGGATGTATTGGTAATGGAAGTAATATGTCCTGCCGGGTCATACTGGTATTCGGAAGTACTCTGGTAGGTATCGCTGGTATCCACGATCTTAACCAGTAGTCCGGAGGGGGAGTAATAAGCCAGGATCCAGGAGTCGGGGGTGCCGGAGGAGCGGGTATGGGTCGTTATACGGGAGAAATCGCCTGTTACCTCCTGGTCGCCGACAAATCCCTCCGAGGGCTGGCCGTCGCTTTCAAAGCTCTCCAGTTTGACGGAACTGACCTTGTTGTCCTTATACTGCCGCCATTGCCCGGCCGTCTGCTTGGTCACGACCAGGTCCTTGTAATAATATTGGGCATGAGACACCTGGCAGAGCACAATCAAAAAGAGGGAAGCGGTTATTAATTTCGTCAAGAAAGATCCGATGGTTAACTTCATTTTATCCTGGGAATTTTGTTTTGCCGGCCGGTGGACCACCGGTCCATCGGGCAGCAAATGTAGGATTCAACGCAAGAAACGAAAAAATCCCTTTTTTAATACATGCGGAGGCCTATAAGTTCCTTATTTTAGTTAAAATTTTCCCAGTGTCGCATTTAAAGGAAAGAAAAGAAAAGATCTGCTTGAATTGCCGTACCGCCTTATCCGGGCGGTATTGTCCTATTTGCGGGCAGGAAAACCTGGAGCCAAAGGAGACGGTCTGGCATCTGGTACAGCATTTTTTTAACGATATCACCCATTTTGACGGGAAATTTTTTAGTACGGTAAAATACCTGATGCGGAAACCGGGGTTTTTGTCGGCGGAATATATGGCGGGGCGAAGGGCCACTTATCTCAACCCGATCCGCATGTATGTCTTCACTTCTGCTATCTTTTTCCTGATCTTCTTCTCTCTCAAGCGGCCTTCGGAACTGGTGAATATGAATGAACCGTCCGATAAAGAGGTGAAGCAGAGTGTGTCGGAACTGGCGAAACTGAAGCTGGACGACGAAAAGAAAATGAAAACAGCCGATGATGCGGACGACCGGCAGGATTATGCGGATGCGGTCCGTAAGCTGGACATTGAGTTGGCGACGATCAAAAGCGCCTATGGGGATACGACCACCCTGACATTCAGCAAGACGGACAGGAAGCTGTTGCTGGCCCGGGCCATGATGGATAGCTCGGTCAGGGGTTCTTTCCCGGTGCCGCTGCGGGATTCTCTGAACAAATTGGTCTGGGCAGGCAAGATCCTGGATACGGGAAGCCGTACCATTGTTTTCGGGTGGGATGTGGGACAATATAAGTCGGTCGAAGCGTATGATTCCATAGAAAGCCATCTGCCGGACAGCCTCCGGGACGGGTGGTTCAAGAGGATGATGATGCGCAGATTGATCGTCTCCGGCGAGGAACTCCATCGGGATAAGCGCCGTTATTTTGAGCAATTCGGCGAGCATATGCTGCATTCCTTTCCCAAGATCCTGTTCTGGTCCCTGCCTTTTTTCGCCTTGATCCTGAATATCTTATATTTCCGGCACAAGCAATATTATTATGTGGACCACGGAATTTTCACCATCCATGTCTATTGCGCTACTTTTATCCTGACCCTGGCCATCGTGCTGCTGAATCAGTTGAGCTCTCTTGGCTGGGAATGGTTGAAGGTTGTATCGGAAATCCTGATCTTTTTGATCATGATCTACATGATGATCTACCTTTATAAAGCGATGCGGGGATTTTACGGGCAGGGGAGGGGAAAGACTTTTCTCAAGTATCTGATTGCCTGCTTCCTGGCTTTTATCATTAATACGATACTCCTGGTGATATTCGTGCTGATCTCTGCTATTTCGGTGTAGGGTGAACCTGTGCCGATGATGCAATCTTTAAATGATTTTTTATGAGTGAAGTTTCTATCTCCTTCCAGCGTCTGGTCGGGATTATGGATGAATTAAGGGAAAAATGCCCCTGGGATCGTAAGCAGACGGTGCAGACGCTGCGCCCGCTTACCATCGAAGAGTTGTATGAGCTGGCGGATGCCATCACGGAGGAGGACTGGAAGGGGATCCGGGAAGAGTTGGGGGATCTGCTGCTGCATATCGTCTTTTATGCCCGTATCGGCAAGGAGCAGGGGCAGTTCACCCTGGAAGAGGTGATCAACGGGATCTGTGATAAGCTGATCAGCCGGCATCCGCATATCTATGGCGACACTTCGAAGCAGGAAGGGCTGGTCACGGTCAACAATGAAGAGGATGTAAAAAGGAACTGGGAGCAGCTGAAATTAAAAGAGGGTAAGAAGTCCGTGCTCAGCGGAGTACCTCTTTCGCTGCCGGCGACGGTAAAAGCGACCCGGCTCCAGGAAAAAGCCGGGAAAGTGGGTTTTGAATGGGATCATGCGGAGCAGGTCTGGGATAAAGTGAAGGAAGAAATGGATGAGCTGCAGGAAGCCATCTCGCTGAAAGATCCGGTGAAGATCGAGGAGGAGTTTGGGGATCTTTCTTTTGCCCTGGTCAATTATGCACGGTTTTTGCAGATAGACGCTGAGAATGCCCTGGAAAAAGCAAACAGGAAGTTCATGGGGCGATTTACCCGGATGGAGGAGGAAGCTTTGTCAAAAGGCAGATCCCTGGCCGATATGACCCTGGAAGAAATGGACGGGATCTGGGATTCCATTAAGACCCGGGAAGGGTCGGGTCCGAAGGACAAACATTAGCACTTTTGCCGGAGATGCGCCATATTTTGGAAAGCGCATCTCCGGCAAAAATAAGACCCGGGAAGGGTCGGGTCCGAAGGACAAACATTAGCACTTTTGCCGGAGATGCGCTATATTTTGGAAAGCGCATCTCCGGCAAAAATAAGACCCGGGAAGGGTCGGGTCCGAAAAATTAAAAGCAAAACCAACGGGATTGAAGTCTTTTTTTATTGATATTTTCCGCAGGAACAGGGTCCTGTTACTGGCAGCTACCGTCTTGTTCCTGACCGGCTATTTCCTCAATGTATATTTCAGCAGCGATGCCTCCGTCAGGGTGCTGCGTAATTCGATACAATCCCTTTTACAGGAAAGGGAACAGGATTTTGAGCGGCTGACCAGGGATTCGGCTTTATTGAACAGGCTGTCGGACAGGCAATATACTGAAGACGAGCTGGGGAAATTGGTAGATAAGCGATATGGCCTCTTCCTCTACGATACGGATTCAATGAGCGGGGCAGGCATTCTGAAATTCTGGAGTGACCAGCGTTCGCTGCCTACCCAGGCTTTGATGGGCGCAGCGGATGGCAATAGCTTTGTCCAGCTCAGCAACGGGCAGTATGTTTTTATCCGAAAAGCCGTGCAGGGTAGCGGAGGTCGTCTCCTGGTGGCGATTGCCCTGATCCCGGTGCGCTGGCAGTATTATATCTCCACGACCAATCTGACACCGGAATTTACCGACATCGCTTCTGCGGAAGAGCGGGTAAGAATAACGGCGGCGCCTACCGAGTTCCCTGTAAAAAGCTCATTGGGCAATACGCTCTTCTACCTGGAAAAAAAGCCGGGTTATCATGCGCCCCCCCATTACCTGGTGATCCCCCTGGCGGTATTGCTGGGTGTCTTGCTGGTATTGATCATCATCCATAATGTGGCGCATACGATCCGGGAAAGATGGGGAGCGAGCCGGGGGATAGGATTCCTGATATCGGTGATCCTGCTGCTGCGGATCCTGGTGTATGTCTCTCCCGACCTGCTGAACCTGCGCCAGTTCGAGTTGTTCGATCCGACCATTTACAGTTCCAGTATCGTATTGAGTTCGCTGGGGGACCTGGTCATCAATGCCTTCTTGTTTTGCTGGATCATCCTGTTTATCAAGCGGGAGGTCAGCGAGTATACGATCCCCGAATCGGAGCAGCGATGGAGGAACTGGTTGTGGACTTTCGTCGGATTAGCCGTGCTGGTGATCACTACTTTCGAATTTGCCAATATTGTTCAGTCCCTGGTGACGGACGCCAAAATATCCTTTAATGTGCTGAACTTTTTCAGCCTGTTGAATAATTACAGTTTTGTCGGCTTTATCGCGCTGGCGGCGCTGGCCCTGGGCTATTTCTTTTTATCACAGGTCCTTTTTCAACTGGTCGGTTACCTGATCCGTTCGCTTTCCATCGTGCTGTATATCATTATTGCGACGATGGGGTTGCTGGTGCTGACTTTTATCCATAATACGATTACGGTAGAGCTGGATATTTTTGTATTGATATGGTTGCTGGCCTATGTCTGGCTCATGCAGCGCCGCGTCTTCTTCAACCTGCGGTTTCGTTTGAATGTCAGTGAGGTGCTATTCTGGCTGTTTATCTTTTCTACCTCTATTTCCGCCGTGATCCTGTTCGAGAACCGGAAAATGGAGGAGGATCAACGCCGGCGGACGGCCGAGCGGTTGTCGGAGCAGGCCGATCCTACCAGCGAAAAAGTGCTCAGTATCGTCTTCAGCTATATCGATAATGATTTTCTGTCCCTTAATTTTTCCCGGTTTAAGGATCCCGTGTCCAATTCCGTCATGAAGGATAGCATGGTCAACCGGAATTTCAGCGCCTACCAGAATAAATTCGATACCCGGCTCTTTACTTATGACGACAATGAGCGGCCTCTTTATAATGATCCTTCTGTCTCTTACGATACCCTGAATACCATCTTTACCGTGCGGGGTAAGAGCACCGATATCCCGGACCTGAGGTATTATGAAGAATCTTTTGACAAGTATACGTATATCTATAAAAAGTCCATCTATGACAATAGTTCCGGGAGGGTGACCGGGTACCTGTTCATTACGGCGGTGCCGAAAAGCTATAAGGGTACGAATGCGCTGGTACCGGAGCTGTTCCGCCAGAAAAGGGAGGACCTGCCTGAATACTATGCTATTTATAATAAGCGGGAGTTGATCACCGATAATAACGACTACCCTTTTTCCACGCATTTGACCGATGAGCAGATCCCGAAGGCAGATTTTGTCCATGTGAGAAAGGGTGTTTACGATGAATTGTGGCATCGTGCTTCGGACGATATTTACGTAGTGGTCGTAAAAAGGGATAATTCCGCGATAGAGGATATCACGTTATTTGCGTATCTGTTCACTGCTTTTTTGTTTTTGGTGGCTTTGTTCCGGCTGGCGGCGTTGCTGATCTGGTCACGCATGCACTGGAGCCAGTTGAAGACTTACTGGCAGATGAATATCCGGTCGCAGATCCATACTACGATCATTTTCATCAGCCTGTTTTCCTTTTTTGTGATCGGGGTAGCGACGATCGTGTTCTTTATCAACCGGTATGACCGCAACAACCGGGACCGGCTCAGCAGGGCTATGCAGGTCATGGTGAGCGAGGTACAGAATAAATTGTCGGGGCAGGTCATTTACGGCGATGAGTGGAAATTATATTACCCGGGCGCGATGGGCGAGCTGCAGAAGATGATCGAGGAAGTGGCGCAGGTTCATAGTACGGATATTAATGTATATGATCTGAACGGCAACCTGCAGGTCTCTTCCAATTTGTTCGTTTATAATAAGGGGATCCTCAGCAAGAAGATGCATCCCAATGCCTATTATAACCTGCACCAGTTGAATTCCATTCAATATACCAATTATGAGCAGGTGGGCGGGGTGCGGTATGTGAGTATCTACCGACCGCTGCGGGATGCCAGCGGGAATGCCTATGCTTACCTGAATATTCCTTCTTTTACGACGCAGGATGAGTTGAAGGAGGAGATTTCCAATTTTTTGGTGACGATCATCACGCTGAATGCTTTTATTTTCCTGATTGCCGGTACGATCGCCCTGTTCCTCACCAACCGGATCACTTCTTCCTTCCTGCTGATCTCTAAAAAGATGCAGGAGGTGAACCTGGGGAAGACGAATGAAGAGATCCAATGGAAAAGGAATGACGAGATCGGGGGGCTGGTAAAGGAGTATAATAAGATGGTGAAGAAGCTGGAAGAGAGCGCTATCGCACTGGCCAAGAGTGAAAGGGAGGGGGCCTGGAGAGAAATGGCCCGGCAGGTGGCGCATGAGATCAAGAATCCGCTGACTCCCATGAAGCTGAGTATCCAGTATTTGCAGAAGGCCATCGATAATAATTCGGTCAATGTAAAGGAAATGGCTTCCAGCGTGGCGAAGACACTGGTGGAGCAGATCGATCACCTATCCAAGATCGCTTCGGATTTCTCGCAATTCGCCAATATCGGGAATCCCAAGAAGGAGGTGTTCGATATGCATGAGATGTTGTATTCCCTCACTTCTTTATATGAAACGACGGAAAACCTGTTGTTCAAATGGGTGCCGGTACATCAGAAGATCATGGTATATGCCGATAAGACGCAGTTGAACCGCTTGTTCACCAACCTGCTGCAGAATGCGCTGGAAGCCTGTGATGACCAGGGCAAACGGGTCATCAGCGTGAGTGAGGAGATCAAGGAAGGAGAGGAGTCGATCATCGTGAAGGTTACCGATAACGGGGAGGGGATTCCGTTGGAGATGCAGTCGAAGATCTTCATTCCGAATTTCACTACCAAGTCTTCCGGTACGGGGCTGGGGCTGGCGATGAGTAAGACCATTGTAGAGCAGGCCAAGGGTAAGATATGGTTTCAGACGGTGGAGGGGGAGGGGACTACTTTTTATGTGGAGTTGCCGATATTGAGGGCGACCTAAAACGCCACAGGCGTTTTGGCTGAAGGCCCATCATTAGAGCCGACCGAAGACAGACTTCAGTCTGTCTTCGGAAATAAGAGTAGACTGACATATGCCCGCCAGATGCCGCAGGCATCGGTACAAAATGGCCAGACACTAAATGCCCCGCGCTTTTTTCCTTTCTGCCAGGTAGCTCTGGAATTGATGCAGGTTAAAACTACTCAGGTTCTTTTCGGGGGTGAGTCCTCCTTTCTGCGCTGCGAGCACTCCATATTTCACATCTTTATATCCTCCGGTAGAATGCGCGTCGGGATCGATGGAGATCATGACTCCTTTTTCCAATGCATAACCGATCCAGCGCCAGTCCATATCCAGCCGGCGGGGGTGGGCGTTCAGTTCTATCACCACGTTATTCGCTGCACAGGCGTCGATGATCTTTTTATGATCTACGGGATAACCGGGACGGCTTAACAGCAGCCGGCCTGTGGGGTGGCCGAGAATGGTGGTATAGGGGTTTTCGATGGCGCGCAGTAGCCGGCTCATCGCTTTTTCTTCCGGCATCTTTAAAATGGAATGGACGGAGGCGATCACCAGGTCGAAAGTAGCAAGGATGTCATCGGCATAGTCGAGGGATCCGTCGTAGAGGATATCGGACTCGACGCTTTTGAAAATGACGAAGGGGGCCAGCTTCCGGTTCAGTTCGTCGATTTGCCCGTGTTGCTCTCTGATGCGGTCTTCGTTGAGGCCGTTGGCATAGAAAGCGCTTTTACTATGGTCGCTGATCACCAGGTATTCATATCCTTTCTCCATGCAGGCGACGGCCATTTCTTCGAGGGTATTGGAGCCATCGCTCCATTTGCTATGGCTGTGGATGATGGCGCGGATATCGGACGGCTGGATAACGGCCGGAAGGGCTTGGTGAGCGGCCTGTTCCAGTATCTTCTTCTGTTCCCGCTGATAAGGGGGGATGAAGTGGATGTTGACGGCAGCAAATATTTCTTCTTCGTTTGTGTAAGCGTGGTTGCGGTCCCAGTGGGTTGTTTGCTGCCAGGATTCGAGAAATTCGCCGCTGCAGCTTGTTTCCAGTAAGGTGGCGGCGAAGTTGCCCGGGCTGGTATGGGTGAAGGATAAGGAGATATTTTCGGGGCCGGTGAAATGACTCGTGGTTATGTTGGAAGATGGATTGCCGGTGGAGTCTTGTTGGTCGCTGTCGGCGGAGAAGCCGTTGGATTCAAGAAATTGCTGTAAGGGTTCGGGGTGTATGGTCGTTACCCATTGCAGCTGGTCGATGATTTCCAGCTGGCGTCGGAACTCGCCGGTAAAGCTGAGTGGTTCTTTTTTAAATTTCCCCTGTAGCTGTCCGTGAATCGCATAGGCGTAGACCTCTATTTCTGCGAATAAATGGCTTCCCTGGCTTTTGAGATAGAATTCGATGGCCTCGCGGACGTTCTGTTGAGTCTTTTCGCCGAAGCCTTTATAGAGGAGAAGTCTGTTTTCCTGGCAGGCATAGAGCAATTCGCCCATGGTCTCTATTTCCATTTCTTTCCAGATCGTGGCGATTTTTTTAGGCCCCAGGCCCTTGATCCGGAGTAATTCGATAATGCCGGGGGGTGTCTTGTCTATATATTCCCGGAGAAGTCTCAGCTCTCCGGTGGTGATGATCTCGTGAATTTTTTTGCCGATGGCATCTCCGATGCCTTTGATGGAGGTGATCTTTTCGGGCGGGATGTCCTGCAGGGATTCGGGTAATTTTTCGATGGTGAAGGCCGCTACCGAATAGGATTTTGTCTTGAAGGAGTTCTCTCCATGGATATCCATGAGTTTCGCTAATAAGCTGAACTGGTCTGCAATGTAGTCGTTGTCGATTGCCATAAGGCTAAGGTAAGAAAGATCGGAAGATTGGATACATCCCCAAAATAAAAAGTCCCGGATCTCTCCGGGACTTTGATATTTTCTGCCTATCTAAGAAATAAGAACTATTTCTTCTTTGCAGCTTTCTTAGCGGCTTTCTTTTTCGGAGCTGCTTTCTTTTTTGGAGCGGCTTTTTTCTTAGCGGCTTTTTTTGCTGTTGCCATTTTTTTGGAATTTAATTGGTTAGTAAATCAATTATACCATAAAAATAGAAACTTCTTTGAATTAACCAAAAATTTTTTTTGATTTATTCAAAATTTTTTTTAAGCACCTACTTCAGCAGCATTGACAGAAACGAAAGTTTTATCGCCCTTTCCTTTCCGAAATTCAACCAGACCATCACTGAGAGCAAACAAAGTCCAGTCTCTTCCAACACCAACATTTTTGCCGGGATGGTATTCTGTACCACGTTGACGAACGATGATGTTACCGGAGATGGCGGGCTGACCGCCGTAGATCTTAACTCCTAAGCGTTTGCTTTGTGAGTCGCGACCGTTCTTTACACTACCTTCACCTTTTTTGTGTGCCATTATCTTAAAGTTTGTAGTTCTAAGTTTGTTGTTTTGTACTTACTAAGCGATTTCGCTGATACGGATCTTCGTGTAATGAGTACGATGACCATGTTTCTTACGGAATCCTTTTCTTCTTTTCATTTTGAAGGCAATTACTTTATTGCCTTGTACCTGACCAAGGATTTCGGCTTTGATAGTAGCCTTCACATCTTTGCCTACGGACAATTTATCGTCACCGTAAGACAGCAGGACTTCTGCGAATTCTACTTTATCCCCGGCGTTCCCTGTCAGTTTGGGAACATACAAGGTCTGGTCCTTCTGGACCCTAAATTGCTGGCCGGCTATTTTTACAACTGCGAACATAAAATTTCAATATTAGGGCTGCAAAGGTAAGGGGTTTTTGGGAGAAAAAAGAAGGATCTGGTGAAAAAACCCCGAGAAAGGCAAAAATAATACTTTTTTCCTGGTTTTAGGCGGGGGACGGGTTATGGGAAGGTGGCCGGCGAGCTCTTGCCCCGTTAGGGGGGGCTTATCAATTTAAGATTCCCTTGCGCGTAAAATCAGGTTTTTCGTGTAGGTTTGTCGCCATGAACATGAAGATAAAATCCTTTTTAGCGAGACCGTTCGCTTCATATATATATAAGGCCATACAGAAGGGGATGACGACCGCCGTTGGAGACCAGGAGAATATTTTTAAAGATTTGCTGCGTGTAGGGAGTAAGACTGTTTTCGGCGAGGACCATCACCTGGGGGACGTGAAGACTTATGATGAGTTCAAACAGGCCGTTCCCGTCAGGGATTATGAGCAATTCTCGGGCTATATTCACCAGATCAAGGAAGGCAAGCACAATGTGCTATGGCAGGGGATTCCCATTTATTTAGCCAAGACCTCCGGCACCACCAGCGGGGTGAAATACATTCCGATCACGAAAGATAGTATCTCCAACCACATCAATACAGCCCGCAATGCCCTGTTATGTTATATGGCGTCGACGGGCAACACCGCTTTTTCGGATGGGAAGATGATCTTTTTGTCAGGGTCCCCCGAACTGGAACGGATCGGCGGAATCCCTACAGGCCGGCTGAGCGGTATCGTGAATCACCATGTTCCCCGTTATCTCCGGACCAACCAGCTTCCTTCGTATGAAACTAATTGTATCGAAGATTGGGAGACTAAGCTGGATAAGATCGTGGAAGAAACGATCCGGCAGGATATGACCTTGATCAGCGGCATTCCACCCTGGGTACAAATGTATTTCGACCGGCTCATACAGGTCAGCGGAAAGCCCATAAAGGACATTTTTCCTTCTTTTTCTGTACTGGTGCATGGGGGAGTGAACTTCGAGCCTTATAAAGCCAAGCTGCTCGAGAGCATTGGAAAAAAAATAGATACTATTGAGACTTTTCCTGCTTCCGAAGGTTTTTTTGCATTCCAGGATTCCAGGGAGGAAGAGGGTTTGTTGCTGAACACCAATAGCGGTATTTTCTTTGAATTCATTCCTGCCGCGGAAATATCTTCACCCAACCCCACCCGCCTTTCCCTGAAAGACGTGAAGGCCGGAGAGAACTACGCCCTGGTGGTAAGCACCAATGCGGGTCTTTGGGGATATAGCATCGGGGATACGGTAAGGTTCGTCTCGGTCAATCCATACCGGCTGGTGGTAACGGGAAGGATCAAACATTTCATTTCCGCTTTTGGGGAGCATGTGATAGGGGAGGAGGTGGAATATAGCCTGATGAAGGCGGCAGAGGCGGAAGGGCTGTATATCACTGAGTTTACGGTGGCGCCCATGATCCAGCAGGGAAGTGGAAAATCCTATCATGAGTGGTTTGTGGAATTCGAGAATAAACCGGCCAATATCCGGGAGTTTGCGATCAGGGTGGATGCCAACCTGCGCGCTAAAAATATCTATTATGACGATCTGATCACGGGCAATATTTTACAGCCCCTGCAGATCCGTCCGGTTAAAAAAAATGGGTTCATTGATTATATGAAATCGGTAGGCAAGCTGGGTGGGCAGAATAAAGTGCCGCGTCTGAGCAATGATCGTAAACTGGCCGGTGAGTTGGAAAAATATATTGAGTAATTTATCGTTTGGTTGGTGTGTGAACAAACCCGAAATTATTAAAGAATGTCAAACGGCCTATCAAAAAAACGCATTGCGCTCTTTGGCTCTACCGGCTCTATCGGAAAGCAGGCGCTGGAAGTGATCGATGCCAATCCTGATCTCTTTTCCATGGAGGTGCTGACAGCGCAGAATAATGACGAGCTGCTGATCGCCCAAGCTATCCATTTCAAGCCGGACATCGTCGTTATCGGAGAGGAGAAGAAGTATGAGAAGGTGAAGAATGCCTTGGCTTCGCATCCTGTTAAAGTCTTCGCGGGGGAAAAAGCGTTGGAGGAAGTGGCTTCCATGGACGTATATGATATTATGCTGGCCGCCATTGTCGGCTTTGCCGGTCTGCGCCCTACTTTATGCGCTATAGAGAATGGGAAGGCCGTGGCTTTGGCCAATAAGGAGACCCTGGTCGTTGCGGGGGATATCGTTATGCAAAAGGCGCTGGATAAAAGGGTGCCCATTATCCCCGTGGACTCGGAGCATTCGGCGATCTTTCAATGCCTGGTGGGAGAGACCCGGAACAGGATCGAAAAGATCATTCTTACCGCCAGCGGGGGGCCTTTTTTAGGGAAAAAACCGAATTTCCTGGTGAATGTCAAAAGAGACCATGCCCTGCAACATCCCAACTGGAGCATGGGCGCCAAGATCACCATTGACTCTGCGACCCTGATGAACAAGGGGTTAGAGATGATCGAGGCCAAGTGGCTGTTCAATCTGCAACCGGACCAGGTGCAGGTGGTGATCCATCCCCAGAGCATTATTCACAGCATGATCCAGTTCGAAGACGGCAGTATTAAATCCCAGATGGGTATGCCGGATATGAAGCTTCCTATTCAATATGCCCTGGGATTCCCCAGGCGTATTGCGAATAAATTTCCGCGTTATGATTTTAAGAAGCCGAACACCCTCACTTTCGAAGAGCCGGATATCAAGACATTCCGCAACCTGACCCTGGCTACGGACGCCCTGTTCAAAGGCGGAAACCTCCCCTGTGTGCTGAATGCCGCGAATGAAATAGCCGTCTTTGCTTTCCTGCGCAACCGCATCGGCTTCCTGGATATGACGGACCTGGTAGAACGCACTATGCACCATGTGCCGTTCATAGAACATCCTACCCTGGAAGAATATTTTGAAAGCGATGGAGAGGCCCGTAATTTTGCCGCATCCTTAATAAAGCTCTAAATTGATAGATCCTCCCAATAAATATTGCCTATTTTTGAACCTATTCATTATCTAAACATTTAAATTCCGCCGATGGCGGATTGCACTATATGACACTATTAGCAATTGATTGGTCCGGAGTCGGTGTTAAAGTACTACAGTTTATTTTATCCTTTTCCATATTGGTGGTGCTGCATGAACTGGGGCATTTTTTACCGGCCAGGTGGTTTAAGTGCCGGGTAGAGAAGTTCTATCTGTTCTTCAACCCGTGGTTTTCCCTTTTTAAGAAGAAGGTGGGGGATACGGAGTATGGGCTGGGATGGATCCCTTTTGGCGGTTATGTAAAGATCTCGGGTATGATCGACGAGAGTATGGATAAGGATCAGCTAAATCAACCCCCGCAACCCTGGGAGTTCCGTAGCAAGCCGGCCTGGCAGCGGCTGATCATCATGCTGGGAGGGGTGACGGTGAATGTAATATTGGCGTTGGTCATTTTCATCATGATCATGTGGACCTGGGGCGACCGCTATGTTCCTGCAGCTAATTTGCGATATGGGGTCTATGCGGATAGCCTGGGTCGTAAAATAGGGATGCAGGACGGGGACAAGATCATTGCGGTGGCGGGGAAGAAAGTAGAGAGACAAGGTACGGTGGGTTCGGAGATCATTATGAACGAGGCTAAATCTATCACGATCGAAAGGAACGGGCAGCGGATGGAATTAACCATTCCGGCCGGGTTTATCGGTCAATTGAATAAGAATCGTCTGGGAGGATTCACCTATGTACGGTATCCCCTGATCGTGGATACTATCCTCCCTACCGCTAAATTCACGCAAGGGAGCCTTCAGAAAGGAGATACGCTGATCGGCATCAACGACCATCCGGTGAGATGGTCTACCGATATGATCAAGGATCTCAGCTTCGATAGCTTCAAGGGTAAGAACATCTCCCTGACGGTATTGCGGAATGGGAAGGATACGGTCCGTGCCGTTGTGGCCTATGACGAGAAAGGGAATAACGGGGTGGGTTATAAATCGATGGAAGATATCCTGGGCAGCCGCCAGATCAACTACACTTTCCTGGAAGCGATCCCTGCGGGTATTCATCGGAGCGTACTGACACTGACGAATTATATCAAGAACCTGAAGCTGCTCTTTACCTCCAAGGAAGTGAAGACGCAGGATTCCTTGGGCAGTGTCGTAAGCATCGCCAATGTATTCCCTTCGATGTGGGACTGGCAGAGTTTCTGGACGCTGACGGCTATTTTCAGCATCCTGCTGGCGTTTATGAATGTGTTGCCGATCCCGGCACTGGATGGGGGACATGCGTTGTTCACGCTGGTGGAGATGATCACGGGCCGCAAGCCGAGTGATAAGTTCATCGAATATGCGCAGATGGTGGGGATGATCCTGTTGTTTGCGTTGATGGCGTATGCGCTGGGATTGGATATTTTCAGGATGTTTAAATAGGGAGCTTTTGCAGCATAAGAAAAAATTCGTACATTTGCAGCTGGCTCTAATTGCGATGACATGCATGAAGCATGCATCGCAATGCTCTAATGATGGGAGTACTTCGGAGGAGCATCGTTCCTTGCTCCTCCTCGTCCGTAACCTTCGGTTAGGCCGACGACCTGTGGTCGTCTTTTGGGGGTGCCTGGTTTTGACAGCATAGATCTTTGAAGGTGTAAGCATGCCGTGCGTTGGGTAATTAGCACGTAAATCTGAATACTCAAACTTCAAATGGCAATACTACGTATGCCATGGCTGCCTAATCAGTGATTAGATAGTCATTCGGGCCGTGTCGCAGGTTAGCCTGTTACCAAGCTTCACCGCCGACTTAAAAAAAATACGGGATGCTGCAACAGAAGGCTGTGACTGTTGCTTAAGACCATTCAGCTAAGGAAGCCATCGGTGTGTCCGGTTCCTGTGGTTTCCCGACAATCAATGCCGGAATAAGCATGTAGAAAGCTTTTGGCGAATATGTTTGGACAGGGGTTCGAATCCCCTCACCTCCACCTGAAAGGAC
>WNFI01209502.1_pt1 | contig 29767 bp, 27 predicted proteins | sample 5400471 | NCBI WGS metagenome assembly WNFI01 (sample SAMN13153348, study PRJNA577476) | soil metagenome | isolation source: 100 cm saprolite on Douglas fir-dominated hillslope | place: USA:California | collected 2013-09-17
TGGCCTGAGTTCGAAAACGAGCTGATACTTGTCGCCGAAGTCGATCGTCTGCAGATGCTTCCGCTTCTGCAAATCCCAGAAATGGAGCCGCCTGCCGTACCTGGCGCCAAGCAGCACTTCCGGGATGAGCCCGTTCTCGAATGTGTCGGGCGTGCCCCACTCGCTGGTGACCAGCGTGTCGTGGCCGAGGTGCCACCAGGCATCGTAAGCGAGGTACTGAGGCCCGCGATCCATCTCCCACTGCCCGCGCACGTCGAAGGTCTCGTGATCCATCAGAAAGATGCCGCCCGGTCCCTTGCCCTCGCGGTTGCCGAGGGCGGCGACATAAATGCCTTCGGGGCCGCAGTGCACTGTATGCGGGCGCGTATAACCCGCCTTGTCGGCGACCTCGTCCGGCTCGATCACTTTGACGATCTTCGGCGCTCTCGGGTTGGGCTTGGTATCGAGGATGTGGATGCGCGAAGACCTCAAGCCAGGCACCACCAGGTAGCGGCGCTCGACATGCGGGTGCGGTGCGTTGGGGCACAGGCACGAGGAGCACGCATTCCAGCCGAAATGATGAAGTTCATCACCGGCGTTGGGCATGGGCGTCGTGTTGACGATCTTGGAGTAGGACTTCGACTTGGGATCGACGTCGACGACAGCGATCGCGTCAGGCGTCTTTCGGTCCGGGTCGAACGCGGCGACGTAAGCCACGGTCTCTGGGGCGGCCTTCGAGGCCATGCGCGGGGAGGGATAGAAACTGGGGTCGGGTTTCCACGTTGCCATGTGCGCTGCTCCTGGGTCATGTCCATTTGAACAACCAAAGCCCGCGGATGCCCCTCAGCCGCAGGATATTTCACCGGGCTAGTCTTTCCGAAGACGATCATAAGCCGAACGGACAGTTTCGGGGAGCCGAAAAATCGCAGTGCCGGTGATTTGCTTACGCGCCTCGGCGCCGACGCCGAGGCGTGCGGGGAGCCCCGACGTCCCGGCAAGGGTCTCCAAAATCAAGTATATATTTCAATTACATAAAAGTGCGCACCTTTATTCTGAATGGTGCGCCATAAGCTGACAGAGCCGCTTTTTTCCACCCCTAACGCGACTTGCCAGCCGTGCAAGCCGCGTTGGTGCCTCTCGTTCCTCATGCTATCGCCTTGAAAGGAGGACAGACCGTCCGAGACGGTCTGTCCTGGCTTTCACGCGTTAGCAGGAACCCAACGGGTTAGTGCAATAGGGAACGTTCTGCCAGCTGAACACACTGGGCGTGCGCGAGTCGATTGTCAGGCGCAGCACTCGGCAGGCGCGTTGGTCGACCCTTGCACGGTAATGCGCGTCAGGTTCGGCACCGACAAGGTGTGGTGGATCAAACCCGTAGTGCTGATCGAGTCTGCCAGCGGATGATCCGCGCCGAACAGATGCGAGTCGCCGTTGAGCAGCAGCACCGGCCGGCGAAAACGACTGGCGAGATCGGCCAACGCCTGCACGAACGGGGTGTACTGGTTTAGTCCGTCGCCGCCCGGGGCGACCGCCGCCGGGTCCCACATATCGGCCTGCAACCCGATCACTACCGCCTTTGAGTGCCTGCTTTCCGCTTGCCTGAAGGCTGCTTGCAACCAGCGGATATCGGCAGCGGTGCGGATGGCGACCTCGTTTGCTTGGGCGGCCGGATTCTCGAAGCCGTTGGTCCAAGGCAGAGAGTCGTTGTTCGAGCCAGGCATGTTCACGGTCACGAAAACAACGTTGTTATCTTCCCACATCACGTTCTCGACGAACTGGGCGTCGGCGGGAAATGCCGGATCGAAATTCGCAGCCTGACTCAACACGTCCCGATCCTGCAGGCCGAGCGTTTTACCGGGACGGGCGAAGAACAGGCGACGCACGCTCGCCAATTCCTTCAGCGGGTCGCCGCTCTTGAACTCCTTGCTCTTGTGACAATCCGTCCATTCATTGTCCCCCGGTGTGTACACGACAGGCATTTTGAATTGCTGGAAGTCGAAATAGACCTTCTGATTCCAGCCCGGATCCGCGTTGGCTAACGGTGGTAGAATGCCTGCGCTCGTGCAGGGCATGCTGCCGGAACGAATATCGCCGACATGAAGAACCAGGCTGATATCGCGGTCCGAATTGACCGAATTGAGCAGCAGCGGCGCGTTGTTCTGCAGGTTCATATTGTATGGCCAATCGCCGAAAACGGCGATTGTCAACTTGTCGTTGTCCCGGCGGGCGTTGTCGCGGTCGTCGGCCATTGCTGCATTGCCAACAAAGACTGCAGCGAGCAGCGCCGTCGTGAGAAGAAGCCTTTTCATGGAGTGTTCCCCTGTATTGGTTTTGGATACGCAAGATGCGCAGGCTCTGCCGGGATGCGTGTGAGGACGCCGCCCCGTCGAGCCTCGGTGAAGCGACCAGAATCGATGACAGGAAGGCGCGAGAATTGTCTGTCGACATCGCCCCCCGCAATGACATCTACCCAGCGCGGTGAAATAAGGCGCAGCTCTGTGAAAGCGCGATGACCGCCGCGTGCCTATACAGCAGGGAATCGTGCGGCCGCGCGTGGGCGGCGCTCGACGGGAGAGCCGACATCGCGCAAGCTAGCGCAGACAGGCTTTGCGGAACGGGATGTCGCCGCTGGTGATGTTCTCGCGCATCGCGGCACGCCGGAGCAAACTACGTGGTTAGATGAATCCAACCGAGCGACCGCAGATGCTCTGTTGACGGCGAGCGTCAACGTACCCCCGAAGCCAATCGCGCCGACGTTCGCGCTCGGACGGATCAGCCTGGTCCTATTCACGGCAGGTTCTGCAACATTTTCCCTGATCGACTGCACACAGCCACGGGCGGACGTGGCTCTTTGCGCTCCTCACGGCTTCGTGACACGACGGCGGAAAAAAGTTCGGAGGTTCGGAATAATCCGTCGACCCACACGTCCACCTCACAGCGGTTCGGGTTTCTGGAGCAGTTCCCATGGTTTTTCGTGATGTGTTTCGCCTAAGTCTGTTTCTCGCGGCGCTTGCAGCGGGTGTCTGGGTCAGTGCTCGTGCGGTTGCCGACGATCCGCCGCAGGGCGAGGCCGCGTTCCTTGCAGAGAACGACAAGGCTATGACCAAAATGATGGACGGCATGGCGGTGAAGCCGAGCGGCGACATCGACCGCGATTTCGCGGCCATGATGATTCCGCATCATCAAGGCGCGATCGACATGGCGCAAGCCGAGTTGCGCCACGGCAAGAACGAGCAGTTGCGACGCATCGCCCAGGAAATCATCGTAGATCAGTTACAGGAAATCGCTGCAATGCATCTTGCGCTCGGTGATCCGCTGCCGCCGTCAGCTGCAGCTCCGACCCAGCCCGATGCGACGACGGCCGGCGTGGCGGCCTCCCACGATCACTCCACACACGACCATTACGGCATGTCGCACGGTGCGATGCAGATGCCATCCAATAACCAGATGAAGTAGGAGACCGACGATGAAACGACGTTTTCTCTCCACAACGCTGCTGGTCAGCGCCATGTTGATGTGCTCCGCCGCGGCCTTCGCCGGGCAGGCACCGGGTGCGGCCAGCGCCGCCGATATCCCGGTCAGCCATCACGATCGCGTCTATGCGGCCGAGCAGTTCTCCAACACGGTATCGGTAAGCGATCCCGCCGACAACAAGTTACTCGGTGTCATCCGGCTCGGCGATCCGCAGCCCGGCAACTTCAGCCCGCTCTACAAGGGACAGGTGCTGGTACACGGCATGGGCTACTCGCCCGATCACAAGACGCTGGCGGTGGTGTCGATCGGTTCGAACTCTGTGACCTTCATCGACACGGCAACCAACGCGGTGAAGCACGTCACTTATGTCGGGCGCTCGCCGCACGAGGCGTTCTTTACTCCCGACGGCAATGAGGTCTGGGTCACCGTGCGCGGGGAAAACTATATTGCGGTGCTCGATGCCCACAGCTTCGCCGATAAGACCCGGATCACCACGCCGAACGGCCCGGGTATGCAAATCTTCTCGCCCGACGGCAAGTACGGCTACGTCTGCTCGTCGTTCAATCCGGAGACGGATGTGATCTCCGTCGCCGATCATGAGATCGTCGCCCGCGTCAAGCAGGACAGCCCATTCTGCCCGAACATCGCGGCGACGCCGGACGGCAAGCAGGTGTGGTTCACCCTGAAGGACATCGGCCGCACCCAGGTGTTCGATGCCAAGCCGCCGTTCAATCTCCTAAAGTCCATGGACACCGGTCCGATCACAAATCATGTGAACTTCGCGACCACCGCTAAGGGCACCTTCGCCTACGTCACCATCGGCGGCACCAATGAGGTCAAGGTCTTCCGCACCGATGATTTCTCCCAGGTCACCACCATTCCCGTCGGCAACCTGCCGCACGGCGTATGGCCGTCGGGCGACGGCACGAGAATCTATGTCGGACTTGAGAATGGGGATGCGCTGGAAGCGATCGACACCGCGACCAACAAGGTGGTTGGCAACATCCCGATCGGTCAGGCGCCGCAGGCGATCGCTTATGTACCGAATGCCGTGCCGGAGGGCGACGGCATGCAGAACCTGCAGCCACTCGGCGTCGCCGGACGCTCTGCGAGGCTGGCACTGGCGCCGGCCGGAAAGAAGGCCGAGACCAACGTCACGCTGTTCGACCAGGGTTTGATTCAGGTGATGCAGGCCGCGGTGACCGGGCTTGAACCGAATAAGCCCTATGTGCTGGCGCTGTCCCGGCATCCCGACGGACATGGTATGCTGCAGCCGCTGGCGGCATTCATGACCAATCCGGCTGGATCGGCGATCGTCAACGCGGCAGGCCCGATCCGGCAAATCGTGCAGAACGAGACCAAATCCGAGCGGCGTTATTTGGTGATCGCGCCAGGCACCGCGGAAAATGTCGGGACGCCGCTGCAGGTGCAGATACAATGACTCAGCCATAATGACTCAAGATATGGTGAACCTGAGGCCGCTCGCGTGCATTGGGGCGCGAGCGGCGCGATATACAGGCTTTGCGGAATTTTGAAGTGACGCCGCAACAGGACGACAGTTGATGAATGACATGCTGCGTCTGATCGAGCCATTGATTCCGTCGCTGCGCCGTTACGCGCGTGCGCTCGCGAAGAATCGTGCCGTGGCGGATGATCTGGTGCAGGACTGTCTCGAACGCGCGGTCAGCCGCTGGCACCAGCGGCGCGCGGATGGCGACGCCCGCACCTGGATGTTCACCATCCTGCATAACCTCGCGATCAGCCGGTTTCGGCAGACCATGTTTCGCGGCAAACACCTGCCGCTCGACGACGCCGACGACTCGGCGCTTGGCCAGCCGGCCTCGCAGGAGGATCAGCTAAAATACTCCGAGGTGCTGGAGAAAGTCTCGCAGCTTCCGGAGGAGCAGCGCAGCGTGCTGCTGCTGGTGGCGGTGGAAGATCTGTCCTATGCCGAAGCGGCGCGAGTGCTGGATATTCCGATCGGCACGGTAATGTCGCGCCTGTCGCGCGCACGGGAGCGATTGTTGACGCTGATGGAGGGCGGCGAGGAGGATCGGGTGATTGCTCTCAAACCCCATCTGAGGAGTGTCAAATGATCGGCCATCCTATTACTGAAGACGACCTGCATGGCTATGTTGATGGCATGCTCGATGGTACGCGCCACGCCCAGGTGGACGCCTATCTGCAAGAGCATCCCGAGATTGCCTCGCGCACCACAAGCTACGCCAAGCAGCGCGACACGCTGCGCGCCGCTCTCGCGCCGATCGTGCAGGAGCCGGTGCCGCCGCAGCTCAATATCGCCCGCATGATCGAGGCGCGGCGCCGGCCGCGGCTCAGCACTTGGGTCGCGTCATTGGCGGCGGCGTTCCTCGTACTGATTGGCGGCGTGGCCGGCTGGTCGCTACGCAGCGCGGTTCAGCCGGCATCGGAAGGGGTGCTGGCGCTGGCGCAGGAGGCGGCGGACAGCTACGGCGTTTATGCGTCGGATCGCGTGCGACCGGTCGAAATCCGCGCCTCAGAGGGCAAGGAACTCGTCAGCTGGGCTTCGCAGCGGCTGCAGCGACCGGTGACGGTGCCGAATCTCGCAGCATTGGGTTATCGCTTCATGGGCGGGCGACTGTTGTCGACACCGCACGGCCCGGCGGTGATGTTCATGTACGATGACGACCACGGCACGCGGCTGGTCGTCCTCACCCGCGCGATGACGGTCGATCGAAACATGCCGATGGTGCCGCATGTCCGCGGCGCCGTGAACGGCTTTGCCTGGGCCGACAAGGGCGTGGGCTACGGTCTGGTCGGTCCGGCGGAGCCCGACGTTCTGCATTCGATAGCCGACTCCCTGCGCGACCAGGTCAAGCATGGGATTTGACCCGGAAAAAAGGGCTCTGCTGCAAACATTGGAACTCAGGGCCTGTCGGGGTCCAGACGATTCACGCTGACATGCAGCGAGAACTGCATTCTATATTTCAGACGCAGTTTTGCCTTTGATGCGAAGCGCCCCGGGTCTGGACTGACCTTTCCTGATCCGATGCATGAGTTCGATACCGGCGATCCTTGTGACCGCTCTGCGAAATTGCTTCATACCAAACATCAGACCCAAGCGAAGCTTTGTCGATCGGTGTCCTGCTCGATCAGATTGTTGAGATATTTCGAGGAGCCAATTTGGGCTCGCTTGCCGTGCTGTGGCGAGACCCGACGTCAAACGCCGGTGCTTGCCAAAGATCTACTGCGAATGAGGTCGCGAGTGACGAGAGGATTACGGTGGCAAAATCGAAGCTCAGGAATTCAAGGTTGGGGTGCTTTGGGCCGTTACGTTGAGCCGCCGAATTGAGGATTCTCAAGAAGCATTGCGATACCTTGACCCCCACCGATACGGGCTGAAACGATGCCGTACCGCGCCGTTCGCATGCCGCAACCACGCACAATTGCGCACAATCAAGGACCTGTTCGATGAACGTCTCCGATGCTTTGAAGTCTCGCATATCCGTCCGGGCCTTTCTGGACAAGCCGGTCCCGCGTGATGTCGTTGAAGGCATTCTCATCGCGGCGGGACGCGCGCCCTCGGGCGGAAATCTTCAGCCCTGGCATGTCTGGGCGCTGGCTGGCGACGACCTGGCCCGCTTCAAGGCATTGGTCGCCGAGCGCATGAAGGCCAGTCCGATGGGAGAAGGAACGGAATACAACATCTATCCGCCGGCGTTGACCGAACCTTACAAGGCCAGACGGTTCAAGAATGGCGAGGACCTCTACCGTACGCTGGGCATTGCGCACGAGGAGAAGCCTCGCCGCCTCAAGCAATTCGCCAAGAACTTTGAATTCTTTGGGGCTCCCGTCGGTCTATTCTTCGCCATCGATCGCCAGATGGCGCCAGGGCAGTGGGCGGATCTCGGAATGTATATGCAGTCGGTCATGCTGCTTGCAGTAGAAAAGGGACTGAGCTCCTGCCCGCAGGAAGCATGGGCGGCATGGCACAAGACGATTATGGAATTCGTCGAGTTGCCGGCCAATCTGATGATCTTCTGCGGCATGGCCCTCGGCTATCCCGATCCTGAACATCCCATCAATTCACTCCGAACCGATCGGGCCGATCCTGCGGAATATATAACAATGCGCGGGTTCTGACCGTCGACCGTGCGGTCGAGCGGGTGGGGCTGCTCAAGCTCGCATGTACTTCAGGGCACAATGATTGCCGAACCCTGAGCGACATGCACCTCGCAGAGGCCCGCTGATCGGAAGCAAAACACAGAAAACGGGGTGGGAAACTCAGATGTCTTTCTTTCTCCATCAGCCGGCGGCGACGATGGTGGTTGATCTCACCGACCTCCTTAAGTCGAAAGACTGATGGGAATTTACATTACTGCTTGCTCATGACCTCCGCAGGCTCTTCGCGGACTTCAGACTGTGAGGGGACATGGCTTCAAGGCGGGTATTCTCCCCGAGCAGCTCTCCTGCTTGGGCCTGCCCAGGGCGCAGACTGGCGTCAGACAGAGATCGGCCATGGAGGCTCTGCTCACAAAATTTATCACGCCCATGGCATCCTTCATCGTGCTCGCCTCGCCCGACAGATAAGTGTTTGTCTTCTCGCCGTTGTTGAGCATTGGCGGCAGGATGAGGGTCGGTCGAATGAGCCCCTTGCCCTTCGCCTCCTCGATCTCTGCCAACTGTCTCTTGAAATCAGTGAGGGGCTTCGACCACAACAACGTCTTCGCGACGTCGACGAACATGCGCGCGAAGAAGCCGGTGATGTAGGCCCCCGTCGGGCCGAGTCCCCATCCGGCGATACTGATGAACGGCATTGCCGTTGGCGCGACTGCAGCGACGGCCGTCAATTCCCGCAAAGCCAGCAGCGCGCTGTGCGTACCCGTGGAAACGGCCGTGTGCGGTGCAGCTTCCGATGCCAGCAGGACGTACACCACGTCCGGTTTCGCCTCCCTCATCGCCTGCGCCACCTTGTCTGCCTCGTGCAGCTCGCCCGTGAAGGCGCGCAGACGCGGGTGCGAGGCCACAACAGCAGCTAGCTTCGACGTACTGCGAACGAAGATGGTCACAGAGTGGCCACGAGCGAGTGCCTGCGACAGGAAGGACAAGCCCGTGCGACCTGTGGCGCCCAGCAGGAAGAATCTCAGCGGCCTGGCGGCGACATCGGTTATGGGCTCGGCGGCCGTCGCAGAGAGCGAGGATGGGCCCACAGTTGGCGCTAAATTACGGGCGCGTGGTCTGAGCGTCATGGAACGTTTGAAAGCGGGCCAAAGCTGACGCCGGTAAGATTTTCGGAAATCGACCAGAGTCGCTTGGCGACGGCTCGCGCCCCGATGAACTGACTGGTGTAGACCGTAGACACATCCACCTTGTCCTTCATCGGGTCCATGTTGACGAGCTGGGTCTGGAGACCTTGCCAGCCGGCGTCGTTGGACTCTCCGATCGCGGCGGACTTAGCATCGTCCGACTGGGTCAGCTTCAGAACAGTCGAAAACTAAAGCTTCACATCTACGCCCAGTCGCGCGAAGGACAGCGGACCGGCGAAATCGGGCCCCGGCACCTCTTTCAGGAGATGAGTGGCGGTGGACTGAATGTCTCGCGCGACGGCGTCGCTGACTAGTTTGGCGTCGCGCCGGGTCAGGCCGGCAATGATCTTGGCATGCTCAGCCGCCGTCCACGGCGTGTTCGGCCCCCCCAGCGAGAAGTACAGGGTTGGACCGCATTGCAGCCAGAGAGATTCGATCAGAGGCACCAACACTTCGGACTGAGCAGCGCGATACAAGGCGAAATGGAAGCGTTGATTTGCGTCCAGGATCTCATGAAATGCCTTGGCATTGATCGCCGTCACCAGCTCTTTATTGATGTGTTTGAGGCTTTGGATCAGGGTGGGCGTGATATTGTCGCACGCGCGTCGGGCCGCCATGCACTCGATTGCCTCGCGGACAGCAAAAAGCTCCTGAAGCCGCGATGACGACAGGACGGGAACCCGCACCGAACGGTTCGGCAATTCCTCCAGGGCATTGGCTGCGAGAAGTTGGGACAGAGCATCGCGGACAGGCATCGGGCTCGTCCCGACCAGCGCCGCGAGCCTTCGGATGCTGATCACCTGGCCGGGGATAAAGGCGCCAACCATTAAGCCCCGCCTCAACTTGGCGAGCACCTCGTCCTGAACTGCTCCGCGTTTCGGACGTACTGGTGAGATCTGCTCTTCGCTCTTGGCTCCGTGCATTCATCCTCCGACTTCGTGCGAACGAAGCATCACCTGCTTTTTGCAACCTGCAATATGAGAAAACGTAGTTCCCGCAAATCGAAATCAGAATTCGCAGTGCGGCCTCAAGATCACGGCGCGCTCATGCACCGGCTCGAAAACCTGAAAGCATAAAAAATTGCTCACATTATGTGATCAATATCAGAGCGCTACGCCTGGTGCTAACGATCTTCACGCTTTCACACGAGATTTCCCCGGCAGCGTTCCACGCAGGCGCCAAGCGCGCCAGGTCGTTGATCAGGCGGTCAGGCCAACCTGATACAGCTCGACCTTCAGGCCGTCGGGATCCGCGACATAAATCGTCAGCCCATAGGGGCCGTCGTGAAGGTCGTTGAAGAACGAGACGCCCTCTGCTTTCAGACGGTCGCGCAGGGCGCGCACATCATCGACCTCGAACGCGATATGATCGATCTGCCGGTGATCGGGCGCGCGTCCCTCGACAATGGCGATACCCTGATGGAAGGCGGTAAACGACCGGCCATCCGCCAGCGGCTTGGCGGGGCGCACCACAAAGCCGAGTTGGGTGACATAAAACTGCTTCGACACCTCCATGTCCTGCACCATGATGAGGATATGCCCGTAGCCGAGCGTCCGGGGCGATTGCGGCGCAAGATCCGTCATCAATGGCCCTCCTTGTCGATGCCGAGCACGCCGGCCCGTCCCCAGCTATCCTTGGGGACATCGTGAATCACAACGTGAAGGTGATCCGGCTTGCAGTCAGCATACTCGACCATCGCATCGGTGATGGCTTTGACGAGGCCGCGCTTCTGTTCGACGGTGCGTCCTTCCCACATTTCAACAATAACGAATGGCATGATCGGTCTCCGGTCTGTTCAACGGGCTGCAAGAATGGTCTCGATTCGCTTGCGGACGCCGCTCCATTGGCTGCGTCCGACGGTGACCGGCGCGCGGCTGCCTAGCCCGCGTGCCCAAATCGCCTTGAGACCCAATTCCGCGGCCGCGTCGCGATCGATGCAGCCGGGTGGCGCGGAGAGGTCGATCAGTAAGGCATGTTTCTGGACGTGGCGAAGCAGTTGGCGATCGAGGACGCGCGCCGGAACGGTGGAGACGACGATATCGGCCTTCGGCAACAGTTCCGGCAGAGCGTCGAGCTCGTAGGTCTCAGCGCCTGCCGCATAGGCTCCCGCGCGTTGCACCGCGTTGCGGGCGGCGACACGAACATAACCCCCGAGCGCCAAAAGGCTCCGGGTCATGAGCGCGCCGATCGCGCCCTGGCCGACCTGACAGATGTTGGCCTTGTGCAGCGTGACGTCGGTATTCTCGATCATGACTTTCAGGGCGCCTTCGACAATGGCCGGCCCCCGCAGAAGCATGAGATCCTTGTCCCATTCATACTCATGGATTGCGATTTGAAGCGCGTCGCAATGCGCTTTCAAATTTGCGTCGGCCCAGCCGAGAATGATGTGCGCCGGTCCCCTCATGCGCGCGAGTTCGGCACGTCCCGGGATCAGACGCTCCGGATGTGAGGGCGCGAACAGGGCGCCGTCGGGAGCGATCCCCGGAATCGGGCACAGCGCAATATCGACGCCGTCCAGCGCATCGCCGAGCGAATCGCAGCGGCGAACGCCTGCAATGCCGCCTTCCGGCCATGGAATGCCGAAGGCCCGGACGTCGGCACCCGCCGCCACCGCGCAGCGCGCGATTTCCTGTTCGCGGCGATCGCCGGCGACGACTGCGATCTTCAGATCCTGCCAGTTCATTTCAGCCTCACATGTTGTATCAATTCGTCCCTGGTCATGCCGGCAATACCCATCGCGACGGCAGTTCGCCCGGTAGCGCGATAGTCGATCCCGCCGAGAGTCTGTGCCAGCGCGAGCAAACTCGTCGCGGTTGGCGTCTTCACGCCGGCGATGTCCGCGATCTCAATAAACGGCAGCAGGCCGTGACCGAAATCTTCCCGGTAGTAACGATGTGCAAGCGAGCTCGGAGCCTTGATCTTGCTGTTCGCCTTGCCGCCGGCGATCGCCGTGGCAAAGTCCGCGCCTGCATCGGTGTCGGCCTCGACGGTCCCGATCAATCGCATCTCCCCGAGCAGGCCTGGCAGATCGTGGCCGAAGGCGCGGGCCACGGCACGACGCTCGTCATCCAGTGCCTGCATCACCCGGCCGACGCCGGACGTCATCGCATCGACATAGAACGTGAAATCGCCCTGCCGCGCCTCGATCCAGGCGGCGCCAAGGATGGCGCCTGGCGGATGCAGGATCATGTTGACGTTGGCGAGACTCGTAGCGATCACGTCAGCCTGCCGCGCCACACCGGGAAAAAGCGATTCCGCGACGGCCAGTGCAGCTTCGCCGCCCGGCAGCGCAGCGGCGCGCACCGCACCGGCGCGACCGGTCGTGGTCACGCAGTCCGGCCGATGCTTCCGCGCGACATAGGTGAGCGTGGATAATTCAGCGATCGGCGGCGTGCGATCGGTTCCGAAGGCCTGGACGAACTCCAGTGCGCCGCCGGTGTGGCCTGGGTTCAGCACGATGGGCCGGTCAACGGGCCACCCGGAGTCCGCCAGCAGCGACGCCAGCGAAGCATGGGCGAAGGTGGGCAGGGTGACGACCGCAGCATCGCATGTGGCGATAGCCGCCTTGATGTCGCTCGTCATCAGCGCGGGCGTGACGTGGCCGTCGCCAAGCACGCCCGCGTAAAAGAAGCGCCCGGCAGCCTGCAGCGGGGCGAGAGCATCGGCCGAGCGATTCCATAGTCGGACCTCATGGCCGGCTATGATCAACTCGGCGACGGCGGACATTCCGCCAGCCCCTGCTCCCAACACTGCGACGCGCATCGCTTTGCTTTCTTGCCTTGAAATCCTTGCCCGCTTTCCGCCGACGCGTACCCGGTCATTCGCAGCGTGTGGTCGTCGTCGCACGCGTTCGTCGTCAAGGCCGGCACGGATCACCGCGGCCGCGGCGGGTAACGGTCAGTTCACAACGATCAGTTTGTCGGTATTGGCGTAGTCAGAGAGCAGCTCCGCGCCATTGCCGGTGACCAGCAGCATGTCCTTGTTCTGCATGCCGAAGCCATAGCCGGTCTGATAGCAAAGCGGTTCGAAGCCGAGCACCATGCCTTCTTCCAGGACCGCGTCCCGCCCCGGCTGTCCCAGAATTGGCGTACGCCCGAGATACGGATCCTCATGCAAATGAAGACCGATACCGTGTCCGACGAAGGATATCGGCGGCAGGTTTTTCTCTTCGAGCTTGGCGATGAAGGCACGGTAAATCGCGAGACAGCTTGCGCCGGGTCGGACCATGTCCAGGATCTGATATTTGCATTCGACCAGATGCTGCCAGATTTCCTCTGCCATCGGTGGCGCTTGTTCGACCACCGCCGTGCGGCAGACACCGGCCTGATATCCGCCGATCACCGAAAAGATCTCGACGCGGCAGACGTCCTGCCGCTGCAGCCGGCGCTCGCTCGGGCCGACATTCGGCAGCATGCTGCGCTCGCCGGTAGCGACGATCATCAGCTTGAAATGCTCGGCTCCGAGCGAATAGACATTCCGCGTCATATGACCCGCCAGATCCATCTCGCTGTCGCCGGGCCGAACTGCGGCCAAAGCGTCGGTAATTGCCTGATCGGCGATACGCGACAGCCGGCGCAACAGCGCGATCTCCTCGGCCGTCTTGATCTGGCGCAGCCGCGCGAGGATCGCCTCGCCGGCGACGAAGGTGGCCTGGCGCATCGTGGCGGCGAGCCGGGCGAAGTCGCCAGCCGGTAGATAATCCATCTCGATGCCGATCCGCGCGCCTGCAAGGCCGAGGCCGATGAGCTGGTCGGCGAGCACCAGCATGGCGTCGTCGGTGAACTCGGCCCAGATCCGCGTCGGCGTCGACGGTTCATGGCGCGCGATGGTGGTTGCCTCCATGTCGACGCCGAACAGCGCCACGTCACCGCTTGCCGTGACGATCGCCATGGCGTGGCGGTGCCGGATCAATGGCTGGGACGGCGCGACGAATCCGGTCGCATAGGCGAAGTTTTCCGGAGAGCAGGAAATCAAAGCGTCGAGTCCGGCCTGTCGAATGGCGACGACCTGGCGGGAGATAATATCGTGGCGCATGGAGGGCCTTTGTCAAAGATCGGTCGTGAGGAACTGAGCAGCGGGACCGGCAGGCAGAATTAAGGCTGAATACGATACTTCTCGACCTTCGTCTCATTGATCTCGAAGCCCATGCCGGGGGCTGTCGGTACCAGAATGGCGCCGTCGACCAGTTGCATCGGTTCGGTGAGGAAATCGTCGCGGTAGTAGATGCCGCCGATCCGTGAGCCGAGATATTCGGCCGGCGTCGATACCGGGACCACGCAAGACAGCTCGACCACCTCCGCAGCTGCGGCGAGATGAATATTGGCGGCGTTGCCGACGCCGGTTTCAACCGAGCCGTTGACGTTGCAAACGAGACCGGCGGCCTTGCAAACGGCAGCGACCTGCATGGCGCGGTAAAGCCCGCCGGGCTTGGTGGTATAGATCGAGACGATCTGCGCGGCACGCTTTTCGATGATCTGGATCACGTCGTGAGCATTCCATGCCGATTCATCCGCCATCACAGGCACATCGATGGCACGCGCGACCTCGGCGAGACGCTCGATCCCCGTCACCGGCTGCTCGACATATTTCAGCCGATACCTTTCCATGGCCCGAACGGTCTGGATCGCTTCGCCGGGTGTACGCCAGCCTTCATTGGCGTCGACGCAGATGTCGATCTTGTCGCCGGCGGCCTGACGCACCGCCGCAACCACGGCGATGTCGCGTTGCGGATCGATCCCGACTTTAATCTTGATGGTGCGAATGCCTTCTTCCGCGACGACCGCTGCTTCGCGTCCGGCTTCCTCGACCGACAGCAGGCCGATCGAGTGCGTGACCGGGATGCGGTCGCGCACCCTGCCGCCAAGCAGCATGTGGGTCGAAACGCCGAGCCAGCGTCCGGTGAGGTCATGAAACGCCATATCGATGGCGGCTTTGGCGTAGGGAAATCCCTTGATGGCGGCGTCCATGCGCTTGTGCAGCTCTGCGAAGTTGCCGAGCTCGACGTCGGCTATGGCCGGCTGAAGATAGCGGCCGATCACCAGATCGGCGATCATGGTCGATTCCCCGAAGTAACGCCCGAACTCTCCGCCCCAATCCTTCAGCGCCGGCGCCTCGCTCCAGCCGATCCGGCCGGCGTCGTCCGTGACCTTCACCAGAAGATAACGTCCAATTGTTTCGGTCAGGCCGGTCCACTTGTGCACACGGCGGGTCGGCAATTCGACCTGGATCGTTTCGACGGACTTGATCACTGGCATTTTCAAGACTTTCAGAACGTGTGGCCCCCTCGAACGGCTTCACCACCGACTCTTCGTAAAATTTTGGAAGACCCCGCCGAACCTCAAGGAGCCGGATTTATCTGATCACATAATGTGATCACACGCTCGCAGGGGTCAAGCCGAAAAGACGGGCAAGGGTGCCAAGGCATGTGGCGCGAAACGGGGCAGGCCGTCCGGATCGCGGGGCGCTGCCATGCTGTCATATTATCGTCGAGATGGATCAGGCTCTCGCCGGCACCTCAGAGTCTGACTGCGAAATGCAGCCAGTAGAATGGGCCGTTTTCTCGTCATTGCAATCCAGTCTGCACTTCGCCGCTTTCTGGATTGATTCGCGGAGCCTGTCATCGGGCGCGCATTCGCGCGACCCGTTGGCTCGCAATGACGGACCCTTATTCATTGGTCGCTTTTTCGGTCATACCGTCAGGACCGAACGCGCGCGACGTCGATTGCGGTGGCCGCGTTCGCACTGCTTTTCTGAATCAGTTTCCAAAGCGCCGGCGGCGTGATGGGCAATTGGTGCGGCTCCACGCGAAATGAAGATAACGCGTCGGCGATCGCGTTGCCGAGGACGCCTGCCACCGGAGAGATGCCATCTTCGCCGACGCCCTTCACGCCCAGCGGATTTCGGGTCGTGCGCGAGAGGCCGAGCGTGATGGCGCGGATGCGTGGAAAGTCCGTGGATGTGGGTAAAAGGTAGTCGGCGAGCGAGCCCGTGAGAAGCTGCGCCTGAGCGTCGTAAGCCAGGTGTTCGAGGAATACCCCTCCAAGACCTTGGACGATGGCCCCGATCTTTTGACCATGGACCATCAACGGATTGATCATGCGGCCGACATCTTCGACCGCGACGTAGTCAAGTAATTCCACATGCCCGATCGCAATATCGACGGCAACGTGAGCCGCGTGCGTGCCGTAACTGAAGGGTTTGGCTTTTGTGCCGAAGGTGCCTGATGACTCAATGGGCTGGCTGGACCTGGCCAGAAGATCGGCGAAATCCAGCCGCGGCCTGCCCTCCGCATATAGCGTGCCCTCCCGATAGGCGATCGTCTCCCGAGAGACGTCCCAGATCCTGGCAGCGGCGTCACGGAGAATTTCAATGAGATTGTTTGCTGCATCGACGATCGCATTGCCTCCCATGATCATGGAGCGGGAATGAAACGAACCGAAACCTTCCGAAAGCAAGGTTGTCGAACCGTGGAAGATGGCAATGCGTCCCATCGGGATCTGCAGGGCGTCCGCACAGATTTGCGCGAACGCCGTTTCGATGCCCTGACCCAGTGCCGAGGATCCCACGAAAGCTGAAATATCGCCGTTCTCCTCCACACGCAGCCTGGCATTCTCTCTGGGGCCAGCCCCGCTGCTGTCGACGAAGCATCCAATGCCCAGCCCGTGATAGCGGCCGTCGATTTGCCGGCCGCGCAGGTGAGATTTTTCGTCCCACCCGATTTCTTTGGCACAGCGCGCCATCACCGCTGGATAATCGCCGCAATCATAGCTGGTCTCGCCCTCGTATGGCACAAGCTGGCCGATGGCGTATGGCAATTCGGCGCTGGTCACGAGATTGCGTCGGCGGAATTCTACCGGGTCGATTTCGAGCTCTCGGGCGGCCATATCAAACAGGCGCTCACGGAAGAAGCTGGATTCAAATCGGCCCGGCCCGCGATAGCTTCCGCCGGGCGTTTTGTTCGTGACGACAGACCGGATCTCAAGCCCGACATGCGGGATGCGATAGGGCCCCGGCAGAAATTGGCCCGTACGTGACGCAAGAATGCCCCCGGTTGTGCTCATATAAGCCCCGATATCCGCGGTCACGCGTGCGCGCAGCCCGAGAATGAGCCCCTCGGACGAACAGGCGATTTCCACTTCGCAGTCGATCTCGCGCGAATGGTTTGTCGCCATCATGTGCTCGCGTCGATCCTCCTGCCATTTTACCGGGCGGTTGAGGGTCCGCGACGCAAACGGGATAAGGAAGTCTTCCGGGTAGAATTCACCGCGTACGCCAAAGCCGCCACCGACGTCGAGTTTGATCAGATCGACCTTCTCGTTCGGGAGGGACAGCATGTCGGCGAGCGCGCTTCGGTTGAAGAACGGCACCTTTGCCGCGCCCCATACCGTCATGTGTCCGCGCGCAGCATCCCATTCGGCGAGGAGGCCGCGCATTTCCATCGGCATCGCCGTATGACGCTGCACCGAGAAGCTTTCGCGGCGGGTATAGGAGGCCTGCGCGAAAGCCGCCTCGATGTCGCCGCGGCCGGCGCGATAGTGTGAGGCGATGTTGTGTCCGCGACCACGATCGCAATGGGCTCACCAACATACCTGACCTTGCCTGACGCGATGACGGGTTGGCGGTAGGGGTCTGTCCCCGCCAGCGGTGCGATGCGAATCGGAATTCGCCCCAGATCCCCCTCGATGTCTGCAGCGCTCAATATTGCGTGGACACCGGGAAGCGCGAGGGCCTCGGATGGATCGATGCCTCGTAGCATGCCATGAGCGACCTGGCTGCGTAACACCACGGCATAAAGCATTTCGGGACGATGCAGGTCGTCAAGAAAGCAGCCTTTCCCCCTCAGCAGACGAGGATCTTCGGTCCGCGGAATCGGGCGGCCAACATAGGTATTATCAGAGGTCGTCACGTCCGGCTCCTCGTCCGTCCGAGAGCATATTGCGCGCCTGTCCAATCGCCTTGACGATCGGGATGTAGCCCGTGCAGCGGCAGATGTTGCCGGACAGGACTTCCGTAATGCGCTCATCGCTTGCGAGCGGCTCCCGGCTGAGCAGTGCCTGAGCCGTCATTAGAATTCCTGGAGTGCAGAAGCCGCATTGCAGTGCGTGGTTGTCCTGAAACGCCTGCTGAAGGATCGACAGCTCTTGCGAAGAGCCGAGACTTTCCACGGTCGAGATTTCAGCGGCATCCGCCTGCACCGCCAGAATGAGGCAGGAACGGACAGCGTCGTTGTTGAAGATAATCGTGCAGGCGCCGCACACACCGTGTTCACAGCCGACATGGGTCCCCGTTAGATTCAAATCGTGCCGAAGGCAGTCGGCCAATGTTTGGCGGGGCTCCACAACGACACGCTGCGGCATGCCGTTCACGGTGAAGTTGACAGCTTTACGCTCGGTCACGCATCCCTCGCTTCCGCGTAAGGGCCTCGGTCAAGGCCCGTTCCAGCAGCGTGCCGAGCAGGGCGCGGCGATAATCGGACGGAGATAGCCGGGCATCGATGGCCGATATTTTGTGATCACACATTGTGATTGTAGCAGGGGAGATGTCAAGGGTCATGCAGGCTTGCTCGTTGCGCGAGACTTGCCTTGCGAGGGTTTCCGCAGACCAGGATCGCGTCGATCGTTTGCCGGCTAACCTTTGGTTCAAAAAGGCCCGTATTCTATGAGGAAATCGAAGCGTAGAAACAGGTCGTCCGGAGAAAATTGACGTGCGCGCTTTCAATCCTGACAAACCGTTCGAGATTGAGGCACCCATCGGTCAAAGCGGAGGCATTAGAGAGCTGTTAATCTCGTTAAGCTGGATTTGGCCGCATCAATCGATTGTTATGCGGAGCCCGGTAGAGGTCTAGACCGGTCAGTACCTTTCCGTCCAACGGCGATCCAGCGATGAGTCTTGCAGCCGCGTTGATCTACTGGGTGATTATTGCGCTTTGGCTGGCTGTGCTTGCCACGGTTGGCATTGCCTTTTACCGCAATCCACGGACATTCGGTGCGACACGTCTATTGCTGTTCGTGCTGAGCATCGACACATCTCGGAATATAGCGGAAAATCTGTATTTTGGTCTTTATTTTGGAGGCAAGTACGGTCTGTTTCCAGCGTCGATCGTCGGCGTTCTCGGCAATCCAAATTATCTCATTCTTCCGAAAGTGGTGAATGTGATCGCCGCCTGCGCGGTACTCGGACTGCTCCTTCTCCGATGGTTGCCCTTGGCCTCGCGGGAACGATCTGAAGCTCACGCCGATCTTCGTCTGAAGAGCGAGGCCTTGAGTCAGGAAAGCGAGGAGCGGCGTCGGCTATTTGAAACATCACCGGATCTGATTCTCATAACCGACCGCAAAGGCGTGCTTAGCCGGGTTAGCCCGAGTTCCTTGTCAATTCTCGGTTACAGCCCAGAGGAGATGCTCGGTCGACGCGCCGCGGAATATATTGTACCGTGCGATCTGGAGAGTACTCGCCACGCGATGAGATTCTCGCGCAATGGTCGGGAAATTCGCGACCTCGAAACGCGGTGCGTTCACAAGGACGGAAAAGAAGTACCTTTGGTTTGGTCGGGCGTATGGTCCGAGCCGGAACAAAGGCACTTTTTCTTCGGTCGAGATATGACCGAACAGAAAGCGGCGGAAGAGCAGCTGCGACGCCTCGCACGCATGTATGCGGCACTCACCGCGACCAACGAAGCAATTTTGCGAGCGAAGTCGCGAGACCAGCTGTTCGCGCTCGTTTGTGAGGCGGCTGTAAACGGTGGTAAGTTTACCTCGACAACGATAGGACTTGCCGTCCCCGACAGCGATTTCTTTCGTTTGGTTGCGTCCGCAGGGCCTAACGCCCAGGCTATCCTGAACCGGAGGTTTGCGACTACGGCCGAGCATCCTGAAGGACGGGGGCCTACCGGGATCGCCTTTCGCACGGGGCGGCCCAGCATCGCCAACGACTATGAAAACGATGAAAAGACCAGGTACTGGCATAAGGATGCCCGCGGCTGGGGTGTAAAATCGGCCGCCGCGCTGCCGTTCCTCAACTGTGGCCGGCCAGTCGGGGTTCTTCTCGTTCATTCGGTCGAGCGGGATTCGTTTACCCCGGAATTCGTCGAGCTGCTGCAGCGTCTGGTTGATAGCGTCTCGTTCGCACTCGAAAACTTCGACCGCGTCGATGAAAAGGCCAAATCGGACAAGAGGATCGAATACCTCGCATCCCATGACAGCCTGACAGATTTGCCCAATCGCGAGATGTTCAACCAGCTTCTGCATTTTGCGATCGAGGCCGCGGAGCGGTATCATCGGCAATTCGCGGTGCTCTTCATCGATCTCGATAGATTCAAGGTCATCAATGATTCTCTCGGCCATGAGGCCGGTGATGCCTTGCTCGTTGAGATCGGAAACAGGCTACGTCACAGTTTACGTTCGAGCGACGTCGTCGCACGATTAGGCGGCGACGAATTCGTCGTGATCGTGGAGAACGCGGAGGGGCAAGACGTCGCAAGCGTCGCCCACAACCTGCTGTCGACACTCAGCCAGCCCCTGCAATTGCGCGGCCACGAATGCCACGTCACGGCCAGCATCGGCATTGCCATGTTTCCCGCCGATGGCTCTGACGTTCAGACCCTGACCAAAAATGCCGACATGGCGATGTATCTCGCCAAGGAGGACGGCAAGAACGGCTTCCGTTTCTTCACGAAGGACGTCAAGATACAGTCGATCGACCGCCTGATACTGGAATCCGGTCTTCGTCACGCGCTCGAGCGCAATCAATTCTCGCTGCACTACCAGCCGAAAATTGATTTCGGCACAGGACAAATTACCGGCGTCGAGTCGCTGCTGCGCTGGACTCATCCCGATCTGGGCATGTTGCCACCGACGCAGTTCATTCCGCTTGCCGAAGAGACTGGATTGATCGTTCCGATCGGCCGATGGGTTTTGAAGGAATCATGTGCCCAGAACATGGCTTGGCAGCAAGAAGGACTACGGCCGGTTTTGATGGCGGTAAACCTTTCGCCGCGGCAGTTCTCTGACGAGAACCTGCTGAAAGATGTCGACGATGCGCTCGCGGCCAGCGGGATGCCGCCGTCATTGCTTCAGCTCGAAGTCACGGAAAGCATGGTCATGCAAAACGTTTCCCGGGCGGTCAAGGTTCTTGACGCGATTCAAAGCCGCGGCATTCATTTGGCAATCGACGATTTCGGCACCGGCTATTCGTCGATGTCTTTGATGAAGCAATTTCCCATCGATACGATCAAGATCGACCGGTCCTTCGTCCGCGATCTCCCTCATGATACCGAAGACAAGGCCATTGCCCAGGCGATCATCAGCATGGGCAAGGCGCTGGGAATGAAGATCGTTGCCGAAGGCGTGGAAACGACCGAGCAGGAAACGTTTTTGCGCGATCACAAATGCGATGAAATGCAAGGATTCCTATTCAGCGAACCGGTGCCGCCACAGCAATTGGCTGATCTGTTGCGGCAACCCCTTCAGGGATCGCCGCCGCTTCAACCTGAGGCCAGTCCTGAAGAACTCGCCGGACGGTCAAAATTCGAGAAGATCGCCCCTTAAATCTTTTGCAGTAGCTATGGCTGATCTTCCAGGGTGATCGCATCGTCGTCGTGGCATCAAGGTGCTTATAGGACGATGGCTACGGCGGCAGGACATGTCGCTATTGGTGACGGACGACGCTGTGCAAGCAGTGTTGAAGATCGGCCTGCGCTTCAGAAAATCCATCCTTGAGAACGTTTTCTTTTTGAAAGACTTCGTGCCGCTTTCGGCGGAAGTCCGGGTCATTCTCGCTTGGATATTTTAATGCGGGCACGTCGACTTGCTGCTTTTGTTCTTCGAGGAGCGCAATCTGGCTTCGAAGTGGGTCAACCCGATCTATGTCTTCCTTGAGCTGGAGCTTCATCCACCCAAGTGATCGCACATCGCTCTCATGCGAGCTGATTGATTTCTGAAGTTCCTGCTCGCGCGCCTCCAATGCCGCGATCTTGGTATTTCTCTGCTCCACGTCTGACTGCAGGCAGGACATGACCACTTGTGAGATAGAAGAAAAATACAAGCCGCAGATTGCAATGCCCGCAACGACCACCACCAATGCTGCGGCGGCCACCAGTTTTGAGACGTTGCCCATCTCGCGCATCTCGCTCTTTCGCGATGTATGGTTAGATTTACGTTGTACAATCGCTACGCGAGGCTTGGCATCCGATCAAGTCGAGGGAGGTCCGGACAGTTAAGGTCGGGCAAACGCTGCAGCGGCCGAGCTTGCGCCCGGCCACCGCGCACATTCATGCCACCGGCGCGCTGTGCGATACCGTAGCAAGCTACGAATCTGAAAGCAGCGACCGCCGCGAGCGACAGAACCGCGCCCGCAAACCCAATCCCGCGCGAAATGCAAATTCCCCGTACGGACACCCCCAAAGCTTTAAAGTATAGGCGGAGTGAAGCCCCCGGCCGGATTCCCGTCAACGCAATAGCGTTCCAGACGAGGGGACAAATGCCACTTCCCCGCCGCATATTGCGGAGCCGCAACAAAACGATTCAGCGCACAGGATTTTTGCTTCAATAACAGGCGTTCGCAACGAACCGGCTTGACCGCTTCAGTCGCGCACGACCCCCCCGGGCCAAATGTTCGTCTGATCAATTTTAGCTCATTTTGCGCGCCGGGATCTCGGCCGATTACAACTCGGTCCGTCTAAGAACAGTTTCAATTCAAATTTTAGTTCCCGCGATTTCGAATCGTTAACCGTTTAAAGCTCGCTGCCGATTATGACCGCGTGGACCGATGTGGTTCACCGTGCGCGAAGAGTTCGCGTCTGTCGGGCAGAGAAGCTTGAAATAAGGCAGTGTCAACGATGATATGGTTCAACAATCTCCGAATAGCCGCCAAGTTGGTAGCCGTATTTACTTTAATCTGCGCCGTCGCCATCGTCACGGGCGTTGTCAATTATCGAAATTTGAGCATCATCGGAAAGACCGATGAGATGACGATTCATACATATAAGGTGCTCGATCAGCTTGCTCGGGTCGTTGACGGTATGGTCAATTCGGAAACGGGAGTTCGCGGCTATCTGATTTCTGGCAATCCCGAGTTCCTCCAACCGTTCGAGAGCGGCCGTAAAGTCTACGAGGCCGCCGTGTCGGAACTGGCCAACCTCATTTCGAGCAATCCCAGGCAGCGGGCCCGATTGGACAAGGTCAAGGAGGAGGCCAATAAATGGTTCAACGCCGTAGCCCAGCAAGAAATCACATTGATGAAAGATCCGGCATCCCAGTCGAAGGCGCGAGAGATCGAGGCCTCCGCTGCCGGTAAGGTTCACATGGATGCCCTGCGGGCGAAGATCCAGGAAATTGGTGATGAGTCGCGATCGCATCTTGCGGAGCGTAGTGCTGAGGGGCAGGCAGCCTTCGACAACTCAAACATAACGACTATCGCTAGCGGCATCATCATTACTGTTTTCGCCATGCTAGGTGGTCTGGCTATGGTCCTCCTCGTCGCTCGGCCCGTCCAGCTCTTGACCGGCGCGATGCTTCGTCTGGCTGAAGGCAATTTCAGCGTCGTATTACCCGGCCTAGGTCGTGGAGACGAAGTCGGCGACATGGCCCAAGCCGTTGAAAACTTCAAGGTCAAAGCGGCAGAAAAGGTTCGTCAGGAGGCCGAAGCGAAGGCCGAACAAGACGGCATCGCCGCCGCACAGCGCAAGGAAGATATGATCGAGCTTGCCGATAACTTTGAAGGTGCAGTCGGCCAAATCATCGAAACCGTGTCGTCGGCTTCGACCGAGCTTGAAGCTTCAGCGGGCGCCCTAACTTCGACAGCCGAGCGCTCGAAGGAACTGACCACGATGGTGGCGGCGGCCTCGGAAGAAGCCTCCACCAATGTGCAGTCGGTGGCGTCTGCGACCGAAGAAATGGCTTCGTCGGTCAACGAGATCAGCCGCCAGGTGCAGGAGGCGGCGAGAATTGCCAATGCGGCGGTGGATCAGGCCCGGAAGACCAACGATCGTGTCGGTGAATTGTCGAAAGCGGCAGGCCGCATCGGCGATGTCGTCGAACTCATCAACACCATCGCAGGACAGACCAATCTTCTGGCTTTGAACGCCACCATCGAGGCGGCTCGGGCCGGCGAGGCGGGCCGCGGCTTTGCAGTGGTGGCGTCCGAGGTTAAGGCGCTGGCCGAGCCAACTGCAAAGGCGACCGGTGAGATCAGCCAGCAAGTCAATGGCATCCAGGCGGCGACCGGCGAATCGGTGGTGGCCATCAAGGAGATTGGCAGCACCATCGCAAAAATGTCCGAAATCGCATCGACCATCGCCTCGGCCGTGGAAGAGCAAGGCGCCGCGACGCAGGAGATCTCCCGCAACGTGCAACAGGCGGCGCAGGGCACCAGGCAGGTCTCCTCTAACATCACCGACGTGCGGCACGGAGCCAGCGAGACCGGGTCGGCATCCTCGCAGGTGCTCTCCGCGGCGCAGTCGCTCTCCAGCGAGAGCAGCCGGCTGAAGGTTGAAGTCAGCAGGTTCCTGAACTCGGTTCGCTCGGCCTAACAACCAAATCCGCCCCCTCGACCAGGGCGGAACGAGCCATCGCGCAAGGATAAGGAGCTGGTAATGATGCGTGTCATCCATCTGTTCGTCCCAAAGGGCAGCGTTTCCAACGCTGCCTATTAAGGCGCACAATTACCGGCCCAATGCGGGTCGCTATCGCCGAAAGTGCGCGAAGCTCTTCGAGACCTAGCGAAAAAGTCAACCGCGAGTCTCTAATTGGGGCAACCGCGAAAACTCGCGCTACAGGTGCGAAAGCTGCAGGATCCAACTCGATCTAATCGCGAGAGCGCGGTTGTCTTTGACGACGGACGTGGTGCTGGCAGCGGACGTGGCCGACCGTCCGGCTTTTTCACCAGGTTCTGGACCACACTGTTTTGTACGCGCTGGAGGGATGCGGTTGACCGCGTCGGCTATAGCCCTGTGGCGGGAATCCTGCGGCAGGTCCCGAACAAAGAACCGATCAATCTTCAGGGTGTCGACGGGAAAACATTTGATGAGCCACATCGATGAAGCCGGCGCCGAAATCGTCGATAGCGAGATGCCCGCCGCGGCTCTTAAGAGCCTTGAGCACCTCAATTGCGCGTTCTACATTTTGCATCACCATGCTTTCGGTAATCTCAAGCTGCAGCAGCTCCGGGCATCCCGGTCTCCGCGAGTAGCTCGTCGATAGAAGTCAGAAGGTCGTCATGGATGAACTGCCGCGGAGAAAGGTTGACCGCCATCGACATGGGCGGAGTCCTTGGCGCTGCCATTCCATGTTTTGATGGCACGCCATCTTCCAAGGCCCAGAGACCAATCGGGATGACCGAACCTATCTCTTCGGTACGCGGGCACTGATTGGGTGGAAAAAAGCCAAGGTCCGGGTGATTCCACCGCAACATTGCTTCGGCGCCGGAGATTTTCTCCGTTTTGAAATCGCGCTTGGGTTGATAGTATACCGCAAACTCGTCGCGTTTGAGCGCGTGACGCAAGCTCGCTTCAAGCACCAGCCGCTTCGTCGATGGCGCCTTCATCTCCCTGGAATAGAAACGGACGTCATTCTTGCCCTCGTCCTTTGCGAGATACATCGCGCAGCAGCCCGCCATTAGGCCACGGCCGCGCCTCTGTCGAGATGCGAGAACAACAGCTGCTTTATGTCCGCAGCCGGTTTCGCCGGACTGAACAGATAGCCCTGGATTTCAGTGCAGCCGAGCGTGCGGAGCAATTCCAGTTGCTGTTCCGTCTCGACGCCCTCGGCCGTTGTCGTCATGTTGCGCGCATTGGCGATATTCACCACGGCCTGCACGATGGGCGATGAGCCGTCGAGCTCTGCGATATCGTTGACGAAGCAGCGGTCGATCTTGATTTTGTCAAACCGGAAGCGCTGCAGATAACCCAGCGACGAATAGCCGGTGCCGAAATCGTCCAGCGCGATCCGCACCCCGATGGCCCGAAGCTGGTGAAGGATGGTCAGCGCGGCCTCATCATCGCGAATGAGGACGGCCTCGGTGATTTCGAGTTCCAGGCGGTGTGCCGAAAGGCCGGAGGCCGCAAGCGCTCTGGCGACTTTCAGTGCGAGCGTGTGATTCCTGAACTGAACCGGCGACACGTTGACCGCAAGCCTGACGTGGTCCGGCCAGGTCGCGGCCTCGGCACAGGCGGTCGTGAGGACCCATTCGCCGAGCTGGCTGATCAGGCCGGTCTCTTCCGCAATCGGGATGAACTCGGCGGGCGAGATCATCCCCCGCTCGGGGTGGCGCCAGCGCAGCAGAGCTTCGCAGCCGGTGACCTCGTTGCTTCGAAGGTTCACGAGGGGCTGGTAGTGAAGCTCGAATCCGCCATCCACGATCGCCTGGCGCAGATCCAGCTCCAGCGTCCGGCGTGCCTTCACGCGCGCGTCCATGCCCGGTTCGAAGAAGCGATAGGTCCGGCGTCCGTCGGCTTTGGCGCCGTACATCGCCAGATCCGCATTCTTCAGCAGTTGATCCAGATCGGTGCCGTCTTCGGGAGCTATGGCAATGCCAATACTGGCGTCGGTGGAAAGCTGGTGACCGAGGCATTCATAGGGTTCTCGGATCGCCCGGTAAATCCGGGTCACGAGCTCGGTGACATCGGTCGGATGCTCGACCGCGGTTTGAACGATTGCAAACTCATCGCCACCGAGCCGCGCAACGAAATCGGTCTCCCTGACGCAGCCGCGCAGACGGGAAGCCACGGCCTTTAGCAGTTCATCGCCGATCGGGTGCCCAAGCGAATCGTTGACGCTCTTGAATTCATCGATGTCGATGTAGAGCACCGCGAACTGGTTGCCGCGGTGAATCCTCTTGAGTTCTCGTTCGAGCTGCTCGCGGAACAGCACCCGGTTCGGCAGATCGGTCAGCGCATCGTAGTGCGCCAGGTGTGCGATCCGCGCCTCGGATCGCCGGCGCTCCGTGATGTCTTCCAATGTCGTCACCCACCCGCCGTCTGCCAACGGTCGGTTCGTGATCTGGATCGAACGCCCGTCCGCGGTCAAAATGATTTTGACTTTCCACAGCGCTATGTCACGCAGGACGTTGGCACAATATTCGTCAACGTCGCCCGTGAACGATCCGGTTTCCTTGCGATGCACCAGGAGATCTAGAATGGTGCAGCCCGGCTTCACCACGTCAAACGACAGACCAAACATCTCGACGTAACGTTGGTTGCAGACGACGAGCCGCTGCGATGAATCGAACAGCAGCAGGCCCTGCGTCATGTTGTTGATGGCGGTGTCGAGGCGCTGCTTTTCCAACGCCAGCCTGCGCTGCGAAGCCTGGTGTTGCCGCGACACCTGTCGAACGATCAGGAACAGAATGACGGCGATCACCAGCGTGGAAAGAGTGGCCGCACCGATCAGCAGCCGTGTTTGCGTCCTCCAATCGGCCAGCGCCACCGCTACCGTCATGCTCGCAGTGATCGCAATTGGAACATCGGTCAATGCGCGAACCGAAATCAGCCGATCATCGCCATCGGAGGGACTGGTCAAACGCATCGTCCCATGGTCCGCCTTTGACAGGACATGCTGGAACAGTGGTTCCGCTTTGAAATTCCGCCCGATCATCGTTTCAACATGAGGATAACGCGCCAGCAGCGTTCCATCGCGATGGAACATGGAAATCTCTGCGTTCTCTCCAAGTGCCACGGATGCCAAGAATTTTTCGAAGTGGGCTCGTGCGATAGCTCTCGTCACAACACCCAGAAATTCGCCATTCGGCCCAACCACCTTATGCGCGATGACGGTTACCCAACCCTCCGAGAGACGACTCTGCACCGTTTCGATCAAAACCGGTGTCGGCGCCGAGCCTGATTTAAAGGCCTTGAAATAGGCCCGATCGCCGACGTTGACGGCCTGAACCGGCCAGGCGCCTGACGAGTTGATCAGCGTTCCCTCTGTATCGAAGACGTTGACGCCGGCGACATCGGAAGATCCGCTGATCTTGGCCTTCAGCATCAGGTGCATGTTTTCGCCGGACACCTGACGCCTGAAAACCTCGGGTGAAGCGATCCCGGCCCAACGTAGTTGGGCGGCGAACTCGTTTTGAATGATCCCGAAATCCTCAAGCTGATGGTCGAAGTGGCGGGCGAGCAACAACACGGTGTTTGCCAGCTCGCGTTCGCTGCTGTTCAGCGCCCGCTCGCGGAAACTGTCGATCGTCATCGCGGTCTCGATGACGATGCCCGCAATCAGCAGCACGCCGCAAACAATAAGCCAATGGACGGGATTTCGCCGCACCAACGACTTAACATTGGTGAGGCCTATATCATCGAGCGCCATATGACCACGATCGGCACCAGCGCTACGTCCCGGAAGCAGTGTTCTCACATGTCTCTTTAGCGGCATTTGCATCACACCGACCAGTATGTACGATGAAGTGCCGCCGGTATCGTGAGCTTTATGCCAGATAGCCTTGCCGATTCCAGCGACAGTGACACATGTATTTTTGCTATTTGATGCTCAAGGTTTTCACGAGTGGCATCGTCGTCGATCATGCACACTATGCCGTCAAGTCTCTTGATACTTCTCTGCAGTGTATCGATGCTGTGACTCAATACTTCGCACATGCTTCTGGTCGCGACGATTTGATCCCTGATTTCCCCCGGAGCCATTTGAACGATGCCGACTTGATTGGCGTCGGCAGATGTGTGGGGGGCCTTGGTTGATCTTTGCAGCAGTGGGATTACGATCCCCATCGTCTTTCCTTTCATTTCTATCCGGACAATGTCTTAGGCGGCTGGCTCCGGGTGGAGGCCAGCCATTGTCGCCGGCCGGTTTCGCTCGCTCCCTGTTGTACGTCCGATATGTTCGAACTGGTCTTCTCCGCTTGATGCGGGATAATTGCAGTTAGGTCGCCTCTGCCCAGAGCGCGTATCGGCTTAACAATCGAACCGATGCCGCGGAGACCGATGAATTGCTTGAATTGCTTCTCCAACGATGAATCCGTGGATTCCGGCGCTTCGATCAGGGCACGAATGTAGTCTTTGGTAGTAAGCGAAACCCAGATGAGATCTTGAATCGGCTTGATCTTCCCTTCCGAATAAGGGTCGAAGGCTATTTCGAATTCGTGCGTGAACGTGGCGACCTCGTCGAAACCGAACATCGCGCCAGAGCCCTTAGATAGTGGCATCCCGAACCCGATCACAAACCCGGCGAATAGACGTGATGCTGCAATCGATTGGGAGACGCAGCGATCGTGCAAACTCTGACGGATTATCCATTCATCGATGGCCCACCTTGGTCCCGAGATTCGAACTCTTCGCGCTCGACGAGCCACATCGGCCATCGCAGTCATGATCGGATACAGGGAAGCGATCGTTAAAATCCTAACGATTCGGAATCGTGAGAACCAAAATCTGAATACAAACCGTTCTTGGATGGCCCCAGTTGTAATTAGCTGAGATCCCCGCGCACAAAACCGAGCTAAAATCGTTCGGGGGATGGCGAATAGGCTTCGGGGTTTGAGAGTGAGTCGATAAGTGTCCCTAAGCAGCCTGAAGAGTTGACGCGTTCGCGGGATCTTCAGCGGCAGAGGACGCGCCCGTCACGGCCCGACATTGGGCACTCAATCACGAGGTGCGGCCCCCAGAAAATATGTTGCGACGGAAACGATATCCCCGCGTTTCTCGAAAATGACGCCGTTCGTCGTGAGCGCAGCCTCAATCGCGACCAAGGTGCGTTCTCGAATTGAGGAGGTCTCGCCGCTTTCCAGCCGACGAATACTGGATATCGATATACCGCTGCGGTTCGCGAGATCCTCGATCGACCAATCGAGAAGGGCGCGCGCGGCCCTGATGTGGGCCGCCCTGATCTCACTGATTTTGAAAGATGAATGTGAAGCGTCGTCGAGCCTCAAGATCAATCCTGTCCATTCAACAACCTGCCCATCATCATTTGTAATCGGTGCAGCGCAAGCTAGAGCAGATTCCGCCTGATGCAGGTCAACGTCTATAGCCGGCATGTCGAAAATAGTTGGCGCATTGGTCAGGTGCAAACGATTTTACAAGTTTG
>WNFI01388011.1_pt1 | contig 29765 bp, 24 predicted proteins | sample 5400471 | NCBI WGS metagenome assembly WNFI01 (sample SAMN13153348, study PRJNA577476) | soil metagenome | isolation source: 100 cm saprolite on Douglas fir-dominated hillslope | place: USA:California | collected 2013-09-17
GAGCTCCGGCACGACGATGCGCCCATCGTCCCCTGAGTCGATCGGCTCGTCGCCCACCGATGCAGTCCGCGCCTTGGCGATGGCGGCCGCGGCGCCCTTGAAGGCGAGCGCCCCGCCTGCAACGCCCATCCGCGCCGCGCCCTTCGCCGCGTGCAGCGCCCAGAGATCGGTCGCGATCACCAGCGCCGCCGCCGACAGCGCGATCAGCAGCACCGCCGCGCCCGGCACCGAAAGCGCCGATCGCGCCGCGCCGCCCAGCATCGCCCCAGCCACACCGCCCGGCGCGTGGCCCTGCAGCCGCGCATGCACGAGGAGGTCGACGAGCCCCATCGAGCAGAGCGAAAAGAGCAGCCACGAGCTGGTCCGCGCGAACGAGATGCGCGGCTGCCCGACCACCAGCGCGCACGACACCGCGATGAGAAACAGCGCCAGCGCGTATCCGCCGATGCCGGCGGTCGTCAAGATCGCCCCCGCAAGGCTGTGCCCCACCGGCCCGGCCCAGTTGTCCACCGCGGCGCGCGGCCGGTACGACGACAGCGCCAGCAAGAGGAGCAGCGAAACGCCGCCTGTCAGAATGCCGGCCACCGGCTTCTTCCATTTCGCCGCCGCCACTGCGCTCTTGCCCTTCCGGCCCATCCGGCTCCTCCGGGGCGCAGCGGGCGCCTTGCGGCGATCTTAGGAGGGAACCTGGTTCCGTCAACTTTTAGGGCGCCGCGCCGAGGGCGATCGCCTTCGCGCCGGGGGGTGCGCTGTCCCTGGAAGCCTCGCTTTACAGTAGAGTAGGCGCAGCCTATCGTGCTGCGCTTTTCGCGCCTGGGGAGATGCACCGATGGAAGTCCGCTGCGACAAGTGCCAGGCCCGCTACCGCATCGACGGGACCAGCCGCCGGTGCCGCCCGCGCCGAAGCCGGCCGCCAAACCCGTCGCAGCGAAGGTGCCGGAGCCTGCGTCCAGCCCCATGACGTTCGCGCAGCAGCCGGTGGCGCCTCCGAAGCCGTCGTTGCCGTCGCCCGCAAAGCCCGCTGCGGCGACCCCTGTTGCTCCGCCCAAGCCTGCGGCGGCGACCCTTGTTGCTCCCCCCAAGCCTGCGGCGCCTCCCGCCGTGCCCGCGGAAGAAGGCGCCGGGCGCACGATGATGTTCCAGACCGGAAACCTCCGCCCCTCGACGCCGGCCGCTGGCAAGCCGGCGCCCAAGCCTGTGGCGGAGTCGCCCCACGCCACCATGGTGTTCGGCCAGTCGCCGGTGGCGCCGGCGAAGTCGGCGATGCCTTCTGCGAGGCCCGCGGCAAAGCCGGCCGAGCCGGCCGGCGGCTCGACCATGCTCTTCGGTCAATCTCCTCTGGCGAAGGCGCCGCCGGCCAAGGCCGCGCCGTTCCAGAAGCCCGTGGCCCAGGACGCTGCCGCCGCGGGGATGATGTCCGGTGCCTCGCCCGCGCTGGCGAAGCCGGGGGCGTCAGCGAAGCCCGCGCCCGCTCCCGCGCCGGCACGTGAGCCGATGCATCCGCCTCGGCTCGAGGCGGCGGGGCAAGAAGAGCCCTCCGCAGGGGAGGCCGCCGCCGAGCCGGCGCCGGAGGAAGAAGCCGCGTCTGGCGTCGAGGCCGAGGGCGCCGAGGAGAGATCCGGAACTTCTGCGCCGCGCGGGAAGAGCGCGTTCGACAAGGCGCCGCCCAAGGGGCTGCTCATCGGCGTGGCCGCGGGGCTTGCGGCGCTCCTCGTCGCAGGCGGTGCGCTGGTGGCGGCGAAGAAGCTGGGCAAGCATGCGCCGCCCCCCGCCGCGGTGGAGGCGCTCTCTGCCGCGCAGGCCGACGCCGACAAGGACACCCTCTCCTCGCTCTCGACGGCGGAGAGCAAGGCCAAAGACGCCTTGGAGGTGGCGGGCCCCAAAGCGTACTTCCCGCAGGCGACGGCGGCGCTGGCCGTCATCGAGATCCAGTGGGCCGACGCGCTCAACGACCAGGCCACCTTCGTCAGCGCCAAGGGCGCCGAAGGTTCGGAGGCCAAGGCCGCCGAGCTGCAGGCGCAGGCCAAGGCGAAGCTCAAGGCCGCCTTCGACGCGCTCTCGCCCGCCATCAAGGCCGACCACGAGGAGTCCTTCCTCTTCCGCCTCCTCCGCCCCGGCCCGAAGTCGCCGGATCTCCAACTAGCGCTGGCCGACTACTACCGGGCGCAGCACTCGGGCTCCATGAACAAGGCGCTCAAGGTCGCGCAGGCGCTGAAGGCCGACGACGCAAAGGTGTCGCTGGTGCAGGGCATGGCGCTCGCGCAGGACGACGAGGGCGCGGAGCGGGCGATCCCCAAGCTCAAGGCTGCCTTGGCGGGAAATCCGCAGAGCGCGCGGTTACACTTCCGTCTGGCGCTCGCGTACCAGGCCATGAAGGACGACGCCAACGCTACCGCGGAGCTGAAGGAGACGCTCAGGCTCTCGCCGCAGCACGAGCGGGCGAAGCTTTTCAGGGAGCTTTCGACGGCGAGTGCGGACGGCAAGTAAGAGGATCTTGATGACGACAGACAACAAGCGCAGCAACACCGAGGAGGAATACTTCAAGCGCGAGGACGCCGAACGCCTGCGCAAGCTCCACGCCGAGGAGCAGGCGCGCCTGCACAACAGCGAACGCGAGGCGCTGCGCCTGCAGCACCGCGGCCGCTGCGCTGGGTGCGGGGCGCTGATGGTGCCCGAGCAGGCGGGCGAGGTGCGGGTGCTGCACTGCCCGGCCTGCGGCGGCGCTTTCCTCGACAGGCAGGCGTGGGAGTACATGCATGCGCACGCGGAGCCGCACACGGTGATGGGCGCAGTGCTGAACTGGTTCAAAGCGGCCAACAAGCCGTAGACGGAGCCGTGGTGCCGACCGAGAAATCCGAACCCGTGTTTCACGGCATCGGCCGTGATGAGGTGATGCGCGTCGCTCGCCTCGCCCGACTGCAGCTTTCGCCCGAGGAAGTGGAGCGGTTTTCGGCCCAGCTCACCCACGTGCTCGATTACATCCAGCTGCTCTCCCGGGTGGACGTCTCGCGCGTCGAGCCGCTCAGCTTCGCCGGCGACGCCGCTGCCGGCCTGCCGCTGCGCGACGACGTGCCGCAGCCCAGCCTGCCCCGCGAGAAGGTGTTGGCGCAGGCGCCGCAGCACGATTCGCAGGCCTTCCTGGTGCCGAGGATCATCGAGTGAACGCAGACCTCTTGCCGCTGTCGCAGATGTCCGACGCGCTCGCCTCTCGGGACACGACGCCCGAGGCGTTGCTCGACGCGTGCCTCGCGCGCATCGGCGCGCTGGATTCCAAGCTGCATGCGTTCTTGCGGCTGACGGAGCCGCAGGCGCGGGTGGCGGCCCGGGCGTCGTCGCAGCGCCGCGCAGCAGGGAAGGCGCTCGGTCCGCTCGACGGCATCCCGGTCGCGCTCAAGGACATCTTCTGCACGGAAGGCGTGGAGACGACGTGCGGCTCGAAAATATTGAAAGGCTACATCCCGCCCTACGACGCGACGGTGGTGAAGAAGCTCAAGGCTGCCGGAGCGGTCATCGTCGGCAAGCTCAACATGGACGAGTTCGCGATGGGCTCTTCGACCGAGAACAGCGCCTTCGGCCCGACGATGAACCCGTGGGACCTCACGCGCACGCCGGGCGGCTCGTCGGGCGGCAGCGCCGCGGCGGTGGCGGCGCGGCTGGTGCCGGGAGCGTTCGGCACCGATACCGGCGGATCGATCCGCCAACCTGCGGCGCTGGTCGGCTGCGCGGGGATGAAGCCGACCTACGGGCGCGTCTCGCGGTTCGGCGTCATCGCCTTCGCCAGCTCGCTCGATCAGGTGGGGCCCTTCGCCCAGGACGTGCGCGGCGTGGCGATGCTGCTCGCGGCCATCGCCGGACACGATGCGAACGACCAGACCTCGTCCTCGCGGCCGGTGCCCGACTACGCGGCGGCGGTGGCGCAGGGCGTGCGCGGCCTGCGCATCGGCGTGCCGCGCGAGTACTTCGGCGAGGGCCTGCACCCGGAGGTCGCGGCCTCGGTGCGCGCCGCGATCGAGAAGCTGCGCGGTCTCGGTTGCGAGGTGCGCGAGATCTCGCTGCCCAACTCGCCGCACGCGATCGCGACTTACTACATCGTCGCCACGGCAGAGGCGTCCTCCAACCTCGCCCGCTACGACGGCGTCCGCTACGGCCACCGCGCCAAGGCGTCGCAGCTGCTCGAGATGTACGAGCGCACGCGCGCCGAGGGCTTCGGCGCCGAGGTGAAGCGCCGCATCATGCTCGGCACCTATGCCTTGAGCGCGGGGTACTACGACGCGTACTACCTGCGCGCGCAGAAAGTCCGCGCGCTCATCCGCCGCGACTTCGACAGCGCCTTCGCCGACGTCGACGCGGTGATCTCGCCCACCAGCCCGACCACGGCGTTCAAGCTGGGCGAGAAGATGGACGACCCGCTCGCCATGTACCTGAACGACGTCTACACGGTGCCCGCCAACCTGGCCGGCCTTCCCGGCATCTCGGTGCCCTGCGGGTTCGACGGCCGGAAGTTGCCCATCGGCCTGCAGCTGATCGGGCGTCCCTTCGACGAGGAGACGCTGCTGCGCCTCGCCCACGCCGCCGAGCCGCGCGAGCACGCATTGCCGCCGCTCTTGGAGAATCGCTGATGCCGGTCGCCGATTTCGAGCCGGTCATCGGCCTGGAAGTGCACGCGCAGCTGCTCACCAGGACGAAGATCTTCTGCGGCTGCTCGACCGCCTTCGGTGCCGCGCCCAACACCCAGGTGTGCGCGGTGTGCCTGGGCCTGCCGGGCGCGCTGCCCTCCTTGAACCGCGCCGTGGTGGAAATGGCGATCAAGGCCGGCAAGGCCTTCGGCTGCAAGATCTCCAACCGCAGCATCTGGGCGCGCAAGAACTACTTCTATCCGGATCTGCCCAAGGGCTATCAGATCTCGCAGTACGAGATCCCCATCTGTGCGGGCGGCTTCGTCACCGTGCCCGGGCTGGGCAAGATCGGGCTCGAGCGCATCCACCTCGAGGAGGACGCGGGCAAGAACGTGCACGCCGAGGGCGGGAGCGAGGTCGACTTGAACCGCTCCGGCACGCCGCTGATCGAGATCGTCGGCAAGCCCGAGCTGCGCTCGGCCGAGGACGCGAGCGAGTACCTGAAATCGCTGCGGCTCGCGCTCATCTACCTCGGCATCAACGACGGCAACCTCGAGGAGGGCTCCTTCCGCTGCGACGCCAACGTGAGCGTGCGGCCGCGCGGCGCCGAGAAGTTCGGCACCCGCGTCGAGCTGAAGAACATCAACTCCTTCCGCTTCGTGCGTCAGGCGATCGACTACGAGATCGGCCGGCAGGTGGAGGCGATCGAGAAGGGCGAGAAGATCCGCCAGGAGACGCGCCTCTTCGATCACGAGAAGGGCGTCAGCCGGGCGATGCGCAGCAAGGAGGAGGCGAACGACTATCGCTACTTCCCCGAGCCGGACCTGCCGCCGCTCGTCGTCGCGCAGGAGTGGATCGACAGCGTCGCGGTGCCGAAATTGCCCAACCAGGTGATGGACGAGCTCCTGGCGGCGGGCGTCCCGGCGGCGGACGCGCGCACGCTGATTGCGGACCCGCGGCTGGCCTCCGTGCACCGGCGCATCGGCGGCGATCCGCGGCGCGCGGCGCTCTTCGTGGTCGGCGAGCTGGCGCGGGCGGTGAACGAGAAGGAGGCGGACCTGGGCACGCTCAAGTTCGATCCTCTGCTGGTGCTGGAGGTCTTCAGACTTCAGGATTCGGGCGCCATCTCCTCGACGGCGGCAAAGGAAGTGCTTGCCGAGCTCATCCGCAGCGGAAAGGCGCCGCAGCAGATCGTACAGGAGAAGGGTCTCGCGCAGGTCTCTGACAGCGGCGCGCTCGAGGCGGTGGTGGACGCGGTGATCGCGCGCAACCCGGGCGAGGTGGAGAAGTACAAGGGCGGAAAGAAGAACCTGCTCGGCTTCTTCGTCGGCCAGGCGATGAAGGACTTGAAAGGCAAGGGCAACCCGGGCGTCTTGAACGGGCTCTTCAAGTCCAAGCTCGGGGAATAGCCCCACACGGCGCGCAGACCACCGCGCCGCCGGCGGGACCGTGCGCGCCACCAGTCGCGCGACTAGAACCCCACCTTCGCGCACCTTCGCGTTTTCGCATTGCAGCTTCGCTTTTGTCTTCAAGCCGAGCCCGGCGCGCCTGCTAGCGTAGCCGAGTGCGACTCGTGCTGCTGGCCCTGCTCTGCTCCTGTGCGGCGCCTCCCAAGGTGGAGGAGTCGTACGTGCAGGCCATTCGCGAAGAGTGGCGCGCCTTGGGGCACATCCAGTCGGTGCTCGCCTGGTACGCCGGCACGCAGGGCGAGACCTCGCTGAACCGGCTCTCCTACGTCGGGCACGACCGCATCTTCCTCAAGACCGCGCTTCAGGCCATCGACAAGGCGCAGGCGGCCGCAAGCGGAAACGAGGCGCTGGCGCTCACCTTCCTGCGGCGCCAGCTGATCGGCGAGCTGGTGGGCCTGCGGGTGGCGAGGTTCGACGACGCCTGCGACGACGCCGAGGTGGCCGCCACCGTGCGGCTGCCGTGGCGCGCCGAGCCGGTCGCCTTCCGCGACGTCCAACTGCTGCTCGCGCAGGAGCCGGACGCCGATCGACGCCGGCAGGCGTTCGCGGCGATGAACGCGGTGCGCGCCGCGGTGCTCAATCCGATCCTCGAGAGCAGGGAGGCGGCGGAGCAGGCGGCCGCGCGCGAGGCGGGCTTCGCCGACATCGTGGCGTTGGCGGAAGATCAGCGCCAGGTGGGGCTCGACGCGCTGCTCGCCTCCGGCATCGCCTATGTGAAGGCGACCGAGGTTCCCTTCCGCGCCACCCTCGACCGCGTCGCCCGCGAGGAGTTGGGCGTTGGCCGCGAGGCGTTGCGCCGCTCTGACTGGGCGCGGTTGTGGAAGTCGCCGCGGCTCGCTCCCTACTTCGAGAGATCGTTTGAGCTCAAATCGTTGCGCGCGTTCCTCGGCGGCATCGGCCTCGACCTGCGCAGCGCGGGCGGCACCGAGGTGAAGATCGACGACAGCTTGAATCCCCTCAAGCGGCCGCGCGCCTTCGTCACCGCCGTCGACGCGCCCGCCGACGTGCGCCTCTCGGTGAAGCCCGCGGGCGGCCTCGACGACACCTGGACGCTGTTCCACGAGGCGGGCCATGCGGTCCACTACGCCAACGCCGTCATCGAGCCGCGGGAGCTGCGCACCCAGGGCTACGGCGCGCCCACCGAGGCCTTCGGCGAGTTCTTCCGGCAGGCCTTCTCCGACCCGCGCTGGCTTCTGCGCTACCGCGAATTCTTGAAGGCGCAGGGGCAGCCCGTGCCGTCCAACGCGGAGCTCGCCGCCATCGCCCGCCGCACCGCGCTCGCCGAGATGTACTTCCTGCGCCGGTACGCCTTCGCCAAGATCGCCTACGAGCTGCGCCTCCACGGCCGGCCCGCGAGCGAGATCGCGCCGGCGCTGGCCCTCTTGCCGGCTCCCGACAAGGCCGCGAACGATCTGCGCGAGCTCTACCGCCAGCTCTTCTCGGTCGCCTACGGCTTCGAGCTGGATGCCGAGGATGCGCAGGCCTTCCGCACCGACGTGGACGACGGCTTCTATGCCGCCGACTACGCGCGCGCGTTCGTGCTGGCCGGGCAGCTGCATGAGGGCATCCGCCGGCGCTTCGGCGAGGACTGGTACGGAAAGCCGGCGGTGGGCGACTTCCTTCGCGCGCAGCTCTTCGCGCCGGGCACCTCGCTGAGCGCGCTGGAGGTGGCGCGGCGCCTCGGCTTCGACCGCCTCGATTTCCAGGCTGCGGCCGCGCGGGCCTCGCGGCTGCTCCTGGAAGCGGACGCGCTCGAACAGGCGAAGTAAGCTGCGGCCCGTGCCGGCGCTGTTCGCGACATTCCTGCTCCTGGCGCTGGCGCTGGCCTTCGCGGTGGCCTTCTCCTCCGAGCGCAGCCGCAAGCCGCTCAAGTGGCTGCTGGTCCTCGCGCTCACGCTCGCCTGGGTCACGCTGGGCACGGCGCTGGCGGAGATCGTCGCGCGCACCGGTTCGACGCTGGTGACGCCCGGCGGAGCGCGCCAGCCGCACCTGATCGAGAAGGCCGGGCACGAGGCGCTGCTACTCCTCCTCGCGCTGGGCGGACCGGCGCTGCTCGCCACCGCGCTCGGCTGGTTGTCGCTCAAAGCAACGAGGCCGGGACGTCGGCAGGCGCCAAAAGGATAGTCGCGGCCGCCGTCAAGGTCGCGGTCGAGGTCGCCGTCGCGGTCGAAGTCGGGGTAGAAGTTATGAAATGCGTTCTCTAGTCGCGGCCGCAGGCGGCTGAGCGAATACGCTCGTATCCGTTACAAACGGTTGTGAAATGCGTACTACTATCCGCGCATGGAACTGGTGCGCGTCTCGCAGGCCGGGCCGGAGTTGGAGGAGGTGCGCGCGCTTTTCCTCGAGTACGCGCAGGGGTTGGGGTTCTCGCTCTGCTTCCAGGGATTCGACGCCGAGCTGGCCGGACTTCCGGGCGCCTACGCTGCACCGCGCGGAGCGCTGCTGCTCGCAAAGGGCCGCGGCTGCGTGGCCGTCCGCCCGCTCGACGGCGCGACCGCCGAGATGAAGCGCCTCTACGTGCGCGACGCGGCGCGCGGCACAGGTCTCGGACGCCGTCTCGCGCAGGCCGCCATCGGCGCGGCGCGCGAGTGCGGCTACCAGCGCATGGTGCTCGACACCATCGCCGGAGAGATGGACGCCGCCATCGCGCTCTACCGCGCGCTCGGCTTCCGCGAGATCGCGCCGTACACGGTGAACCCGATCCCCGGTGCTCTCTGCATGGAGCTGCCTCTGCGATGAGCAGCCAGACGCCAGACGCGGCCCCGCGGTCGTCGAGTTTTCGCACGCTCTGGTTCGAAGACTTCGCCTTGCACCTGCTCGACCAGCGCGGGCTGCCGGCGCGCGTGGACGTGGTGGTGGCGCGAACTGCGGCACAGGTGGCCCTGGCCATCCGCGAGATGGTGGTGCGCGGCGCGCCGGCGATCGGCTGCGCGGCGGCCTACGGGCTCGCGCTATCGCTTCGCTCCCGAGAAGATTTCGAATCTGCGCGCGCGACCTTGCTCGCCGCGCGGCCCACCGCGGTCAACCTGCGCTGGGCGCTGGAGCGGCTCGCGCGCGTCGAGCCGCGCACCTTCGAGGCGCTCAAGGCGGAGGCCGATCGCGTGCTCGACGAGGATCTGGCCGCCTGCAAGTCCATCGGCCGCCACGGCGCCTCGCTGGTCCCCGACGGCAAGGGCATCCTCACCCACTGCAACGCCGGCGCGCTGGCGACCGCGGGGTACGGGACCGCGCTCGGCGTGGTGCGCGCCGCGCTCGCCCAGGGAAAACAATGCGCCGTCTTCGCCGGCGAGTCGCGGCCCTGGTTGCAGGGAGCGCGACTCACCGCCTGGGAGCTTTTGCAGGACGGCATTCCGGTGACGTTGCTGCCCGATGTGGCGGCCGCGTCGCTGCTCGCTTCCGGAAGGATCGGCTGCGTGGTGGTGGGCGCGGACCGCATCGCCAGAAACGGCGACACCGCCAACAAGATCGGAACCTATCCGCTGGCGCTCGCCGCCCACGCCGCCTCTGTGCCGTTCTTCGTCGCCGCCCCCTTGAGCACGCTCGACCTGCGCGCCTCGTCCGGCGCGGAGATCCCCATCGAGGAGCGCTCGCCGGAGGAGGTCACGCACCTGGGCGGAAAGCGGGTCGCGGCCGAAGGTGTACAGGTCTTCAATCCCGCGTTCGACGTGACGCCGTCGCGCTACATCGCCGCCATCGTCACCGAGCGGGGCGTCGCCCGCGCGCCCTATCACGTCAGCCTTGCCGCGCTTGCCGGACGCAGCTCGTGAACATGCGCACCGCCATCCTCGTCTGTGTCGTGCTCCTCTCCGCGCCGGCGTGCAAGACGAGGCCGCAGCCGACGCTGCCGCGGATCCCGGATTCGAATCAGATCGGGGGCGGCGGCAGCACCGAGTTGCCCGGCGCCACCGTCTTCCACAGCATCTATCGCTACACCGGACACGCCGCGCAAGCGCACGCCTTCTACAAGCCGGAGCTCACCAGGCGCGGCGCAATGCAGACCGGCGACGTCTGGGCCGACGACAACCTCGAGCACGCCGGCCCTTTCGGCAGCGGCGGCAGCGCCATTCCAAAAGATTGCAGCCGGCCGGGCCTCTGGCTGGCCGTCATGGAGTTGCCGGATGCGACTCGCATCGACGTCTTTGAGTCGGTGCCCAAACGTTAGGCTTCGGGCTTTCGCTTTCAGGCTGCAAATCTTGCGGCGCCGCGCGCTTGACAGCAAGGGGCCGGACCCGCTAGATCGCCGTTCCTTTCCGCGCCCAGCGGCGGGATTTCCCTGCCAGCCGGGCAGTGCATCTGGACGGGGACGCCATTCGCTGGCGTCCCTGAAGTCGGAAAGATCACGGAGCTCAAGATGTACGCAGTGGTGAGGACAGGCGGAAAGCAATACCGCGTCAAGGAGGGCGACCTCCTCAAGGTGGAGAAGCTGGAGCAGGACGTCGGCGCGAAATTGACTCTCGAGGTGCTGCTGGTGGGCGCCGGCGCGGACGTGAAGGTGGGCGCTCCCCTCTTGAGCGACGCCAAAGTGCAGGCCGAGGTGGTCTCCCACGGCAAGCACCGCAAGCTCTGGCACTTCCGCACGCAGGAAGAGGGCTGGGACCGCATCCGCGGCCACCGCCAGCCGTATACCGAGATCAAGATCACCGGCATCTCCGGCTAGGACGAGAGAGACATGGCACACAAAAAAGGACAGGGCTCGTCCCGCAACGGGCGCGACTCACCAGGGCAGCACCGCGGCATCAAGATCTACGGCGGCGAGGCCGTGGTGCCCGGCAACATCATCGTGCGCCAGGTGGGCACCAAGGTGCACCCGGGCCGCAACGTCGAGATGGGCCGCGACTTCACGCTCTATGCCGTCGTGGAAGGCACCGTGAAGTACCAGAAGGCCCGCGGCGACCGCGTGTACGTGCACGTCGAGCCGAAGGCTCAGGCCGGGGCCTGAGCCAGGCTTCAGGCCTCAGGCTTCAGGCGTCAGGCCCTGCGGGATCCAAGGCCGTGCAGTTCATCGACGAAGCGGAAATCTACGTCAAGGCGGGAGACGGCGGGGCCGGCGCGGTGGCGTTCCGGCGGGAGAAGTACGTCCCGCGCGGAGGGCCCTCGGGCGGCGACGGCGGCGACGGCGGCGACATCATCCTAATGACCGACGAGCGGCTCAGCACCCTCTTGGACTTCCGCTTCAAGCGCGAATATCGCGCGCGCAACGGCGAGCCGGGCCGCGGCCGCGATCAGAACGGCCACGCCGCGAGCGAGTTGGTGCTCAAGGTTCCCCCCGGGACGCTGGTGCGCGACGCCTCGTCGGGCGAGGTGCTGGCCGACCTGCGCGAGAACGCGCGCCGCTGGGTGCTCGCCAAGGCCGGGCGCGGCGGGCTCGGCAACATGAACTTCGCCACCCCGACGCTGCAGGCGCCGCGCTTCGCGCAGCCCGGCACCGAGGGCGAGGAGAAGCGCGTCCGGCTCGAATTGCGGCTGCTCGCGGACGTGGCCCTGGTCGGCTTTCCCAACGCCGGCAAGAGCACGCTGGTGGCGCGGCTCTCGCGGGCGAAGCCCAAGATCGCGGATTATCCCTTCACCACCCTGCAGCCGCACCTCGGCGTCGTGCAATACAAGGACGGGCGCAGCTTCGTGCTCTCGGATCTGCCGGGGCTCATCGAAGGCGCGCACCGCGGCGCCGGGCTCGGGCACCGCTTCCTCAAGCACATGGCGCGGTGCAGGACGATCATCCATTTGATCGACGCCTCGCAGGAGCGGGATCTGCTGGCAGACTTCGCAGCCATCAACCAGGAGCTTTCGCTCTTCGACCCGGCGCTGGGGCGCAAGGCGCAGGTGGTGGCGGCGAACAAGATCGACGTGCCCGAGGGCCGCGAGCGCGCCCAAGAGCTGCGCCGCAAGCTGAAGGCGCGCAAGGTCGAGGTCTACCTCGTCTCGGGCGCGACCGGCGAGGGACTGCCGGAGCTGCTCGACGCGACGGTTTCCGCGCTCGATGCCGCGCCGATGCCGATGCCGCTCGAGCGGGACGTGAATCCGATCGCCCAAGCGGAGGCGGCGCCCGAGGCCGAGCCGATCGCGGACGAGCGCGAGATCGATCGGCGCGCCCGCGAGGAGCGCGCACCGCCCCTGACCGGGCGCCGGAAGGATGGCGTGCCGAAAGTGAAGGCGGCGAAGAAGGCCGGGCAGAAGCCGCCGGCGCCGCGCGGAAAGCGCGGATGAAAAAGCGCCGGCCGCCACGGGCCTGGTTCGGCACGCCGGGGGCGCCTGACCCCGCAGCGCTGGCCGGACCGAAAGGGCTCACGGCGGAAGTGCTGCGCGGCGACGGCGATGAGGGGCACTCCCTCGGAGCGCGCGACTGGCAGTTCTACTGGTCGCTCCTCACCCCCGAGCGAAAGGCGCGCATCCTCTCCGTCGTCGGCGCGCGGCTGAACAGCCTGACCGTCGTCCTCGATCGCCTCCTCGATCCGCACAACACTGCCGCCATCCTGCGCAGCAGCGAAGGCCTGGGCCTCGCCCGCGCGCACGTCATCCCGCACGAGCAGGAGGACGCGCTCGCCCACCGCCGGGTCACGCAGGACGCGCATAAGTGGCTCGACGTGGAGCTGCACGAGTCCGGCGCCGCCGCCGCACTGGCGCTGCGTGCACAGGGCTTCCAAGTCTGGGCAGGGCACTTGGGCGACGAAGCTCTCCTCTATACAGAGCTGCCGGCCGACCGCCCGCTTGCCCTGCTGTTCGGAAACGAGCACGAAGGTCCGTTCGCCGAGACGCTGCGGGCATGCACGGGCACCTTCCGCATCCCGATGGCCGGCTTCACCCAGAGCCTCAACGTCTCGGTGGCGGCCGGCATCGCGCTCGCCCAGGTGGCCGGCGGCCGCCGCGCGCAGTTGCAGGCCGCGGGAGATCTTTCCCAGGCAGAGCGCGTTCTCTTGCAGGAGCGCTTCACCCTGCTCGCCGCCAGGCTCTTCCGCCGCGTGAAGCCCGCAGGCTGACGGGAGTCCAAACGAGATGGTCCTCCTCCTCGCCCTCCTCCTCGCAGCGCCGGCGCACAAGAGGCCGGAATCGGATCCTGCGCGCGCGCTCGCCCGGCGCGTCCAGTCCTTCTACGCGCACACCAAGGACTTCTCGGCGAAGTTCGCGCAGCACTACACCTACCTCGCCATGGGGCGCGTCGAGGACTCGCAGGGAACCGTGCAGGTGAAGAAGCCGGGCTCGGTGCGCTGGGACTACGAGAAGCCCGACCGCCGCACGATGTTCGTGCAGGGCAAGACGCTGTGGATCTGGCGGCCCGACGATCAGGAAGCGCAGGTGAAGCGCGACTTCGGCGGCGACCAGCTCTCCAGCGCCTTCACCTTCCTCTGGGGCAAGGGCGATCTGCTGAAGGAGTTCTCGCCCAAGGCGGCGCCGCAGCCCGAGGGGCTGCCCAAAGGCGAGGCGCTCGAACTGACGCCGGTGAAGCCGGTCGCGGGCGTCTCCAAGCTGCTCTTCGTCGTCAGCAAGGACGGGCAGGTGCTCGCGAGCGTGGTGACGAACCCGCAGGGCGACGTGAACCAGATCGTCTTCAGCGAGTCCCAGGTCGACCAAGGCCTCTCGGACGCGCTCTTCCACTTCTCTCCGCCAAAGGGCGCTTACGTGCAGGAGTTCTGAACCGCGAAAGGCGCCTCCTCCAAGGAGCCTCCTCCAAGGAGTTGTCAGCCGCCGGAGGCGGCCCGCCGGCCAGTACCGGCGAGGGTCGCCGGTCGGCCCCGGCGGCCGGCCGTGGGGGACCATGGCACCCTAAAAAAGGGTAAAAGCACATCCTCATGACCCGCCTTCTCACCGCGCTCCTCGTCGTCGTGCTTGCCTCGTGCACATCTTCGCGCACCGCGATGGGCGACCGCGAAGCGCAAGCTGCCCAGGACGACTTCTCCCGCGCCCGCGCCGCGCTCGACTCCGGACGATTCGACGAGGCTGCGCAGGGCTTCACCGCCTTCTTGAAGGACCACCCGCACAGCGAGCAGGCTGACGAAGCGATGTATCGCCGCGGCCAGGCCCTCGCGCGCGCCGATCGGCTGGAGGAGGCGCAGGCCGCGCTGCAGCGCTTCCTCGAAGAGCGGCCCACCTCGCGCTTCAAGGACGTCGCCGCGGTGGAGCTCAAGCTGGTGCAGGCCAGGCTGGCGAAGAACCAGGAGGCTGCAGAGGCCTTGCAGAAGTCGGTCGACGCGCAGCGCGAAAGAGAGAAGGCGCAGAGCACGCCGCGCGGCGAGTCGCTGCGGGCGGCGGCGCAGGCTTTCGAGAGCGGCGGGGCGGCGAGCGCGTGGGAGACCGCGCTTGCGGAGGCGCCCGCGCAGGAGGTGGCGCGGCTGGTCGCGTCCCTCGACAAGAAGTCCCCGGCCTGGCCCTTGGCTGCGCTCAAGCTCGCCCGCATCCAGCTGCACGTCGGCGACCGCGCGCACGCAGCGGAGCTGGCGGCGGAGATCCTCGCGGTCGATCCGTCGTCGGAAGGAGCGCGCTCGATCCAGCGCGCGGTGCAAGCTGCGTCTTTTGTAAAGCCGACCCTTCTCGGCATCATCCTGCCGCTCACCGGCGACTTGAAGGGCTTCGCCGATCAAGCTCTCAATGGCATCGCGCTCAAGCTCGACCTGCAGAACCGCGGGCCGATCCAGGTGCAGGTGCTGGACACCAAGGGCGAGCCGGACACCGCGGCCGAAGCGGTCGAGCAGCTGGCGCAGGCGGGCGCCATCGCCATCCTCGGCCCGCTCGGCATACAGGAGGGGCTGGCGGCGGCGACGCGGGCGCAGCAACTCGGGGTGCCGCTCGTCTCTCTCTCGCGCGCCGAAGGGCTGACCTCTTTGGGCGACGGGATCTTCCGCGACATGCCGACCTCCAGCGCGCAGGCGAAGGCGGTGGCGGACTACGCGCAGAGGAAGCTCAACGTGAAGAGCTTCGGCATCCTGCAGCCCGACTCGTCGTACGGAGACGAGATGGCGCGCTACTTCTGGGACGCCATCGACTCAGGCGGCTCCGAAGTGCGCGGCTACGAGCACTATCCCTTGCGGACCACCACCTTCAAGCCGTTCATCCAGCACCTGGTCGGCCGCGCGCCGGAAGACCTGGCCGAGCGGCAGACCTTCGCCGACGAATCGGAAAAGATCGCCAAGGAGATCAAGGACCCCTATCGCCGCCGCAAGGCGCTGGCGGCGCTCAAGGGGCAGCAGGCGCCGGTGGTGGACTTCGACGCGCTCTTCGTCCCCGACAGCGCGCGCACCGTGCGCCTGGTCGCGCCGGCCATCGCCGCCGAGGACGTGATCACCGCCGGCTGCGACGTGAAGGAGCTGGAGATCGTCAAGAAGACGACGAAGAACGAGCAGCTCCGCACCGTGCAGCTGCTCGGGACCTCGCTATGGGACTCGCCGGATCTGGTCGACGAGCGGTCGGGCATCGCGCGGTATGTGCAGTGCGCGATCTTCGTCGACGTCTTCTTCCCGCAGTCGGATCGGCCGGCGACGAAGAAGTTCGTCGAAGACTACGTCAACTCCTACCACCGCCAGCCCGGGTTCCTCGAAGCGCACGCCTTCGACGCGGCCGGCCTGATCAAGAAGGCGCTCGACGAGCGCCGCCCGCAGACGCGCGCCGACCTGCGCGACGCGCTCGCCGGCTTCCGCAAGCCGTTCGAGGGCGCCGCCGGCGACACGCTCTTCGGCAAGGACCGCGAGGCGCAGAAGCCGTTCTTCTGGCTCTGGATCAACCGCGGCACCATCCAGGAGTTCGACCCGGAGGGCACGCCGCCGGTCCCGCCCGCGGCTCCGCCTTCACCTTCCAAGTCCGGCCTGAAATAGGCCTCGGACCTCGGGCCTCGGGGTTGGGTCTCGTCTTCGAGTCTGTCTTTGGCCCGAAGCCTGAGGCCCGAAGCCTGAGGCCCGAAGCCTGAGGCCCGAAGCCCGAGGCCGCAAGTCCGTAGGACTTCGCGACGTGTGCGCTGGCACACGAGCCGCGCGGCCGCCCCGGCACTACACTGATGGGGCGGAGGGCGCTCGGTGGCAAAGCAGATGCTGGTCTTCCCGTTCACCGTCTCGGTCGACGGGAGCGGAAGGATGCTCGACCAGGCGCAAGGCGTCTACGCGCGGTCGCTCGCGCGCATGCTGGCGGAACGCCTGACTGCGCCCCCGCGCCTCGCCGCGAGCCTGGCCGCGCTGACCGCCGACGGACCTCTCGACGGCGGCAACGGCGAAGAGGGCCACGGCTGGATCGTCGCCTCGCAGCCGTGGACGCTCGACGAGGCCTGCCACATCGGGCTGCCGGAAGGCACCGAGTACGTGCTGCACGGCTCGGCGGAGCTGACCGACCGCGTGCGGCTGCGCATCCTCCTCGTCGATTCGCCCGAGCACAAGCTGGCGCTCGATCACGTGGTGGTGCGGCCGCGCAACGAGCTGTTCTCGGCGCTGGACGAAGCGGCGCGGGAGATCGCGCGCGCGCTGGGCGAGGACGCGCCCGCGGCGCCCTGGCCCACCCGCGACGTGGAGGCCTTCGTCGCCTACCTGCGCGGCCGCGACATGAGCGCGGCGCACGAGGCGGGCGTGAAGGTGCCCGACCCCAAGCGCAGCTTCGACCCGTACCTCGAGGCGGCGCGGCGCGATCCGCTCTTCATCGACGCGCAGGACCGCATGCTGGCCCTGGCGCTCGACTTCGCGCTGGGCGGGCAAGGCCCGGTTGCGGTGGCCCGCGAGGGCTGCGAGAAGCTGCTCGCCATCGACCCTCTGGCGCACAAGGCGCACGTCGCACTGGCGGAGATGGATCTGGCCGAGGGCGATCCGGTCGCGGCGGAGGCGCGGCTGCGCAAGGCGCTGGCACTCCGATCCGACTGGTCGCCGGGCTTCGAGCGCCTGGGCACGGCGCTGACGCGGCAGGAGCGCTACGCGGAGGCGATCCCCTGGTTCCAGAAAGCGCTCGCCGAGCGCTCCGACGACGCCGACGCGCTGCAGGGGCTGGGCGTCGCGCTGGCCGAGTGCGGGCACCTCGAGGACGCCGAGCGCGCCTGGAAAGCGGCCTTGTCGCTCGGCGTGCGGTCGCCCCACATCCACGACAATCTCGCCAAGGTCTACGCGCTCCTCGGCCGCGGCGCTGAAGCCCGCGCACAGCGTGCGATTTCGCGCCGGCTGCAGGGCAAGTCGCGCTTCGGGCTGGACCTCTTCCGCAAGGCGTGGGAATGGCTCTCGGGTGGAACCGGTCCCCGCTGAGTCCGAACAGCTCCTTCCTCCGCCGCCGCCCGGCCCCGGCACGCTGGGCGCGCTGCGGCCGCCGTTGCTCAACGTCCTCCTCTTCGTCCTCACCTTCGCCTCCGCCTTCATCGCCGGCAGCGCGCTCAACGACACGCAGCTGCCCGAGCCGACCCAGCGGCAGATGGTCTGGCACGGGCTCGGCTTCTCGGCGGCGCTGCTCTTCATCATGCTGGCGCACGAGATGGGCCACTTCGTCCTCGCTCGCCGGCACAAAGTCGACGCCACCTGGCCGTTCTTCATCCCGGCGCCCCTGCTCTCGATCATCGGCACGCTGGGCGCGGTGATCCGCCTGCGCTCGCTGCCCCGCACGCGCAAGGCGCTGCTCGACATCGGCGCGGCCGGGCCCATCGCGGGGTTCGTCGCGACGATTCCGGTTCTGATCCTCGGACTCGAGCTCTCGACGGTGGTGCCCGCCGAGCCCGCGATGCAGCGCTGGACGCTGTTCGAGGCGGCGCTGACCTGGTTCCAGTCGGGCCAGTGGCCGGCGATGCGCGAGGCTTTCGACCTCGGCAGCCCGCTCGGAATGTCGCTCTGCGAAAAGCTGGTCTGGGGCGAACTGCCCGCCGGCAAGGCGCTGGCGCTGCATCCGATCGCCGTGGCGGGCTGGTTCGGCTTCTTGCTCACCGCCCTCAATCTCTTGCCGCTCGGGCAGCTCGACGGCGGGCACGTGCTCTTCGGCAGCTCGCCGCGGCTGCACCGGCTGCTCGGGCCGCCGCTCGCCGCTGCCGTGCTCGCGCTCGGCGTCTTCACCGCTTTTCCCGGCTGGATCATCTGGGGCCTGCTCATGGGCCTCGGCCTCGGCTTCCACCCGCCGCTGGCGGAGCCGGAGGAGCGCCTCGACCGTCCGCGCCGCGCGCTCGTCCTCGTCAGCCTCGCGCTCTTCGTGCTCTCGTTTTCGCCGGTGCCGCTCGCCCTGCTGGCGGGGTAGAAGAGGGGCGTGCCCGCCGCTGATTCCCTGCGCGACTTGCTGGCCCCCGGCGGCGCGCTCTCCCGCGTGCTGCCCGGCTACGAAATGCGGCTCGCGCAGCTGCAGATGATGAACCTCGTGCAACGGGCGCTCAAAGGCAGCGAGGCGCTGGTGGTCGAGGCGGGCACCGGCACCGGCAAGACGCTCGCGTATCTGCTGCCGGCGGCCAAGAGCGGGCTCAAGGTGGTGGTGAGCACCGCGACCAAGAACCTCCAGGAGCAGCTCGCCGAGAAGGACGTGCCGCTGCTCAAGTCGCTGGGCGTCGACGCGAAGTTTGCCTTCCTCAAGGGGCGCCAGAACTATCTCTGCCTGCTTCGCTTCGAGCAGTTCGAGAGAAACCCCACCTTCGCGGTGCGCGACGAAGCTGCGCTCTTCGAGGGGATCTCGGCGTGGGCAAAGGACACGCAGACCGGCGACCGCAGCGAGTTGTCGGAGCTGCCGGAGAACCTCGCCTCCTGGCGCGACCTGTCGGCCAGCGCCGACCAGTGCCTCGGGCAGAAGTGCGCACACTTCGACAACTGCTTCGTCTTCCGGATGCGGCGGCTGGCGGCGGAGGCGGACGTCGTCGTAGTGAATCACCATCTCTTCTTCGCCGACCTGGCGCTGCGCACCTCGTCGGCGGGCGACACCGGCGCGGCGGTGCTGCCGAAGTACGACGCGGTCATCTTCGACGAGGCGCACGCGGTGGAAGAGGTGGCGACCGAGCACTTCGGCGCGCAGCTCTCCAGCTTCCGGGTCGCGGAGCTGGCCCGCGACGCGATGAAGGCGCTGCAGACGCGTCCGCGTCTCGAGGCGGCGCGCGATCTGGCGGCTCGGCTCCTGCGCGAGGGCGGGGATTTCTTCACCGCGGCGCTGGCCACGGCGCCGGCGCAAGAAGTGGGCGTCCGAGGGCGGCAGAGAGAACGTCAGACCCGCACGACGCGATCGGAGTCGGGCGCGGCCAAAGAGCCCCTCAAGAGATCAGGCGAAAAGAAATCCGGCGACGACAATTCGCGCTGGGCACTCCTCCCCGGCGCCCTCGCGCCCGCAGAGCCGCTGCGCCAGGATCTCGTCGAGCTGGTCCGCGGTCTCGGCGCCGCGCTCTCGGAGCAGGACGAGGAGCTCTCGCTTCTCGAGCGTCGCTGCCTCTCGCTCAACGTCGACCTCGGGCTCTTCGCCGCCTCGCACGACGCAGCGCCGACGAGCGAGGACCGCAGCAATGGGTCAGGCCTCGTCCACTGGGCGGAAGCGCGCGCCGGCCACCTCTTCCTCTACGCCTCGCCCATCGACGTCGCCTCCATCCTGCAGGACCGGCTGTACGACAAGATCGGCCCCATCGTGTACACCAGCGCCACGCTCGCAGTGGGTGGCCAGCTCGACTATTTCGAGCGCCGCATCGGCCTCAAGGACGACTCCGGCCCTCTCTTCCCACTCGAGGATGCAGTGCTCGAGTCTCCCTTCGACTACCAGACGAACGCCGCGCTCTACCTCCCAGAGGCGATGCCCGATCCACAGGATCCGTCGTTTCCCGAGGCGGTGGCGGACGAGCTGCGCAAGCTCTTGCCCATCACCGCCGGCCGCGCCTTCGTGCTCTTCACTTCCCTGCGCAACATGCGCGCCGTGCATGCGCTCCTCGAAGACGACCTGCCCTGGCAGGTCCTCTTGCAGGGCGACCAGCCGAAACAGCAGCTCCTCAAGCGCTTCCGCGAGAAGCCGTCGGTGCTCTTTGCCTCGCAGAGCTTCTGGGAGGGCGTCGACGTGCCCGGCGACGCGCTCAGCATGGTGGTGATCGACAAGCTGCCCTTCGCCTCGCCCTCGGAGCCGCTGGTCGCCGCCCGCATCGACCAGCTGCGCTCGGCGGGCAAGGACGCGTTCTACGGCTACCAGGTCCCGCAGGCCGCGCTGGCGCTCAAGCAGGGCTTCGGCCGCCTCATCCGCACCTCCAGCGACCGCGGCATCGTCGCCGTCCTCGACGCGCGCATGACCCGCAAGGGCTACGGGCGCCTCTTCGTCGCGACGCTGCCGCGCTGCCAGGTCCTGCGCACGCCCGAATCGGCTTTGGCCTTCTGGACGGCGGCCAAAGCGCGGTAAGGTCGGCTCATGCCGGGCGCGCTGGACGAGCAGGAGCCCTTCGACATCCCCGACGTGCTGCCGCTCTTGCCGGTGCGCGATCTGGTGGTGTTTCCCGCGCAGGTGGTGCCGCTCTTCGTCTCGCGGGAGATCTCGCTCTCCGCCGTCGAGCACGCGCTCGCCCGCGAGCGGCTGATCTTCGTGGTGGCGCAGAAGGACTCGAGCGAGGACGCGCCGCAAGTGCCGGGCGGCATGTTCGCGCTCGGGACCTGCTCGCTCATCCTGCGCCAGAGAAAATTACCCGACGGACGCGTCAAAGTATTGGTGCAGGGCCTCGTCAAGGCGACGCTCGAGGAAGTTGTCGAGCAGCAGCCCTGCACGCGCGCTCGGCTGCGCAAGATCCACGAGCTGCCCTTCGACGGGCAGGGCGAGGCCGCGCTGGAAGCGGAGGCGCTCTGCCGCAGCGTGAAGACGAATCTGGACAAGCTGATCGCCACCGGCCGCGGCATCTCGCCCGAGCAGCTGCTGGTCATCTCCGGCGTGACCGATCCGGGCCGGCTCGCCGACCTCTGCGCCAGCAGCCTTTCCCTCAAGCCTGCCGAGGCGCAGGAGATCCTCGAGGTGCTGGACCCGGTCGCCCGCCTGCGCCGCATCCACGACAAGCTCTCGCGCGAGTCGCAGCTCCTCGCCATGCAGGCCCGCCTGCAGAGCCAGGCCAAGGAGGAGATCAGCCGCACCCAGCGCGAGTACTACCTGCGCGAGCAGCTCCGCCAGATCCAGCACGAGCTGGGCGAGCGCGACGAGAAGGACGAGATGGTGGCCGAGCTGCGCGGCAAGATCAGCGGCGCTTCCCTTCCGCCGCCCGCCGCCGACGAGGCTGCCAAGGAGCTGCGCCGGCTCGAAGGGATGAGCCTCGAATCGGCCGAGGGCGGCGTGCTGCGCAGCCACCTCGAGTGGATCTGCGAGCTGCCCTGGGGCAGGCGCACCGAGGACAAGCTCGACCTCAAAGAGGCCCGGCGCATCCTCGACGAGGACCACTGCGGTCTCGGCAAGGTGAAGGAGCGCATCCTCGAAGTGCTGGGCGTGCGCAAGCTCAAGCCCGAAGGGAAGAGCCCCATCCTCCTCTTCCTCGGGCCGCCCGGGGTCGGCAAGACTTCGCTCGCGCGCAGCATCGCGCGGGCGATGGGCCGCAGCCTGGCGCGCATCTCGCTGGGCGGCGTGCGCGACGAAGCGGAGATCCGCGGCCATCGCCGCACCTACGTCGGTGCGCTGCCCGGCAGGATCCTCATGGGCATCAAGCAGGCCGGGACGCTGAACCCGGTCTTCGTGCTCGACGAGGTGGACAAGCTCGGATCCGACGTGCGCGGCGATCCATCGTCGGCGCTCCTGGAGGTGCTGGACCCCGAGCAGAACCACGCCTTCCGCGACCACTACCTGAACCTCGACTTCGACCTCTCGCGCGTCTTCTTCATCGCCACCGCCAACACGCTCGACGGCATCCCGCCCGCGCTGCGCGACCGGATGGAGATCATCGAGCTGTCCGGCTACTCCGAGGAGGAGAAGCTGGCCATCGCGCGCGAGCACCTCTTGCCGCGGCAGCTCCTCGAGCACGGGCTGACCGCGCCGCAGCTCGAGGTGCCGCCGCAGACGCTCGCCCGGGTGATCGGCAGCTACACGCGCGAGGCGGGCGTGCGCGAGTTGACCCGCGAGCTGGCGGCGGTGTGCCGCAAGATCGCGCTGCAGATCGCAGAAGGGAAGATCGCGCGCGCCGGCGTCGAGCCGGGCGAGCTGGAGTCGCTGCTCGGCGTCTCGCGCTTCGACGCAGCCGCGGCCGAGCTGGAGGAGACGGTGGGCGCCGCCACCGGCCTCGCCTGGACGCCGTGGGGCGGCGAGGTGCTGCGCGTCGAGGTGACGGCGATGAAGGCGGTGCGGTCACGCGGTCTCATCCTCACCGGCCAGCTCGGCGCAGTGATGCAGGAGAGCGCGCAGGCGGCGCTGTCGTACGTGCGCTCGCGAGCGCCGGGCTGGGGCGTGCCGGCGGATTTCTTCGATCAGCACGATCTGCACCTGCACGTGCCGGCCGGCGCCATCCCCAAGGACGGGCCCAGCGCAGGCGCCACCATGGCGGCAGCGCTCGCCTCCCTGCTCACCGGGCGGCCGTGCAGGCGCAAGGTGGCCATGACCGGCGAGATCACTCTGCGTGGAAGGATCTTGGTTGTGGGCGGCGTTCGGGAGAAACTGCTTGCTGCCGCCAGGGCCGGGGTGGAGCTGGTCTGCATCCCGCAGGGAAATGCGCGGGAGCTGCCGGAGCTGCCTGCCTCGCTGAAGCGGAAGCTCGAGATCGTGACGATCTCGACGCTGGACGATCTCTTCGCCCGGGTGCTTCTGGGCGGAGCACCGGTGGACGGTGCGAAGGCCCGCGTGGCCATCGCGACCGCGGGGTGAACCAAGCGTGCAGTTCAACACCGGCCAACGCGAACTGACGCTGAAGATCGTCTATTACGGCCCCGGCCTCTCGGGGAAGACGACCAACCTGCGCGCGCTCTACCAGCGGGTCCAGCCGCACCTGCGCGGTCATCTCATGACGCTGGATACGGCGGACGATCGCACCCTCTTCTTCGACACGCTGCCGCTCGTCTTCCGCGCCGGCAACCTCAAGGTGAAGCTCAAGCTCTTCACGGTGCCGGGGCAGGTGATGCACAACGCCACCCGCCGCATCGTGCTGCAGGGCGCCGACGCCATCGCCTTCATCGCCGACAGCCAGCCTTCCAAGCGCCAGGAGAACTACAAGTACTGGCTGAACATGGTGGAGAACCTGAAAGCGAACGGCCTCTCCATCGAGACGCTGCCCAACGTGGTGCAATGGAACAAGAAGGACCTGGGCGACGCTTCGACCACCGAAGCAATCGACAAGATGCGCAAGGAGAACAAGCAGCCCGTCTACGAGGCGGTGGCGGTGCGCGGCGAGGGTGTCGTGGAGACCTTCCTCGGCCTCGTCGATCTCACCTTCGAGCAGATCGACAAGCACTACCTCCTCTCCGACAAGCTCGGTTTGGACCGGCGCGCGTTCGTCGACGAGGTTAGAAGGTGTCTGGTGGACCCGCCGAAAAATGGCGGACCGGGTGGAGCGATCTAGCGTGGCCGAGAGCATCCTCCAGAAACAGCTCATCCTCGGCGAGCTTCTCGATCTTCCGAGCTTCACCAACGTCTGCAAGACGTTCGTGGACCTCTACAAGATCGGCCTCAAGGTCTTCGACCGGCAGGGCACCAAGGTCGTCGACATGAAGGTCGCCTCGGGCGACTTCTGCGCCTACATGTTCACCGGCCCCAACGGGCGGCGCCTCTGCACCGAGACGGTGACGCACATCAAGGTGCGCCCGCTGGAGACGGTGCCGAGCCCGGAAGGCAACATCGCCGTGCGCAATTGCTTCAGCGGGCTGCGCTATCTGATGCTGCCCATCGTCTACGAAGGCGATCTGCTCGGCCGCATCATCTTCGGGCCCTTCATGCCCGACGAGGTCGGCGACCTGGGCTCGGACCTCAAGGCGCTCGAGGGCGAGTTCGACCTCTTCAAGGCCAAGGAGCTGATCGACCGCATCCGGCGCGCGCCCGAGACCACCGTGCGGCGGATCATGGAGCACTTCGCCCGCATCGTCGACGTGCTGGTCTTCACCTCGCACAAGGCGATGATCTCCAGCCAGCTGCACATCGAGAGCGTCAGCGAGAGCTATCGGGAAGTGCAGGAGAAGAACAAGAAGCTGACCGAGGCGATGGAGCGGCTCCAGGAATTGTCGCGGCTCAAGTCCAACTTCCTCGCCACCGTCTCGCACGAGCTGCGCACGCCCTTGACCAGCGTCATCGGCTACTCCGAGATGCTGCTGGCGGGGCTGGCGGGTGACTTGAACGACGAGCAGAAGGATTATCTCAAGACCATCCTGGAAAAAGGCGAGTCGCTCCTGCGGCTGATCTCCTCCATCCTCGATCTCTCGCGCATCGAAGCGCGCGGCGTGCAGCTGGTGCGCAAGCCGACTTCGCTCGACGACGTGGTGCAGAGCGCGCTCGAGTCGGTGTTGCCGCAGAGCCTGAAGAAGAATCTGAAACTGACCTCCCACCTCGATCGCGCAGTGGAGAGCGTGGTCGTCGACGGCGACAAGCTGCGCCAGTGCGTGGTGAATCTGCTCTCCAACAGCGTGAAGTTCACGCCTGCGGGCGGGAACATCGTCGTGGAGGCGGGGCCGGCCAGGCGCACGCCGGCCGCGGCCGGGCCGTTCGGCAGCTCGGGCTATTTCCAGATCACCGTCACCGACAACGGCATCGGCATCCCGCACGAGCTGCAGGGCAAGGTCTTCGAGACGTTCTTCCAGGCCGACTCGTCCGCCGCGCGCGAGTACGGCGGCGCCGGCCTCGGGCTCTCCATCGTCAAGAGCTACGTCGAAGCGCACGGCGGCGAGGTGTCGGTGAAGAGCGAGGCCGGGAAGGGCTCGACCTTCACCATCCTTCTGCCCATCGAGCCGCCCGGCACGGGGCTCGCTGCTTGACCGCCCGCGCGTAGTGCCGTCCGAGAGCGACTTGATCGACGCGTTCCTCGCGCCCTTCGCGGGCGGCGAAGGCGTGGGGAGCGACTGCGCGGCGGTGCGGGTCACCCGCGGGATGAAGCTGGTGGCGACGACGGATGCGGTCGTGGAAGGCGTGCACTTTGCGCTCAAGGCCGGCCCCGGAATTCGGGCTTCGGGCCTCAGGCCTCGGGCCTCAGGCCTCCGCGGTCAGGCCGCAGGCCTCGGAATTTGGGCCTCGGGCCTCAGGCCTCGGGCCTCAGGCCTGAGGCCGGGCGTTGCGACCGGCGACGGCTTCTCTCCCGAGGACGTGGGGTGGAAAGCACTCGCGGTCAATCTCTCCGATCTCGCTGCCGCCGGCGCGAGGCCGCGGTGGTTTTTGTGCGCGCTCGGTGTGCCGCGAGTGGCCGGCGCGCTGCGGGTTGCCTCGCGGATGGCTCGCGGCATGGCGCCTCTCGCTCGGCGCTTCGACTGCGCGCTGGTGGGCGGAAACGTGACGCGCGCGACGGAGTGGTCCCTGACCCTCACCGCCTTGGGCGAGGCGCGGCGGCCCTTGATGCGCACGGGCGCGCGGCCGGGCGACGCGCTGGTTGTGGTGGGGAAGCTCGGCGACGCGGCGGCCGGGCTGCGCGGTTCGCACTGGGGGCTGCGCGCGCAGCGGAGGCCGGAGCCGCTGGTCAGGGAGGGAATGGCGGCGGGGCGCTTTGCCTCCGCGTCCATCGACGTGAGCGACGGCTTCTTGCGCGACCTGGGCCACCTCTGCGAGATGAGCAGCTGCGGCGCCGTGGTGGAAGTGCGCGGGCTTCCTCTGGGCCCCGCAGCCCGAGCCCGGCCCGACGGCCTCGAGCTGGCGCTATCCGGCGGCGAGGACTACGCGCTTTTGCTCTCGGTCCCTCGGCGCAAGCTCGCGGCGCTGCGGCGGGCCGTGGGCTGCGCCGAGGTCGGCCGCATCGTGCGGGGATCCGGCGTGCGCCTGACCGAGGGTGGCGCGCCGCGTGCGCTGCCTCGTGTGGCCGGTTTCGATCACCTCCGCTGATGCCTGCGGTTGATCTGGAGCCGCCTGCGCCTTAGAACTTGCCGCCCCCGCCCCGCGCACCTGCGCGGAGGCGGTCGTGTGCTTTGGAAACGACGACCGGAACGCACAATATCCTGTGTCAACGCCCGAAGGGCAGCGCCACGGCGCTGGCCGAGCTGCTCGACGCCGTCCGCCGCGGAGCGCGCGTGGTCCGGGTGCGCGGGCTTTTCGGCGCGGCCCGCGGGCACGTCCTTTCGCAGCTCGCCCAGGCGGCGAAACGTCCGCTCATCTGCATTGAGCCCGACGAGGAGTCCGCCGAGGCGCTCGAGCGCGACCTCCGCTTCTTCCTCGACGACACCGGGCGGCCGGTGGTGCGCCTGCCGGCCGACGAGATGCTGCCCTACGAGGGATTGACGCCCGACCGCCTCGTCGCCCAGCAGCGGCTTGCCTCCCTCTTCCGCCTGCACCTCGGCGGCGACAAACGGCCGGTGGTCCTGTTTTCCGTGCGCGCGCTCGCCCGCCGGGTGCTGCCCAGGGCCGCTCTCGACAAGCGGTCGCTGCAGATCTCGCTGGAGATGGAGCAGGACCGCGACGAGCTGGCCCGCAAGCTCTCGGCGGCCGGCTACGCCAAGGTCCCGCTGGTCGAGGATCCCGGCACCTTCGCGGTGCGCGGCGGCGTCTTCGACGTCTGGTCGCCGCTCGACGCCCAGCCTGCGCGGCTGGAGTTCTTCGGCGACTTCGTCGAGAAGATCCGCGCCTTCGATCCGCTCACCCAACGCACCATCCGCGAGTTGAACGAGCTCTCGCTCTGCCCTGCGCGCGAGATCGTGCTCGACGAAGAGGGTCGCAGGGCCGCCATCGCCACCGTGCGCGCCGCCGCCGACGCGGTGGAGGTTCCCTCGCGGCAGCTGCGCGAGCTGATCGACGAGCTCTCTGCGCAGGGGCGCAGCGGCGGGGAGGGTGACGGCTCTGCCGGCACCCGGGCGGAGGCCGCAGGCCGCAGCATCGGAGATGACGATCTCTTCGCCGCCGGGCTGTCCGCGATCCTGCCCGGCTTCTACCCGGGCGGACTCTCGCCGGTCACCGAGTACCTTCCCGAGGACGCGCTCTGGGTGCTGGACGACCCGCTGGAGCTGGAGCGCCAGTGGGGCGATCTGTGGAAGGCGCTGGAGGAGAGCTTCGAACAGGCGCACCGCAAGGGCGAACTGGCCTTGCCGCCCGGACAGCACTTCCTCCACGAGCGCGACGTGCGCCCGTCCTTGGAGAGCGCCACCGTCCTCGAGCTGTCGGGGCTCAGCATCGGCACCGACGCCGCCACCGACGTTGCGGAGGTGGAGTTCGACCTGCAGCCCACCGCCGACCTGCGCGCGGAGATCCAGGGCCACCATGGAGAAGACGGCGCGCTGCAGCCCCTGGTTCGGCGCCTCGAGTCGCTGCGCGAGCGCGGGACGGTCGCGGTGGTCGCCTGCCACCTGCACTCCCGCCTGGGCCTCTTTTCCGACGAGGACATCTTCGGCCCGCGCGCCCGCGCCCGGAAGACGCCGCGCAGGCCCAGGACTTTCGGCGACGAGGGGGCGGACTTCCGCGATCTGAAAGAGGGCGACCTCGTCGTCCACGTCGAGCACGGCATCGCCCGCTACGACGGGCTCACCCGCCTCAACGTGCGCGGCTTCGCGGCCGACTTCATCCTTCTGCAGTTCGCCGGCAAGGACAAGCTCTACCTGCCCGTCGGCAGGCTGCGGCAGATCCAGAAATACGCCGGCGGCGACAAGGACAAGGTCCGCCTCGACTCGCTGCAGAGCCAGACCTTCCAGAAGCGGAAAGCGCGCGTCAAGGAAGAGCTGCTCAAGATGGCCGCCGAGCTGCTCGACATCTACGCCGCCCGCGCCGCCCACCAGGGCTACGCCTATAGCGCGCCCGACTCGATGTACCGCCAGTTCGAGGCCGACTTCGAGTTCGAGGAGACGCCCGATCAGGAGAAGGCCATCGAGGACGTCCTGCGCGACATGCAGGAGCGAAAGCCGATGGACCGCCTCATCTGCGGCGACGTCGGCTATGGCAAGACCGAGGTCGCGCTGCGGGCGGCCTTCAAGGCCGTCGAGGACAAGAAGCAGGTGGCGGTGCTGGTGCCCACCACGGTGCTCGCCGCGCAGCACTTCCGCACCATGTCGAAGCGGTTCAAGGACTATCCGGTGGTGCTGGAGATGGTCTCGCGGCTGCGCGACGAGAAGCAGATCCGAGAGGTGCTGGCCCGCGCCCGCGAGGGAAAGATCGACGTGCTCATCGGCACCCACCGGCTGCTCAGCCCCGACGTGTCCTTCAAGGACCTGGGCCTGGTGGTGGTGGACGAAGAGCAGCGCTTCGGCGTCAAGCACAAGGAGCAGCTGAAGAAGCTGCGCAAGCTCGTCGACGTGCTCACCCTGACGGCGACGCCCATCCCGCGCACGCTGCACATGTCGATGATGGGCGTGCGCGACCTCTCCATCATCGGCACGCCGCCCATCGATCGCCGCGCCATCCGCACCTTCGTCTCCAAATTCGACGGCTCCACCATCAAGGAAGCGATCGAGCGCGAGCTTGCGCGCGGCGGGCAGGTGTTCTTCCTGCACAACCGCATCGAGAGCATCCGCGGCGTCGAGGATTATCTCAAGAAGCTGGTGCCGCAGGCGAAGATCGCGGTGGCGCACGGGCAGATGCCCGAAGGACAGCTGGAGAAGGTGATGACCGGGTTCGTCGAACGCCGGCACGACCTGCTGCTCTGCACCGCCATCATCGAGAGCGGGCTCGACATCCCCAGCGCCAACACCATCATCGTCGACCGCGCCGACCACTTCGGCCTCTCGCAGCTGTACCAGATCCGCGGGCGCGTCGGCCGCAGCCGCGAGCGCGCCTATGCGTATCTGCTCATTCCGGCGCGCAGGAAGATCACCCGCGACGCGCAGAAGCGCCTGCAAGTCTTGCAGCAGTTCACCGAGCTCGGCGCGGGCTTCCAGATCGCCTCGCACGACCTGGAGATCCGCGGCGCCGGCAACCTGCTCGGGCCGGACCAGAGCGGCAACATTGCCTCGGTCGGATTCGACCTCTACACGCAGCTGATGGAAGAGGCGGTGGCGCAGATCAGGGGCGAGGAGGTGCGGCAGGAGTTCGAGCCCGACGTCGAATTGCCCATCCCCGCACTCATCCCCGAGGACTACGTGCCCGAGGTGCAGCAGCGCCTCTTCTTCTACAAGCGGTTGGCCTCGGCGGTTTCCGAGGAGGCGCTGCTGCACCTCGGGCACGTAGTCCTCGGGGATGAGTGGCCTCATCGCCCAACTGGGCCCCGACGCGGCGCTCGATCCGGTGAAGCTCGCCCAGCTCGTCGCCAAGGGCAAAGGCCGCTACCGCCTGACGCCGGGCATGGAGCTCGTCGCGACAGTGCAGGAACAGGCAGGCGTACTTGAAAGCGCCCGCTCGCTTTTGCAAGATCTGCGCAGGTGCGCGACGCTTGCCGACAACCAGGCTTCTGGCCTGAGGCCCGAGGCCTGAGGCCCGCGAGGCGCCTCGCCGGAAGTAACCCTTTCCGGCCGTTGTTTCCTCTGATATCTCCGGCCCGCCCTCAAAAAGGATCCACCGCCGATGAAGACCCGCCTCTGCGCCATCCTCCTCGCTCTCGCGGCAGCCGCCGCCTGCCACAAGCGCGACTCCAGCAAGTCCGGCCCCGTCGTTGCCAAGGTGGGCGAGGAAGTGATCACGGCTTCCGAGCTCAAGCGCCGCCTCGACGAGACCAGCCCCTTTCTGCGCGCGCGCTACAACACGCTCGACCGCAAGAAGGAGTTCCTGGAGAACCTCATCCGCAACGAGCTGCTGGTGCAGGAGG